>Ga0302322_100004861_pt1 | contig 11732 bp, 10 predicted proteins | sample Fen_T0_2_FD_203757 | JGI IMG/M metagenome (GOLD analysis project Ga0302322, IMG submission 203757) | Peat permafrost microbial communities from Stordalen Mire near Abisko, Sweden - Fen_T0_2 | ecosystem: Environmental > Terrestrial > Soil > Wetlands > Permafrost | place: Sweden: Abisko... | reverse complement strand
ATCGAGCACCGCGCCCGCGGGGATACCGGCGGCGCCGATGATCTCCATCGCCTCATGCTTCGTGTGCTGTTTGGTCCAGGCCGTGATCATGCCGTTGACCTCGTCCGGACGTTCGGCGCGCGCCCAGGGGGTATCGTAGCGGGGATCCCCGACAAGGTCCTCCCGCCCGATCACGCCAAGAAGACGGTTCCAGTGCTCCGGATTGGCGCGGCTGGTAAACACGTAGACGTAATCGTTGCTGCCACCACCCTTGCAAGCGAACGTTCCCATCGGCGGTGTCGTCGCCGAGACGGAACTGTCGGCGGCCCGCATCGCCGCCTTGCCGGTGCGATACTGCGCCGCGAACGCGATGCGGATGTAATGCAGCATCGCATCCTGCATCGCCACTTGCAGATGATCGCCCTCGCCGGTTTCCTTGCGCCGGTACAACGCGCCCAGAATCGAGATCGCCAGCAGCATGCCGGTGCCGGTATCGCCCAGCGATGGGCCGGGCTTCAACGGGCGGCCGTCGCGCTCGCCGGTGATGCTCATGGTCCCGCCACAGGCCTGCGCGATCATGTCGAAGGCGAGATTTTTTTCGTACGGGCTGCCTTCACCAAAACCCTTCACCTGGCAGAAGATGATCGACGGGTTGATCGCCTTGATCACATCGTAGCCAAGGCCCAGCCGCTCGATCGCGCCGGGGGCGAAGTTCTCCACCATGACATCGGCTTGTTTCGCCAGGTCCTTCACCAGTTGAAGGCCGCGCGGGTCCTTCAGGTTCACGGTGATGGATTTCTTGTTGGCGTTGAACAACAGGAAATACGGATCGTCGACGCCCGGTTTACCACCGAGCGCGCGGCCGGGATCGCCGCTTTTCGGGTTCTCCAACTTCACGACCTCCGCGCCGAGCCAGGCCAGTGCCTCCGTGCAAGACGGGCCGGCCTCGAACTGCGTCAGATCGAGAATCCGCACGCCCGCCAGGCAGTTTTGTCCGCCGATGCTGCTCATTGGTGCCGTCCCTCCTTGACTACCCGCCCTGACGGCGGTTCTCGGGGCAGCCTACGCCCATGGCTGGAAATGCGTAAACCCCGCCGGATCGCGCCCCGCCCGGGCGGTCATGGACGTCTGGTGATGGGCGATCAACGATCCAGGGCCTCGCGCAGATAACGGGCCAGCACGTCCTGATGATACGGTTTGTTAAGTATCCGAATCGAAGCGGGTAATGGCGCGCCGGCTTCATTCAAGTCCGGTGTGTGATAGCCGGACATGAGCAGGACCCGCATGCCGGGCCACACATCCAATACAGTCCGGGCCAGGCGAAGCCCGTCCGTCTCGCCTGGCATCACGACGTCCGACAACAGCAGATCCATGCGCTCGCGTGCCAGCAGCATCAACGCTGCTTCTGCGCCATCGGCTTCCCGCGCCCGGTAGCCAAGATCCAGCACCTGCCGGACAATGGAGCGGCGCAGCAGGGCGTTGTCCTCGACGACCAAAATGATTTCGCCGTTGCCGCGCAAGGCCGCGTCCGCTGGCGCCGGCGCCGCGGCCGGCTCCGCACCAGGGGATCGCGGCAGATAAATTTGAATTGTCGTTCCCCGCCCAAGCGCGGTGTCGACCGTGACATGGCCGCCGGATTGTTTGACAAAGCCGAACACCATGCTCAGACCCAACCCCTGGCCGTGCTCCTTGGTGGTGAAAAACGGTTCGAAAATCCGATCGCGTACCGCGCTGGGCATGCCCACGCCGGTGTCGCTCACCTCGATCCGGACATAGTCGCCCGGTTCCAGCGCGCCCGCCGCCGTCCCCACCAATGCCCCTGGCGAATCCTGGGCTTCGGGTCCGCGATGATGGTTGCGCGTGGAAATCACCAGCCGCCCGCCCCGCGGCATGGCGTCCCGGGCATTCGTCGCCAGGTTTAAGATGCTTGCTTCCAGGTTCGCCGGATCCGCGTAAACCAGCCACGCATCCTCCGCGAGATCGAGGGTAATGGCGACATTCTCTCCCAGGGTTCGCCGGAGCAGCGTAACGACCCCGGCGATCAGGTCATTCACCGCCAGCGACACGGGGTTCAACGGCTGGCGCCGGGCGAACGCGAGCAGCCGCGCCGTCAGGTCCGCGCCCGCATCGGCGGCGGCGATGCAGTCGGTGACGAGTTCACGCGCGATCGGATTACCGTCCACCAGGGGTTCCAGACTGTCCAGATTCAACATGATGATACCAAGGAGATTGTTAAAATCATGTGCCATGCCACCGGTCAGATTGCCGATGGCTTCCAGTTTCTGGGCCTGAACAAGTTGTTTCTCGATGTCGCGGTAGCCGCCGATATCGATCGCCGATGTAATGCGGTACCGCACCACGCCCGTGTCATCACGAACCGTGGTGATCGACATCTGGGCCGGGAACGTCGAGCCATCGGCGCGCATCCGCATGGCTTCGAACATGATATGCCGGCGGCGGTCGGCATTTTGCTTCAACTCAATGACTCGCGGGCGCTCCTCGGCGGCATACAGGCTCACGGGATTGACCCCGGTCAGATCATCCGGGTCCACGCCGTGCAAGGCCGCGTAGGCCGGATTGGCCACCACGATCTCGTTGTCCGCGGCATCGGTGATCGCGATGCCAAAGGCCGCCTGTTGGAACGCGTCCGCCCATCGGCGAAGGTCGCGTTCGTTTTGTTTACGCTGAGTAATATCACGAATGACCGCGATGAAGGCGCCACGGCTGGGGTCGGCGATCGGCTTCATGATGAAGTCGATCTCGATGCCGTGACCATCGTGATGCCGGGCGGTCCGTTCACCGGCCGGGGCAAACGGGTTCGGCACGAGTTCCGCCAGGTTCCGGCCCGCGAGCGCCAACGGGCCGTATCCCAGCGTTTCCCGCGCGGCCGGGCTGGCACTGATAATGGTACCATCCGTATCGGTCAGAATCACGATTTCGTCCAGCGCGGATAGAATCGTGTCGAGCAGGACGGCACGCTCGCGCTCCGCGGCAAGGGCGGCCTTCGCCACCTGGACCTCCATCCGGCCGGCGATTTCGCGCTCGGTTCCTTGTTGGGAAATCCTGATCAGAAACGCCAGACACGGACCGGCCACGACGAACGCGACGATCAGTACGCCAGCGTCGCGGTCGAGCACGACTTGGTTGGTGGGATACAACACGTACCACACAGCAAAGGCCATGTAGGCGGCCGGGCTGACGATGGCGGCCAGGCGGCCGCCAAAGGAGACGCTGACCCCAACGGCGAACAGCAAAATGACGACAGGGAACGGAAACGGATAGCCCGCGTATCTGGCTATCAGATACATTACGGCTAACACCGGAACGAGAGCCAGTCCGGCTGCCTTGATCCAGGGTCTGTTTCTCAAGCGTTGCATCCTCGCGGTCATGCCACGGGGGAGGCCTCCTCCAGACGGACGGCACCGCCGCGTCTGTATGTGACCACCAATACATCGCGAAAGCCAGGGGCCGCTGGATCACTGGGTTCCACCGGGGTCACGCCATGCATGACGCGCCTGTCATCGACCCAGGCCGCGTCCAGCCGGTCCGTCAGCGTGAAGCTGCCCAGCGTCACCCCGTCGGGGTCATGGATCGTCGTGACGCCGCTGCGGACATTCCGGCGTCCTATTAGAAGCACCAGGACATGATCCACGCCGTCACGATGCATGCCTTCCGGGGTGGGCTGCCCCGCTTCACCCTGACGGGCCACGATCCGGAACTGATGCACTTCGACGTGCCAGCGAGGCGCGGGCGTGAGCAAATTGAACAGCCGGTGGCACAACGTCAGCACCGTGCCCATGGTTGGCCCGGCGGCGGCCGCCTGTGTGACTGGTTCGAACCATCGCTGGATGCCGCCGTTCAGCGTGTTGTAATCGCGGCTTTGATAATGCGGCTGGTGAGGTCCGCGAACGATCCCGCTATCCGTGGCACTGAACACGGCGAACCGGCGCTTCCGGTAGCGTCCGCCGTCCGCCATGAACGTGTCCATGCCCAGATCGTCCCAGCTCGCCGCGAATTCGGGCCAGTCAGCCAGTCCCCCCGCGTGCGCGAGCGCGGCGTCCATGTCCGCCCCCTGGACGAAGGCGAAGCCGTCCGCTCGTATCCGGTCCGCCCAGGCGCCGATTTGGTCCATTCGATTAGCCGCCCAACGGGTTGAACAAATGGATTTCCAGTTCCCTGAAACGATGGATCATGCGCCGGTTGTACTCCCGCTGCACCGGCCAGCGGCCGGTATCCGTGCAGGCAATCTGCCCCAGGATCGTCACGCTCGCGCCGTCGACCTTGTCGACGCCAAAAACCTGCAAATCGCCCAGCATGCGAGTGGAAAAAGCTGGGTCGTCGCGCATGCCGGCCGCGATCTCTTTCAGCACGTCAATCGTCCGGTCGACGTCTTCGGTGTATTTGACCGCCACGTTTACAGCGGCGTTGCCCTGACCGCGGTGCACGTTGGTCACGCTGGTCACCGAGCTGAACGGTATGATGTGGACCGATCCGTCCGCCGCGCGCAAGCGGATTGTCCGCACGGACAACGTCTCCACCGTGCCGGACAGGCCGGACACGGTGACCGCGTCGCCCACCTGCATCGCGTTTTCCAACAACAGGAAGATACCGGTGATCAGGTCACGAACGAGCGTCTGTGATCCGAAGCCGATCGCGACACCGACGATGCCCGCGCCGGCCAGCAACGGTGCGATGTTCACCCCAATCTCACTCAGGACCATCATCACCGTGACGCCGCTGATGGCGATGAACAGCGTGGTGCGCAGCAGCGGCAGCAACGTCCGCAAACGGGCGGACTGCGCGGTCCGCGCCTCCCGCCGGAGGCGGTCAAGATGATGCTCGATCGCCGCGTTCACCGCTTCCCATATGGCGAGCGCCATTACCAACGTGACGACAAGCGTGAGGACGCCGGAACTGAGCCGGACGCCAGGCGTGCTGCCGGTCAGCCAGTTGATGGGATGGAGGCCGTAGAGCGACAGAATGACGGTGATCGCGAGCAACCATATCGCCATACGCGTCATGGCACGAACCGCGGGACGGTAGACCGTGGCTCGCCCAGCGGCCCACGGGTGCCGCTGGGCGAGCCACTCTCCCCGGTGCCAGAACCTCGCGGCCGGGTCCGCCAACAAGGATGGGGCCAGCCGCGCCAGGACGATCAACCCACCTGGCAGGATGGCATAGCGTACAAGGCTAGTTACCCCGTGAGGGACATCGAGTGCCCAAAGCAGCCATCCGGTGACAAGGAGAAACAATGTGATCCGGTGCCATGACCCGGCGAGACCCGCGCGAAGCCTGGCGACGCCACCGTCCCCATTGCCGTTTTCCGTTGCCGCGGGTGCAAGCCACTCGCCGATGGGCGCACGGTAGCGGAGTGCCGCGGTGCCGGCGGCGATAACAAGGATCAGTCCCGCCGCTTTCAACAGCATATCGTGCGCGCCCCGGGACATCCCCAGAAGCATCCCGGCTTCCCCGAACGCGTAGACAAATATCCACATTGTCAGCAAGGCGCGGATCCAGCGCTTCGGAGAGGCCAGGGATTCCCATGACGGCAATAGGTGAAGCCAGCGCGCCAGGAGGACCGCGAAGCCCATGGCATCGGTGACGGTGATGATGATCAGGCGGCTGGCCGCCTGGCCGCCGAGGTTGGAGCCGGCAACCAGGTGCCCGGCCAGCATGAAACCCAGTACGGGGACTGATTCCAGGCCCATCCTTGCCAGGATCGATGGCACCCGCCGCAGCGCCGCCAACGCGTTGTCCCGGGAGGAGGGCGCTATCGATGGGTACGGCGGAAGGGATTCGACCTCTCCGGCTTCAGCGCGGGCCAGGCCGTCCTCGTTGCCGTCAAGGAATGGCTGCCCCTGTGCCTCAGGCGGAGCGATAGGCCACGGTGGCCCCGTGCCGGCCGCGGTTCGGGCTTCCAACCGCCTGATGGGTCCGCGGAGGGACCGGTCAAGCCCAAACATGACGGCGCCGGCGCACAGTAATGCGATCATCAGCCGTCCGGCGGAATCGATCAGGATGGCGTGGGCGATCGGATTCGTCGCCATCACGGTCAGCCAGCCCAACAGAAGTGGCAGACTGTTAAGGGACTCGGCGATCTCCGTCACCCGGGTGCCGGCCTGCCCCGCGAGGTTTGACGCGCCGTCGAGTACCCGGGCGCCCAGTCCGCGCGCGGAGAGTAGCTCGAGCTCGTCTGGGTCTGGCCGCTCGGGCGAAGTGGCCCGGACGATGGCTTCCAATGTTGCCGTGAACGCGGCGCGCTTCGCCGGGTCGTTCAGCATCTCCAGAACGGCTCGCGCCTGATCGGGCGGCAACGCTGACGCGGCCGGCGCCGAGGGCGGCGCGGCGGCCTGGCCTGGTCTGGCGGCCTGGCCTGGTGTGGCGAAGGCCAGCGCGTTAAGAGCCAGGGTCGCGAAAATCAGAGGAAAACAGGCCAGCAGCGAGGTCATCAGGCGTTTCATACCGCGGTACGGACCACACGCGCGGGAACCGGTCAATCCAGATTCGGCACCGCGCGAGGGAACGTGTTCGCGTGATTGACACTCAGGATGGGTTTCGCCAGTTTGCCGCGATCCGGGATAGCTCCGTTAGGAATAACTGGCCAAACGGCCGATGTGGGAGGTTGGATGCACCGCCGCCGACGCGTTATGCGCGCCCGAGCCTTCATCGCGTACACCGACCGATGACCCCCAACCCATCCCAGCCCTTGCTGCGCATTTCTGGCGTAAAAATGCGCTTTGGCGGCGTTGTCGCCCTTGGCGGCGTCTCCTTCGACGTCGGCTATAACGAGATCCGGGGCCTTATCGGACCCAACGGGTCCGGCAAGACCACGCTGTTCAACTGCATCAGTGGTATCTACCGCTACGTCGAGGGTGACATTCAGTTCGAGGGCCGTTCGCTCACGAACGTGCCGCGCCATGCCATGGCCGGCATCGGACTGGGCCGCACGTTCCAGAACGTGGCGTTGTTCCGTCCGCTGAGCGTGCGCGACAACATCCTGGTGGGCGCGCATCACGTCAGCCGCTCTGGGTTCATCGCCAACGCACTGCGGCTTGGCGTGGTCCGGCGGGAGGACGCGGCGGCGGAAACCCGGCTGCACGAGCTGCTTGATCTGCTGGATCTTCGCGGGGTAGCGGACACGCCCGCCGGCGCGCTGCCCTTTGGCTTCCAGAAACGGGTCGAGCTCGCCCGCGCCCTGATGACCCAGCCAAAGTTACTGATGCTGGATGAGCCGGCCGGCGGTCTCAACCACGGTGAGGTCGACGAGCTGGCCGATCTCATGCTGCGGATCCGGGAGCATCTCAATCTCAGTATCCTGCTCGTCGAGCATCACATGAATTTGGTGATGCGCGTGTCCGACAAGGTCGTCGCACTGGAATTCGGCCTCAAGATCGCCGATGGCACCCCGGATGAAGTCCGAGCCGAGCCGGAAGTCATACGCGCCTATCTCGGCGAAACGCATGAGGAAGCGAGCCATGCCGGCGCTGCTTGAGGCGAAGGGGCTCCACGCCGCCTATGGCGAGACCAAGGTCCTGCACGGCCTGGATTTCGAAGTCCAACAGGGCGGCGTCAGCGCCCTGCTCGGTGCGAATGGCGCGGGCAAGACCACCACGCTGCGCGCCATCTGCGGCATGATCCGCACCCAGGGGGAGATCAACCTGGGCGGTGAACGTATCGCCGGGCGGGCGACCGAGGATATCGTGCGGCTTGGCGTCGCCCACGTCCCCGATGGCCGCGGCACCTTCATGGAGCTGACGGTCGAGGAGAACATGAAGCTCGGCGCCTATACCCGCCGCGACAGCGGGATTCAGGCCGACTTCGAGCGGATGTTCGGCTATTTCCCGCGGCTGAAGGAGCGGTTCCGCCAACAGGCCGGGACCCTGTCAGGCGGTGAGCAACAGATGCTGGCGATCAGCCGCGCACTGCTGCTGCGGCCGAGGCTGCTGTTGCTGGACGAGCCGTCCTTCGGTCTCGCCCCCCTGATCGTGCGGGAAATCTTCGACATCCTGGGCCGCATCCGCGCCGAGGAGAACGCGAGCATCCTGCTCGTGGAACAGAATGCCAGCCTGGCGCTGGAGTTTTCCGAACAGGCCTATCTGTTGGAGACTGGACGCATCGTCGTATCGGGTCTGTCGGCCGACATCCGCAAGGACGAGTCGATCCGCCGATCCTATCTTGGATATTAAAGGAAGAATTCCGTGGAAGGATTGATCCACCAGATCATCTCGGGGATCGCCACTGGCGGCATTTACGCCAGCGTGGCGCTGGCCCTGGTGATGATCTATCAGGCGACCCACCACATCAATTTCGCCCAGGGCGAGATGGCGACCTTCTCGACATACATCACGCTGACATTCATCAACATGGGCATGCCGTACTGGGCCGCGTTCTTCCTGGCGGTCGCGGTGTCGTTCGCGATTGGCGTGGTGATTGAGCGGATCCTGATCCGGCCGATGCAAAACGCCGCGATCCTGTCGGCCGTGGGCGTGTTCGTCGGGCTGCTGCTGATCGTCAATAGCCTGAGTGGCTGGTTCTTCGACTATACCATCAAGCAGTTTCCCACGCCGTTCCCCGGCAAGCCCATGCTGGGCGGGTACATCTCCGGCCATGAGCTTGGCTCGACCGGTGTGACCCTGGCGGTGCTGACCGCGGTATATTTGTTCTTCCGGCATACCAGCCTGGGGCTGGCGATGCGGGCGGCGGCGCTGAACCCGGTGTCGTCCCGGCTGGTTGGCGTCCGCGTGGGTTGGATGCTGGCGCTGGGTTGGGGACTGGCGGCCGCGATCGGCTCGGTCGCCGGCTGCATGGTGGCACCGATTGTGTTCCTCGATCCGAACATGATGTCGGGCATTCTGCTGTACGCCTTCGCTGGCGCCCTGCTGGGCGGCATCGACAGCCCGCTGGGCGCGGTGCTGGGCGGCTTCGCGGTGGGCGTGCTGGAGAACCTGGGCGGTGCCTACATCGTGGGCACCGAGTTGAAGTTGACCCTGGCGTTGGTCATCATCGTGGCAGTGTTGACGGTGAAACCCTCCGGCCTGATGGGCCGCACGATCATGAGCAGGGTGTAAACCGATGCCGGACACCAAACCCACGGCAGACGTCACATTGGCGGGAACGTCCAGCCAGCAACTTAACGCGGCGGGTGATCTCACCTCGGTTGGCGGACGAGCGTCCCCGTTGGCCTCGTCCGGTAACGCGCCGCCGCGCACCGCGGCCGGCCGCATGGGGTGGCTGGTTGTCATAGCCGTCGCGGCCGTCGCTGTGGTGCCGGTGATCGGGTTCAGCGACTACCATCTGTTCCAATTGAGCATGGTGGTGGTCTATGCCGTCGCCATTCTGGGACAGGCGATCCTGACCGGCTTCAATGGCCAGATATCTTTGGGTCACGGCGCGTTCTATGCCATCGGCGCCTATACGACGGCGATCCTGATGGCGAGCTGGGACGTGCCCTATTGGCTCACCCTGCCCATTTCCGCCGGGGTCTGCGCTGGCGTGGGCTTCCTGATCGGACTGCCGGCCCTGCGGCTTGCCGGGCATTATCTGGCCTTGACCACCTTCGCCCTGGCCGTCGCGATCCCGCAAATTTTGAAGCACCGCGTGTTCGAAGACTGGACGGGTGGCGTGCAGGGTCTGGTTATCGACAAGCCGGAGGCGCCGTTCGGCCTGCCGCTGTCCTCTGACCAGTGGCTGTATCTGTTCACGCTGGCTATTGCTGTGTTCCTGTATGTGCTGGCGTGGAACCTGGTGCACGGTCGAATTGGCCGGGCGATGATGGCGATCCGCGACCACGCCCTGGCGGCCGAGGCGATGGGAATCAACCTCGCCATGCTCAAGACCCGGACGTTCGCGGTGAGTGCGATGTACACCGGTGTGGCGGGGTCGCTGGGCGCGATCACCGTGGCATTCGTGGCGCCGGACAGCTTTACCGTGTTCCTATCGATCACCTTGTTTGTCGGGCTCGTGGCCGGTGGCGCCGCGTCCATCGGCGGCACGATCGTGGGCGCGCTGTTCATCGAGTTCGTGCCGAACCTCGCGGACAAGGTATCCAAGGCGGCGCCGGGCGCGGTCTATGGCGTGCTGCTGATCGCGATGCTCTTCCTGATGCCGCGGGGCGCGGGCGGGTTTATCGGCGAAATGTGGCGGCGGTTGGTGACGCGGCTGAGGTAGGACCGCGGCCGGGAAGTTTTCTTATGCCGCACCCAGCAAGATAACCTTCGCCGGGTCGGACGCCTGGGCGAACCCCTGGTCGAACGTGTACATCCGCTGGCAGCGCGCGCGCTCGGCCTCGAACCGGATAACGCCGTCCGCGAAATCCGCGCCGGCCCGCAGGGCATCCAAGCCCGCCGCCACCGCCGGTCGATCTACCGAGACGGTGTCGGCCCGGGCGATGTCGCTGATCGCGTCCACGATTTCCCCGGTGGCGTACCGGTAGGCACGCTTCAGCACCCATGCGAGCTCGCACAGGATGATGGTTGGGACGGCGATCGCGTCCGCGCCCTCGATCACCTCACCCGCCGTCCTCGCCTGGGCTTCATGATCCCAGGTGAGGTAGCGCACCCATACGTTCGTATCGACGGCGATGGTCACGTGCTGGCGCCGGCCTCGATCGCGTCTTGCATGGCTTCAAGGGAAACCGGAGCCTGACCCGGCCGCCGCAGCCGCCCGCGCACCGCACGGATATCGTGGTCCGTTGCGGCTGGCAGAATCTCGACCTTACCCCCTGGCAGCAGGGACACGGATACTTTCGCGCCAGGCCGGACGCCGAGGTGGTCCAGGACGGATTGCCGCAGGGTGAACTGGCCCTTGGCCGTGATGGTCAATTCGAGGGACATTGAGGCGGGCCCAGTAAGGAGGTTACCCCTTACCATGAGATAGGTGACGGCTTCCCGTCAAGAAGAATCATCTTCATGGCTCCGTGGGCCGGCCCGCGGGATTGCCATCCCCCCCAATCCCGCGGCCATACTGCGTCTTACCAAGCACCGCCGGAGGCTCCGCATGGACAACGCCCTCACCGACACCGAAGCCATGATCGCCCGCTGGTTCGGCGTCCTCCCGCCCAACGATCCGGGACGCCGGATGGCGGCCGACCTCGCGGCCACCATCAAGGCGTTCGAGGCGCTTCGCGGGACCATCGTGTTCGAGGATGAGCCGTCCAGCTTCGAAGCCGCGCTTCAGGCCACCAAGGAGATCGCGCCATGACGGATCTCGCGGACCTCTCGCTGACGGACGCGGCGGATGCCGTCAAATCCGGAAGGGCAACGTCCAGGGCGCTGCTGGATACCTGCTGGGCCAATCTCGACAAGGCCAATCCCACGCTCAACGCGACGATCTGGCTGGATCGCGCGGGGGCCGAGGAAGCGGCGCACGCGGCGGATCAGGCCGTGCGTGACGGAAAGCCGTTGGGCAAGCTGCACGGCGTGCCGATGGCACACAAGGATATGTATTATCAGGCGGGACGGCTGAGCACCGCGGGCTCCGCGCTACGCCGCGATTTCCGCCCCGCGGTCACCGCGACCGCCATCACGCGGATGGCGCAGCAGGGCGCGTATGTTTTCGGCGGCCTTAACATGGCCGAGTTCGCGCAGAATCCCACCGGTCACAACAAGACCTTCGGGGATTGCCACAATCCCTGGAACCCGCCCTACATCACGGGTGGCTCGTCGTCCGGCTCCGGCGCGGCGGTGGCGGCGCGGATCACCTACGCGGCACTGGGTTCCGATACAGGCGGCTCCATCCGTCTGCCGGCCGCCGCT
>Ga0302322_100004860_pt1 | contig 11732 bp, 9 predicted proteins | sample Fen_T0_2_FD_203757 | JGI IMG/M metagenome (GOLD analysis project Ga0302322, IMG submission 203757) | Peat permafrost microbial communities from Stordalen Mire near Abisko, Sweden - Fen_T0_2 | ecosystem: Environmental > Terrestrial > Soil > Wetlands > Permafrost | place: Sweden: Abisko... | reverse complement strand
CTACATCAGCCCAGGTCAGCGTCGGATAATTGAAAATGGATGAATACTTGGCGCGCCCGCTATGCAGTCCTTCGAGCAGGGTGTCGCGCGAAGTGCCCAAGGTCTCGGCAGCCGCGTACAGGTACAGCCCGTGCCCGCCTTCGTCCTGCACCTTGGCCAGCAATATCGCCTTGCGCTTTAGCGAAGGCGCGCGCGAAATCCAGTTGCCTTCCGGCAGCATGCCCACCACTTCGCTGTGCGCATGCTGCGAAATCTGCCGGACCAGGGTCTTGCGGTAGGCCTCCGGCATCCAGTCGCGCGGCTCAACCTTGCGGTCGTCGGCAATCGCCGCGTCGAAGGCGTGCTCCTGCGGCGTGCTGGCGGCCACCACCTTCGGGCCGCCGGGCAAATCGATCGCTTGCGTGTACATCGCCGCACCCATCAGGCTAGGCCGCGAATCGGGCCAAGGCGCGCATTTTATAATAAACCGACCGGACGGTCAATTAATCGGCCATCCTCTTTTCCCTGCGGCCACCATGCACCGCCGTCGCCAGGAACCTGCGCCAGCCTGCCCGCTGCGGGTTGCAGTTATGCTTGCGCGCTCGGGTGCAATATGGCGTCCGACGCAGCGTCGCCCCGCAAACCAATTTCCGGAGACACGAATCATGATCCACGTCATCGCCATCATTACCGCCAAACCCGGCCAGCGCGCGGCCATACTCGAACACTACCGCGGCAACGTCGCCGCGGTCCGGGCGGAAAATGGCTGCATCGAATACGGCGCGGCGATCGATGCGCAAAGCGCTCCACCCTTCCAGACCCCATGGGGCGCGGACACCTTCGTGGTGGTCGAGAAGTGGGCGAGCATGGACGCGCTCAAGGCCCATGCCGCCGCCCCGCACATGGCCGCCTACGGGGCCAGGACCAAGGATCTGATCGCCAGCCGCGTGATCCACATCATGCAGCCGGCCTGACCCGAGGCCCCCGCGCCGCTCAGTGAGCGCTCGGCATGGTCAGTCCGGTCAGGGGTGCCCGGTTGTGCATGTTCGCCATGCGCCACAGCGCGCCCTGGCCGGCCGAGCGCTTGATATCGGCTAGCGCACCCGGGCGCTCGCCGCCCGGAGTGCCCGCGCCGGCAGCCGGATCGGCCAAGGCGCTGCTCAGCACTGCGCGCAAGGCAGCCGTGTCGCAGCCGCCGATACTGCTCTTGATGACAATCTCGTTGCCCGCGGTCTGCACCACCGAACACCCGGCCTGCGCGGGGACTGCTCCCAGACACAGAAAAAAAGCCACTGGCAGCGCGCGTATGCGCTGATGAATAATCATTCCAGCTCCTCTTCAAAAGATCAAAGAGGGCATTCGACTTCTCACCCCACCCTGTTTGCGCAGTTTGGAGAGGCAACCCCGCTGACATGGGTCGGAAAGGAAGCCTGATCCCTCCGCCCGGTAGTCCGGAAGCTTTGCGTCGCCGGCTTTCGCCGAGTTTGCCCACTACGGTAATCGACGGTGTCTCGTGAAAACCATCCCTGCCATGCTTATCGGCGCGATCCGGGAAAACTTGAGGATTATCTTGATCTGGTCTGTACCAGACCGAATTTCGGGTCGTTTGGCACGCCCAAATGTTCATCCCGTCTTTAATATCCTATAATTGAACGTATACTTTATGTTTAGTACTTTAGTCTCGCACCGAAACATGTGACAGAGTGCTAGCCTGTTAAATATGGAGTGCAAGAGCATCCGGGCCGGGGGGCGGCAAGCCTGTCCATGGCGGGGGGGTAGGCCGGATGAGCGCAGTTCCATGACCTGTAGGGCCCGGCGCACAATTGGGCCGGTAAACCTGGCGGAGCCAACATCGTGAAAGTGCTGGTAATCGACGACCATCCACTGGTATCCGAGGCGCTGCGCAATGTGCTGACCACCCTGGATCGGCAGGCGCAGGTGATCGAGGCGGCCAGCGGCGAGGAAGGTCTGGCGCGGGCCGCCGAGCATCCCGACCTGGACCTGGTGGTGCTCGACCTGATGCTGCCGGGCCTGAACGGCATGACGGTACTGTCCGAATTGCGCCACCGGTTCATTGCCCTGCCGGTGCTGGTGCTGTCCTCCAGTTCGGAGCGCGAGACGGTGGAGCGGGCGATCCGCCGTGGCGCCTCGGGCTTCATCACCAAATCCACGCCGAAGGCGGCAATGGCCGACGCGATCCGCAAGGTGCTGGCCGGCGAGATTTTCGTGCCGGTGGCAACCATGCTGGGCCGCGCCACGCCGCCGCTGACAGGACAGCCCGAGACGACCTTGTCGGCCAGCGCCGCCCTGCGCGCCGAGACCAGCGCCCAGCGCCTGAGCAGCCTGCAGCGCCGTAATGCGCGCCGCCTGGGCCTGACCACGCGCGAGACCGAGGTGCTTGAGCGCCTGCTGGGCGGGGATTCGAACAAGCATATCGCCGAGGCGCTGGGCCTGGCCGAAAGCACCATCAAGGCCCACTGCTCGACCATCTTCCGCCTGCTCAAGGTGGGCAGCCGTTCCCAGGTGATGTCACGCATCTACGAGGGCATGCTGGACGCCTAGCAAGGGGGCGGCGTGCTCGCTCCAGCCGGTTGCCGGCTCTACACCAGCATCCCGCGCATCACCGCCCTGAGCTTGGCCGGCTGCACCGGCTTGTGCATGATGGTGTAGCCGCTCTCGCGCACCGCGCGCAGGCGCTCGGCCTCGATGTCGCCGGTGATCAGCAGGCAGGGCAGGCGCGCACCGTACAGGTCGCGCAGCCAGTCCAGCGCGTCCTTGCCGGTCGCGCCCTCGCGCAGGCGGTAGTCGCACAGCACGAACTGCGGCTCCCAGCCGAGGCGGTTCATCTCTTCAGTAGCCTGGCCCAGCGACTCGGCCAGCAGGGGGGCGCAGCCCCAGGAGGTGAGCAGCCGGGCGGTGGCCGCGAGCACCCCGGCCTCGTCGTCGATCACCAGCACGCGCAGACCCTCGAAGCCGCCCAGCCCGCCGACATCGGGGCTCGCGGCAGGCAGGGCGCCGTGGGTCAGGTGGCCAATCGGCAAATCGATGGTGAACACCGAGCCGCGCCCCACCCGGCTGCGCACGGTGACCGGGTAGTCGAGCAGCATCGACAGGCGGCGCACGATCGCCAGCCCCAGGCCGAGGCCTTTTTCGCGGTCGCGCTCCGGGTTGTTGACCTGCACGAACTCGTGGAATATCGACTCCAGATGCTCGACCGGGATGCCGACCCCGCTGTCCCATACCTCCAGCCGCAAGCGCTCGCCATGGCGCCGGCAGCCGAACGTGATGCCGCCGCGCTCGGTATAGCGCACCGCGTTGGCGAGCAGGTTGCGCAGCATCTGTTCGAGAAGGATCGGGTCGGCCCGCACCGCCGCGCGCGACGGCACGTAGCGCAGGCGCAAGCGCTTGCGCGCCGCCACCAGGCGAAAGTCGGCATACAGGCGCACCAGCAGGTCGTCGATCGGGAAGTCGGCCTCCTGCACCTGCACCACCCCGGCATCCAGGCGCGAAATGTCGAGCAGGGCGTCGAACAGGTCGCCCAGGGCCTTCACCGAGGCATCCATGTAGCCGGCCACTTCGCGCATCTTGGCCGGGTCGAGCTCCTCGCGCAGGATCTCCGAGAAGATCGACAGCGCATGCATCGGCTGGCGCAGGTCGTGGCTGGCCGCGGCCAGGAACTTGGACTTGGCGTGGTCGGCGGCCTCCGCCTTCATCTTGGCGATCTCGGCGATCTCGGTCTGGCGCGACAGGCGGTCGATCAGTTCGAGGTTCTCGAAGCGGCGGTTGAAGCTCTCGATGATCACCCGGTGCATGTCGCGGCCCCAGATCAGGGTCACCGTCAGATAAAACGTCAGCATCAGGCCGAGCAGGATGTGCGCCTCGTCGCCCGCCGACAGCATGCGCAGGGTGAACCCGGTGAGGATAGCCACCACCGCGACGACGAAAGAAGGCAGGATGACCGAATTGGCCGGTATGGTGCCGGCCACCACCCCGCACAGCATGATGGTGAGCAGTGCCTGGTAGATCGGGTCGGCATTGAAGAACAGCAATCCGGCCGCACCCCAGATGCTGCCGTTGGTGAAGGCCTGCAACACATACAGCCGTGCCCATTTGTGCGCCTCGAGCGGGCCGGGCCGGGTCCGCCAGTAGGCGCGATACACCAGGACGCGCACCACCTGATACGCAAACTGCACCGCGAACCAGCCCGTCAGAGCGGCCAGGGACGACTGCCCGAGCATGATCATCACCAGCATCAGCGCCGCGCACAGATTCGGAATGACGGTCGCCGGCAGCAGGCTGGCCTGCGCGCCGTAAGCCAGGCGCACCTGCTCGGCCTGCACCAGCAGGGCACGATCGACCTCCGGCTCGGCCTCGGTTGTAGCGAGGGAACCAGGCGATTCGATGCTCTCGAACCAGGAGTATTGCGGTGCGGCCAGGGCCATTGCGACCTTAGGGTGAAGAAAGAACTGGACAAGTCCCAAACACCGCGAGAAGTAATACCGGCTGCTCTCTGCAATCGGGTGTCGCGAAACGCAAGCGAGGGGGGGTGCCCACCAAATCAGCACTTTCTGAACGGATACCGACTGTCCGGACGATCCGGGCCGCGCCGTCGCCAGCCGCCCCTCCGCCCGCCGCCCCCCGCCCCGACAGGTGCGCCGGTAGCCTGCTGCACGTTTTGCCGCAATCCCGGCAACCAGATCGAATACTAAAGTCGAATCGGGGTTTTGTGCAAAGTGCCTGGACATTGACCGGGCACCGCCCGTCAACCGGGCCCCCGTCAACCGGGCCGCGCCGCGCGCCGTGAGCGCGGCTGCGCCATAGGCCACGGGCCATTTTCAGCGTGCGAAACTGCCGTCCTTGCGCAGCATCGTGATGTCCACATAGCCGCTGCCGTTGTGGTTGTCAGGGCCGTAGTTGAGGGTGAACCCGCCCAGATCCTCACTCTTCAGGGTTTCCATCGCGGCAATGAACTTCTCGCGGGTCAGGTCCTTGCCGGCCTTGGACAGGCCGCGCACCAGCGCCTTGGCGGCGATGAAACCTTCCATGCTGCCGTAACTGAACCCTTTGGCATCGATCTTCTTCATCGCCTCCTGGTACTCCTTGACGATCGGCGCGGCGGTGGCCACGAACGGGGTCGGCGTCACCTGGACCACCACCACGCCCTCTGCCGCCGGACCGAGATTGGCGTACACGCCGCCGGCCACGGACAAGGCGATGAACTGCATGCTGGCGCCGCTCTTGCGCACCTCGGTGATGAAGGTCGCCGCCGGCTTGGCCTGCATCGCCAGCATCACGGCCTGCGCGTTGCTGGCAGCTACCTGCCCGGCGGCGGTCGCGACGTCATCGGAGTTGCGCGGAATCGGCGCATTCACCGCGATGGAAAGCCCGCGGCTTTTCATCGCCGCCTCGAGCGCCCCCAGGGCCTCCTTGCCGTACCCGTCATCCTGGTAGGCAATGGCGATGCGCACCACGCCCTGGTTGGTGATCTGGCGCACCGCGGTCTCGACCTCGTCGATGGTGGAGGCGCGCACGTGGAACAGATAGGGCGGCACCGGCGAGCGCAGCGGCCAGACCCCGCTGGTGGTGCCGACCACCGGCACCCTGGCGGCGGTGAAAATGGGCAACGAAGCAGTGGTGCCGGCGGTGCCGCGATAGCCGAACAGGGCAAACACCTTGTCCTGCTCGATCAGGGTCCGGGTATTGGCAGCGGCGGGCTCGGGCTTGAAGGCGTCGTCCAGCGTCTTGACTGAAATCTTGCGGCCGTTGATGCCGCCTTCGCGGTTGACCGCCTCGAAACAGGCCCTCGCCCCCTGGTTGAATTCCAGGGTCAGCGCCGCCGCCACCCCGGTCATCGCGGCCGACTGGCCGAGCTTGATTTCCGTGGCCGATACGCCGTCGACCGCCTGCGCAGCGGACAACATCCCCAGGGCCATGCATGCGCCGGCCAGCATTGCGGTGAATCGAGTCATGCCTCTTCCTTTGTATAATTATTGGTTGCCGTAGACATGAATTCTATATGCGGCGGATAAGCAATGCTTATGTCATAGGAAGTCGGGGCCGCAAAGTCGGCGCCGCAAGCGCCGGGGCAGGGCCAGCGCGCTGCGCGAGGTCTACAGTTCAGGCTGCGGTGCGCAGCCGCCGGATCAGGAAGGTGATGATCTCCTCAAGCTGCTCGCCTTCCGGGTTCTTGTGCCCGCCCATGTACACGGTCAGCCGCTTGTCGGGCGAACCCAACTGCTCGAACAGCTCGATCTGGCTTTCACGGGTGAATATCTCGTCACCCCATTTCTGCTGGAACAGCACCGGGCACCGCACCCGCGGCGCGTCTTCCACCAGGCGGCCGCTGTTCGGATACGACAACCCCCACATGCCCAGCGCAGCGGCGCGGATGCGCGGCTCGCAGGCTACCAGCGGCAGCCCGTAAGCGGTGCCCATCGAGACGCCATACCAGCCGATCGCGCCGGAATCGATGCCTGGCACGCCGCACAGCGCGTCGATGGCGGCGCGCCAGTCGGCGTTCATGGTGTCCACGCTCCCGCCGGCTCGCCACAAGGCGAGGAACTCGTCGCGCACCGCCAGGCCGTCAGCGAACACCGCGCGCCGCGCGCCGTGCACCGGCCCGTCGATCGCCGCCACCGCGCAGCCGTGCGCCAGCACCAGCGGCACAGCGATGTCGAGCACCAGTTGCGAGGTCTTGTGACCGGACCCACCGTGGCCGACCAGCACGAGAGGCGCATTGGCGGCCGGGGTTGCAGCAGTCCACAGCGCGCCCGGCACGCGGCGCCCTTCGGCCACCACCACGAATTCGCGGCACACCACGCCGCCTTCACTTGTTGCGCTGCCGGTCCACTCCATGTGCTCGGTCCCCCCTGTTGTGTATTCGAGTTGAAGTCCGCAAGCCCCGCGGCGTGCGTTGCCGGTGCAGCCAACGCCCTGCTGGTTTGACCGGCACCCCGCTGGCCTCGCCGGCGCCCCGCTGACCTGCCGGCACCCCGCTGGCGGGGCCAGCGCCTAGTGCCCGAGGTCGGCCGGCGGCCCGCCCAGGGGCGCGGCGATCGCGTCGCCCATCGCCTCGCCTTCGCGGCGCGGGTCGGAGCCGCCCATCAGCAGGCCATCGGGCGTGACCAGGATGCCGTGCAGCCCGCTCGGAAAATCAGTCAGGTCGACCTCGTGGCCCATCGCGCGCAGGGCGTCGACCGAGTTCTCCAGCACGCTGCCGCGCTCGATCTCGGTGCCGCGGTTGCGACTGCCCATGTTGGGCAGCGCGATCGCCTGCTGGATGTCCAGGCCCCAGTCGAGCACCCCGACCAGGGTCTTGGCGACGAAATTGATGATCGCGTGCCCGCCCGGCGCGCCTATCACCACCCTGAGCTTGCCGGCGCTGTCAAACACCAGGGTGGGCGCCATCGAACTGCGCGGCCGCTTGCCGGGTTCGATGCGGTTCGCCACCGGGCGCCCGGCGTCGATCGGCAGCCAGGCGAAATCGGTCATCTCGTTGTTGAGCAGGAAGCCATGCACCATGATCCGGCTGCCAAACTGCGACTCGATGGTGGTGGTCATCGCCACCGCGTTGCCATAGGAGTCGATGATGGACAGGTGGCTGGTGGCGGGGATTTCCGAATCCTCGTCGGCCGCATAGGCGGTGCTCGCGCCGGGGGGGGCGCCGGCATGGGCGCGGCCCATGCTGTGGCCTGGAACGATCAGCTCGCTGCGCTGGTGCAGGTAGTCGCGGTCGATCAGGCCGGCGGTGGGCACGGGCACGAAATCCGGATCGGCCACGTAGCGGTCGCGGTCGGCATAGGCCAGGCGCCCGGCCTCCGAGAACAGGTGCACCGCGGCTGCCGAGTCAGGGCGCATGCGCGCCATGTCGAAGCGCTCGAGCATGCCCAGCAGGGCCAGCACCGTGGTTTCGCCCGAACTGGGCGGCGGCATGCCGCACAGGGTGTAGGCGCGGTAGCGGCCGCACAGGGCCTCGCGCGCCATCGGCTTGTAGGCGGCCAGGTCAGCCTCGGTCAGGTCTCCCGGCGCAACCTGGGCGGCGACCGCGGCAACGATGTCGCGCGCCACCTCGCCGCGGTAGAACGCATCCGGCCCGCCCGCCGCGACCCGCCGCAGCAGTTGCGCGAACGCCGGGTTCTTGAGCAGGGAGCCGACCGCGCGGGCACTGCCGTCCGGGTTGTAAAAATAGGCACGCGCCGCCGGGTTGTTTTTCAGCGCCGGGTCGGTGGCGAGCAGTTCGTGCAAACGCGGCGAGACGGCGAAGCCGTTGTCGGCCAGCGCGATGGCCGGCGCGAACAGGCGCGCCCAGGGCAGCCGGCCGTGCTTTTTGTGCGCCAGCTCCAGCACCCGCAGCAGCCCGGGCGTGCCCACCGCCATGCCCGACTGCACCGCTTCGCGGAAGGTGTAGGGACGGCCGTCGGGCTTCAGGAAGCGGTCCGCACGGGCCGCCGCCGGCGCGGTCTCGCGGCCGTCGTAGGCTGCCAGGTGTTTGCTGGCGGCCTCGTAGTGGACGATGAAAGCGCCGCCGCCGACCCCGGAGGACTGCGGTTCGGTCAGATTGAGCACCAGTTGCGCGGCGATCGCCGCATCGACCGCGCTGCCGCCGCCGCGCAACACTTCCTGGGCGGCGCGGGTGGCGTAGGAATTGGCGGTCACCGCCATGTACTTGCTGGCGCGCACCGCGAACTTGGTGGTGTGGCCGCTGGCACCTTCGGGCGCCACGTCGGCCGGCTGGGCCGGCTGCGCCTGCGCGCCGGCCCAGCCGGCCAGACCGAGCCACATCGAGCCGGCCAGCGCCAGCGCGCCCAGGCGACGCGGGAGCGCAGATTCCCCTATGGCGAATACGGATGCAGGCATGTGGACTTCGGGCGGGGCGAGCTGACCAGGCCCTATTTTGCACGCAATCGGCCTGCCTCGCCGCTTATCCGGCGCCCACGCACGCCAGGGCCACGCCGCGGCCCGGGCCACTTAACCCTTGGGGGCGGGCGCGGGCGCGCCGTTCTGGCCGCCGGCGCGCACGTACAGGGGCATCACCCGCGGCAGGTTTTTCTCGATTTCCTGGATCCGGGTGGTGCTGGCCGGGTGGGTGGAAAGCCATTGCGGCGGCGCCCCCTTGTTGGCGGCCTGCATTTTCTTCCACAAGCTGATGCCGGCACGCGGGTCGTAGCCCGCGCGGGCGGCCAGTTCCAGGCCGACGGTATCGGCCTCGGTCTCGTCGTCGCGCGAGAACTTCAGGGTCAGCAGGTTGGCCGAGGCGCCCAGCACCGCGTTGCCGGTGCGGCCCAGGCCAAAGGCCTGCGACACCACGTTGGCGCCCAGGTTGGTGGCGGCCTGCTTGCCCATCCGCTCGCGCGCATGCTCGCGCAGGGCATGGGCGATCTCGTGGCCCATCACGATCGCCACCTCGTCGTCGGAGAGCTTGAGGGCCTCGAGGATGCCGGTGTAGAACGCGATCTTGCCACCCGGCATGCAAAAGGCATTGATCTGGTTGCTGCCAATCAGGTTGACCTCCCACTTCCACTGCGCGGCGCGCTCATTCCACTGGGTGGTATAGGGCAGGATGCGTTTGGCGATGGCGCGCAGGCGCAACACCTGGGGATGATTGTCCGGGCCGAGTGCGTTTTTTTGCGCCGCCTGGCGCTTGAGCTGATCGTATTGCTGCCCGGAGGCCTGCTCGACCTGCCCGGCCGGCACCAGCTTGGCGAAGCTTGAGGTCTTGCCGACGTTGACGCCCTCGCGTGCCGGCGCGGGCGAGGAGGACTGGCCCCAACTCGCACCGGCGATCCCGGCCAGGGCAAGCAGGGCAATCAGCGGAAGACTGTTGCGCATCGTAACTCCGGAGTCGAAAAAGGCTGTCCGTCTCAGGTTGGGGTGAGACCGGCGCCGTACAAGAGCTCGCGCTACCCCTTGCCGGCGGCGTCCGCGGGCGGCGGCGCTTGCACCGGCGCGTTCCAGGGCGCGATTTTAAACAACAACAGCATTCCCGGCGCGGCCAGCAGGGCGCACAGCCAGAAGAACTGCGCCCAGCCCCATTGCGCCACCAGGTAGCCGGTGGCGGCATTGGCGAAAGTGCGCGGCACCGAGGCCAGGCTGGTGAACAGGGCGAACTGGGTGGCGGTGTAGCGCGGGTCCGTGCTGCGGGCGATGTAGGCGGTGAAGGCTGCCGTGCCCAGGCCGACGCCGAAGGCTTCGAAACCGATCACCGCGCCCAGCGCCCAGACGTTGGGCCCGGCCCCGGTGAGCAGGGCAAAACCGGCGATCGCCACCCACTGCACCGCGCCGAATATCCAGAGCGCGCGGTTGATGCCGATTTTCAGCATCCACAAGCCGCCGATCAGGCCGCCGGCCACGCTGGCCCACAGGCCGGCATTCTTCGCCACCAGGCCGATCTGGGTCTTGGTAAAGCCCATATCGAGATAGAAGGCGGTGGCCAGCGAAGTGGCCATGCTGTCGCCCAGCTTGTAGAGAAAAATGAAGGCCAGCACCAGCAAGGCGGTGCGCCAGCCGTCGCGATGGATGAACTCGCGGAACGGCAGCACCACCGCGTCTTCCAGGCTGTGCGGCGGTGCGCCCTGGGTCTTGGGCTCGCTCACCACCAGCGTGAGCACCACCCCGGGCAGCATGAACAGCGCGGTGATCCAGAACACCATGTCCCAGGGCAGGTGGTCAGCCAGGATCAGGGCCAGCGAACCGGGCACCAGGCCGGCCAGCTTGTAGGCGTTGACGTGGATCGCGGTGCCCAGGCCCTGCTCGGCGTCGGGCAATATTTCGCGCCGGTAGGCGTCGATCACGATGTCCTGGCTGGCCGAGAGAAAAGCCACCAGGGTGGTGAGCAGCGCGATCATGCCCAGGTCGGTCTTTGGCGCCAGGGTGCCGAACAGGCCGACCGCGACCAGCAGCAGCAACTGGGTCAGCAGCATCCAGCCGCGGCGCCGGCCGAACAGCGGCAGGGCGTAGCGGTCCATGAACGGCGCCCAGAGGAATTTCCAGGTGTAGGGAAAGCCGATCAGGGCGAACAGGCCCAGGGTGCGCAGATCCACCCCTTCGGAGCGCAGCCAGGCTTGCAGCAGGTTGAGCAGGATGAACAGCGGCAGGCCGGACGAGAAGCCCAGGAACACGCAGATCAGCATCCTGCGGTTCAGGAGCGCCTGCAGAAAGCCGACAGGGGCCGAGCCGCCGTGGTCGACGTTGGCCGATGGCGCGGCGTAAGGATCGCGCGCAGCAGTTGGCGGGTTGCCCGGCACGGCTGCACTCGTGGCTGGCGGGGGGGGCTTTGGCAACGCGGTCTGGGCGGGTTCTTGCATGCCGGCGATTATCGCCGCTGGACGCGATAGATCGCCAGTTCGCCGTTCAGGTTAGGTTCATCGATGACTGGCTTGCCTTCACTCAAGGCCACCCGGTCGAGGATCGCCAGGTCGAGCTTGGCGCACAGGTCCTCGAAGTCGAGCATGGTGCACAGGTGGATGTTGGGGGTGTCGTACCAGGCGTAGGGCAGGATCTTCGACACCGGCATGCGCCCGGCTGCCACTTGTTCGCGGTTCGGCGCGTAGCCGAAATTGGGGAAGGTGACGATCGCCTCGCGGCCGACCCGCACCATCTCGCGCATCAGGGCCTCGATGTGGCGCATCGCCTGCAGGGCCTGGGACAGGATCACGCTGTCGAAGCTCAAGTCGCCGAAGGCCGCCAGGCCGCGCTCCAGGTCGCTCTGGATCACGTTATTGCCGTTCGCGAGGGAGGCCAGCACGTTGGCGTCG
>Ga0302322_100004858_pt1 | contig 11735 bp, 8 predicted proteins | sample Fen_T0_2_FD_203757 | JGI IMG/M metagenome (GOLD analysis project Ga0302322, IMG submission 203757) | Peat permafrost microbial communities from Stordalen Mire near Abisko, Sweden - Fen_T0_2 | ecosystem: Environmental > Terrestrial > Soil > Wetlands > Permafrost | place: Sweden: Abisko... | reverse complement strand
GGCCACGCCTGCACCGAGACGATGAGCGGAGCCGAGATAGCGAAATGATGAGAGAGAGCGGAAGGCAATGCAGGCGGGGTCCGACTTGAGCGGAGGGTTAGGCGGCGAACGACTTCAGGCTTCTGCCTGCGCTTTTCGAACTCTCTTGGCAAGTGTCCAATGAATCAAAAATAGGGCAAGACCGACCAGGGACTCGATAATGTTGTTGATCAACTTCTGGTTTGCACTTATGACTTCTTTCCGGAGTTCATTGCTTCGGAGTTGGGCGCGCCCTTTGTCTAGTTCAGCATCAGAAGGCCGAACCTTGGCCTTTTCGAATTCTTTTGAATTGTTGCCGTACTTGAGCCTGTAGGCATAATCCCAGTAGCTATCGTTGCTGTTCATTACATCGAAAGTGCTTGTGTCGATCGTTGCCCCAGGCCTGGCGATTCGAATCACCTGATAGATGCCGTTCGAGAATGGGACGATAAAAAATAGTAGCGAGATAGCACAGACGATCAATGCATAGATCTCAAGTTTTGGCTTGTTCATTTTGTCTCCGGTAAGAAGGGAATGAGTTCGTCTCTTGGTGAACGCCTAACGGATGAAGCTAACCGGCCCCGCCTGCACCGAGGCGATGAACGAAGCCGAGGAAGCGAGAAGTTGAGAGAGAGCGGAAGGCAGTGCGGGCGGGGTCCGAGTTGAGCTAAGGGTTAGGGCGATCATCAATCCATCCACCTGTGCGCGCCACATGAGACGCACTGAAATCGGAACAAGACATGCCAGGCTGCTGAACGCGATATTAATAAGTTTTCATCCTGATCCATGAAGGCGTTGCCACACTTTGGACAGACCACCACCTGAAGCCGCCGAAGAAAAACAATGCTAGCTATGAGCGCCGAACCTCCGATGGGTATGACAATGAATGCGAAATAACTCTTATCAACGAAGAAAACCACTGGCAGGAAAATGGCAAATGGAACGGATAACGTTGCAAGCACCGCCCAGGTTTTCCTTCGCTTGAAGTCGGACCAGTTTACTTGGGCTGTGGTTGAAGGTGCCATGCGAGAGCCCTAACTAGGGATTCTGCGACAAGAACGTTTGTGTAAATGTCGCAGAACACCGGAAGACAAACACCGTTTCAATTGGCATTAGGACTCTTCCTCCCCGAGATTCTAATTACACAAACGTAATGGTTGTCGGTTTCGAGGCCATTCAGCGGAAATTTACCGCCCTTAGGTTTGTCTCCAATTCTTTCATGACTTTACGGCCTCCATCAGCACAACCAAGGCACACCCTTCGCAGCAGTCGATGACTAGCCGTGTTCCCGGTCCGGAGTCACCGGACGACCCCATCCCTTGACATTCGCTAAATATTCACCATCCTTGGGTCCCTAACTCAGCGTATCCGTGGTCCTGGACCTACTGAACCCCCGGAGAAGCCTTTCCAGATTGAGGCATGTCATGGACTCAGGTCCCCTCCCCACCCCACGTCTTCTCGATCAGGTCCACGCTGCCATTCGCGTGCGCCACCTGAGCCCGGCTACCGATGCGATCTATACCAAGTGGATTCGCAGCTTCATCCTCTTTCACGGAAAGAGGCATCCTCGGGACATGGGTGCCTTGGAGGTGGAAGCATTCCTCTCTCATTTGGCCACCCTAGGAAAGGTGGCGCCTTCCACCCAGAACCAAGCCAAGGCCGCTCTCCTATTTCTCTACAAGGTGGTTCTGGAACTGGAACTGCCTTGGCTTAACAACGTGGTGCAGGCCAAGACAACGCCCCGCCTGCCTGTCGTGCTATCCACCACTGAGGTCACCCGACTCCTGGACCAGCTGGCCGGGACCATGGGCCTCTTTGCTCGCTTGCTCTACGGGACAGGCATGCGGCTCCGGGAAGGACTTCGCGTTCGGGTAAAGGACATCGATTTCGAGCGCCGGGAGGTCATCGTCCGTGAGGGCAAGGGCGGCAAAGATCGGGTCACCATGCTTCCTGAGGCCCTGGTTGGTCCCCTTCAGGACCACCTGGTGAAAGTGCGTGCCCTCCACAATCAGGATCTGAAGGAGGGGTTTGGGGAAGTTTGGCTCCCCGATGCCTTGGGAACCAAATACAAGGGCCTTGGCAGGAAATGGCACTGGCAGTGGGTCTTCCCGTCCCGTCTGCGCTCTGCCGACCCGGACTGTGGGGTTATTCGGCGTCACTTCATCTACCCCGAGAGTGTCCAGCGGGCCATCCGTGAGGCCGCGATGAGGGCGGACATCACGAAGCCTGTCTCGCCCCATGTGCTCAGACACTCGTTCGCCACCCACCTATTGGGCAGCGGCTATGACATCCGCACCATTCAGGAGTTACTCGGCCACAAGGACGTGGAGACCACGATGATCTATACCCACGTTCTGAACAGAGGCGGCCATGGGGTGGCGAGCCCGCTCGACCGAATCGGGATCAGGCCCATTAGAGACTGACATCCATTTGGTTCCATCGGAGAAGCCTCTTGACAACAAACGCCTCACACCAAGTCACTCGGAGCAAACCACAACCCAGGGAACCAGGGCGATTCCACGCAAGGACCGCGCGATTAAGGGGGAGGACGCCCTGGACGGGCGTTCTGCGGGCTACCCTTCCTGCGAGACGATGCCTTCCGCCAGGTGACGAAGGGCCGTTTTCCCGTCAGGCATGACAAGTTCCAGGAGCCGATACAGCGCTGCCACATCACCAGCAGCTCGGTGGCTGGGAACCGGCAGATCGAAATGCTTGCAGAGGGTCTTCAGTTTCGCGGCTTTGCAGCCGAAGGCCTTCCAGTCCACCCCACGGTAGGAACAGGCCCAGTACATTCCCATGAGGGCGGGCACAGCCCTCGTAAGGAAGCGCCGATCGAATGAAGCATTGTGCGCGACAACCAAGTTAGCCCCTGACAGCACTCGGTCGAGCTGCTTCTCGTCCAGGGCTTTTCCGACGAGCTGTCCCATGGGGATCCCGTGCACCCTCATAGAAACAGGATTGACGGGGTGTGCTCCGGGATCCTGAAGCCCCACATACCCGTCGAATGCCCCGAGAAGCCGACTACCCGCCCACGGTCTGCGATCCACCACCACCTTCAGGACCGCCACCTCCACAGCCCGATGGTGCTCGGCGTCGGGGCCGCTGGTTTCACAGTCCGCCAACAGAAACACGCCATGACGTTCAAGATCCAGGTCCCCCTGGAACGAAGGCACGCCCAGGAAGGATTCGGGGATCTTCGGATACCTGAAGGCCGCCGACGGATTCCGCCCCCAGATCATGACGTGGTCAAATCCGAAGCCCCGGATCAGATCGGTGATCCCGGCCATGATCCGCGAGTCATCTCGAATTCGCCAGCAGACGCGGTACAGGTCCTCTTTGATGACATCAATGCTGTGGGAGGCCTGCTCCAAGTTGAGGCCAACCAAGGCGAGAAGATGAAGGATGGAAGTAGGCGAGAGACCCGTTTCGGCATGCCAATCTTCCATGAAGGCGTCTCGAACCGATTTCGGGAGGAGTGAGGGTGTGGGCATGGACTTGCTCCTGGTGGGCACCATCGGGTGCACCTCAAGCAGACCGGGTCTCTCCGCGCCCTTCGCTTCGCCGAAGTGACCCAAGCAGCCACAGACAAATGAGGTTGCCCTCACCACAATGTTGTGTTGCATGGACACACCACCGTGCTGCGCTTAATGGATCAAGGATCGTCAAGAGTCACACCGATGTGCTGCGGAGAACCCACGCACGAGTTGCAATCCAGCTGCACATTTCGCAGCACAACTTGGGGCAGCACCATTGACAATACCGAACTTAATTGACTCGCCGTGACGCCATTTGACGAGAAGGAAGTCAGAACGGCGATGAAATTAATTCTAATAATATCTATAATTAATTACTAAAAATGAATCCCATGGTTGACTGCCATCAATCGGTTCGAATCCTCTCGCGCCGACCAACACACCAGAAGGGCCCTCGAAAGAGGGCCTTTCTGGTGTGTTGACCCATCGTTTCGAAAGGATTCGAACCTTAGGCCGGGGGTTCCCGGCTCGGCAGGCGCCGCATGGGCGCCTGCACTCACCACCCCCTTGCCCTTCGGCCGAGTGGGATCGTGGAGACGCCACTAGATGTGGCGTCGGAACGAGACCGGCGGCTGGCGCAGCCAGGCGCGTTCGAATCCCAGCCCTGGTGCGGCGACATGAAAGACGGAGAACGGCCCGGCTCATCCCAGCATGAGGTTCAGTCTGCGCGGTGCCCCGTTCGGCGGCATTTCCCCTCCACCAGAAAGCCTCCGGCCCCGGATCGGCTAAGATCCCCCCATCGGAGGTACCATGCGCCTGTCCCTGCCATCCCTGGCCCTTGCCCTTGCGGCCCTTCCCTTCCAGGCGCAGGCGCCGGCGCCCACGCCCACGCCAGGCGCGGCCCCTGTGCCCGCTGCCAGCAGCGCCAAGCCCGCGCCGCCGGTGGACGGTGAGCCCAAGCCCTACGACAAGGTCATCACGGGCGAGGCGAAATCCCAGGTCGGCCTCTTCAAGGTGCACCAGCTGAAGGGTAAGGTCTACTTCGAGATCCCCAAGGAACTCCTCGGCAGGCAGTTGCTCATGGTGGCGACCGCGACCCAGGTGCCGGCCGGCGCGGATCACGCGGGGCGCTCCGTCAACGAGGATGTCATCCGGTTCACGCTGAAGGAAAACAAGGTCTACTTCCAGACCGTCTCCCATGCCTTCGTCAGCGAACCGAACCACCCGATCGCCCCCGCGGTCGAGGCCTCCCAGCGCTACACCGTCCTGCTCGCCTTCCCGGTGGAGGCCTTCTCCAAGGAGGGCGCGCCCGTCATCGACGTGGGGCGGCTGTTCACCACGGAGGTGGGCGACTTCACCGCCCGCCAGGTGGTGGGCGCCACCGCCATGGATCCAGGCCGCAGCTTCGTGGACCGGGCCAAAGTCTTCGCCGGCAGTCTGCGCGTGGATGCGGTGCACACCTACACGCTGATGCCTGCGACGATTCCCGGCTTCCCACCCATTCCGGGCCAGCCCCAGCCCCCGGTGCGCAGCGCCTCGGTTTCCGTGGCCTACGACATCGTCCAGCTGCCGGAGAAGCCCATGATGCCCCGCCTCATGGACGACCGCGTCGGGTTCTTCGGCCTTTCCCGCCTGGACTACGGCAGCCCTGAACACGAAAGCAAGCACGAGCGCCTCATCTCCCGCTGGCGCTTGGAGAAGAAGGACCCGGGCGCGGCCATCAGCGAGCCTGTGAAGCCCATCGTCTGGTACATCGACAGGACCACGCCGACCAAGTGGGTGCCCTACGTCAAGAAGGGCGTGGAGGCCTGGAACGTGGCCTTCGAGGCCGCGGGTTTCAAGCAGGCGGTGCAGGCCCGGACCTTCCCCACCGCCGAGGAGGATCCGGAGTTCGATCCGGAGGACGTTCGCTACAGCGTGATCCGCTGGGTGCCTTCGCCGGTGGCCAACGCCTACGGCCCCCACATCAGCGATCCCCGCAGCGGCGAGATCCTGAACGCCGACATCGTGATGTACCACAACATCCAGCAGCTCCTGCGGGACTGGTACATCACCCAGGCCGGCGCGGTGGATCCCAGGGCCCAGAAGCTGCCCCTGCCCGATGACCTCATGGGGGACCTGATCGCCTTCGTGGTCACGCACGAGTGCGGCCATTCCCTGGGCTTCCGCCACAACATGAAATCCAGCTCCCTCTATCCCTTCGAGAAGCTGCGCGACCCGAAGTGGCTGCAGGAGATGGGCCATGTCGCCACCCTCATGGACTACAGCCGTTTCAACTACCTGGTGCAGCCCGAGGACAAGGTGGATCCGGCCCTGCTGATCCCGAAGGTGGGCCCCTACGACATCTTCGCCGTGAAGTGGGGCTACACGCCCATCCCCACCGCGAAGACCGCCCAGGAGGAAAGACCCACGCTCAACGCCTGGGCCAGGGAACAGGATGCCAAGCCCTGGCTCCGCTTCAGCACGCCCAAGCTCGAACTGGGCGACTACGGCGAGAACACCGAGGCCGTGGGCGATGCCGATGCCGTGTCCGCCACGGATCTCGGCACCAGGAACCTGCGGCGCATCGTGAAGCTGTTGCCGAAGCTGGCCATCCAGCCTGACCAGGATGACCACGCCCTCGAGGAGCTCTATGCGGCCTCCTGGGGCCAGTGGACCCGGGAGCTGTGCCATGTGGCCGTCATCGTGGGCGGCTATGACAGCCAGAACAAGCACGGCGACCAGCCGGGCGCCATCTTCACCCCCGCCAGCAAGGCCCAGCAGGCTCGGGCCGTGAAGTTCCTCAATGAGCAGCTCTTCAAGACCCCCACCTGGATGTTCGAGCCCGCCGTCATCGAACGGCTCAATCCCCTGGATCCCTCCGCCAGGCTCCTCGGCACCCAGCGCTACGTGCTGCGCACCCTCCTGGACCGCGCCCGCACCTCGCGTCTCCAGGCCCAGGAGACCGCGGCCGCCGACAAGGCCTACCGCGTCGCCGACCTGCTCGCCGACCTCCGCACGGGGGTCTTCACCGAAGTCAGCGCCGGTACCAAGGTGGAACCCCTGCGACGGAACCTCCAGCGCGCCTACCTCGCCCAGCTGGATGAGCGGCTCAATGCGAGCACCGGCCCGGCCATGCCCGCGGTGTTCACGGGCGTGGTCTTCCCCTTCGGCAGCCCCATGGACGATACCCGTGCCGCCGTGCGGGGCGAACTCAGGTCGCTGGCCACCCTGTTCGGCACCAGGGCCGCCGCCGCTGGGGATCGCGTCCAGAAGGCCCATCTCGAGGACCTGCGCGACCTCGCCCTCCGGGCCCTGGATCCCAAGGTGGCGCCCAACCTGCCACCTGCCCAGATGCCCTTCCGCAGCGGCTTCTCAGAGGAAGCTTGCTGGCCTGACTACCGGCAACCCTAGCTGACAGGCGGGCCACCATCATTGGTGCCCATCATCCCTTGGCCTTCCCGACCATCGGGACGAACCGCACGGGCATCACGGCCTGTCTTTCCAGGCCAGAGGTCGTCTTCCGGAGAAGGATCAATTCCTGACCCCCGCCCTGGGGGCCCACGGGGAGGATCATCCGCCCGCCCACCTTCAGCTGGTCCACAAGGACTTTGGGCACCTGCTCCGGCGCGCAGGTACCGATGACCGCATCGAAGGGCGCCGCCTCCGGCCAGCCCAGGTACCCGTCCCCGCAGCGGACCTGCACATTCCCGTAGCCGAGGCGCTGGAGGTCGGCACGCGCCCGCTGGGCCAGCGACGCCACGAGCTCGACGCTGTAGACCTCGGCCACCAGGCCAGACAGCACCGCCGCCTGGTAGCCCGAGCCCGTGCCGATCTCCAGCACCCGATCCGAGGGCTGGGGATTCAACGCGGCGGTCATGAAGGCCACGACGTAGGGCTGGGAGATGGTCTGGCCGTGGCCAATGGGCAGGGGCCCGTCCTCGTAGGCCAGGGGCCGCTGGGAGGCGGGTACGAATTCGTGGCGGGGCACCCGGGTCATGGCCGTGAGCACTCGGGCATCGGTGATGCCGCGGGCGGCGATCTGCTCGTGCACCATGCGGGCCCGGGCGGTCGCGAAAGCGACCTCCTCCGCAGGATCCGGCAAGCGGGCAGGTTCCATATCGCAGCCCCCAAGCGTTGACATCACCACCACTCCCAGAGGCCATCGCATGGGTACGAGGATAGGTCCTTCCCCAGCCTGCGCCAGCGCGCCTCCCGGATGGGGAGGCGCGCGGCTTGCATGGACATCTTCAGGGCTTCACCCCAGCATGAACTCGATGCTGCCAGCCATGCCGCCGGTCCAGCTCCGCAGGCGCCAGGTGGTGATGAGGGTCCTGGCCTTGACGGCCCCGGGGAAGGACTGGCTGAAGGTGACCGACAGCACCTGCCCGGAGCCATCCACCTTCAAGGCCAGCGTTGTTCCGGAGGGCAGGCCCGCCAGGGCGGTGGCCAAGGACGGATCCAGGAGGCGCGCTTCCACTTCGCGGTGCAGGGCGGCAGGATCCGAGGTGCCCGTGATGCCGGAGAAGCCGTGGATGCGCCGGCCGGGAGCCACCTTCGCTTTGCCCTCCCGCTCCAGCCGGTCCTGGGCCACGACCTCCATGGCTGCCTGGCCTCGGGCCGACTTCATCATCGGCGCCGCAGGCGCGCAGGCCATGGCGCTGCGGTTCATCACACCGCCCACCACGCCACCGATGACGCCACCAGACACTCCGCCCACAGCCGCATCCGACACGCCTTCGGGCATGGGCAGGGGCTGGGTGACGGTGGTGGAGCCGCCGGTTTGACGCACCTGCGTGTCTACGGCCACGAAAGATGTGTAGGCCGTGAGCAGGTGGTACGAAAGCCCGAGCCGTGTGACCTCGGCCTTGCGGTCCGGGTCCTGGCCGAACTGATCGTAGTCCGACAGCATCTGGATGCGCTGGCGGGCCCAGAGCTGGCGCAGGGCGCCGTGGTCGCGGCCCGTCACCTTCCCCACTTCGAAGGCCTGGCTCCAGGGCCCCGCGCCACTCACACCCGAGAGCGTGATGGTGCCCTTGGCCCCGCCGGTCCACTTGCCCAGGCAGATGACAGGGCGATCCGCCAGCACATCCGGCAGCTGGATCGGTTCGAGATCCTGTACCTGGAAACCGCTGGTGGTGAGCTTCAGGTTCGTGAGCACCGGTGAGCTGACGTAGGCGCGGAACTTCTCAGCCTCCGCGGCGGCCTGCTCGGGCCTGGTGATGACGAAGGCCTCGCCCTGCCCCGCGTGGGCCATGCCCTCGATGAGGTGGCGGTTCACCGACGAGCCGATACCGAAGGTGAAGAGGTTCGCCGAGCCCAGGTTCTTGCGGATGATGTCGAAGACCTGGCCATCGGCGCTGATGTAGCCATCCGTCGATACCACGAAGGTCCGCGAGATGCCGGGCACGCGCGGCAGGCCCAGAGCCTTGCGCATGGCGCTGCCCAGCTCGGTGCCGCCACCGCCATTCTGCGCCCGCACGAAGGCCAGGGCGGCTTGCGCGTTCTCCGGCGTGGCGTGTTGCGAAGCGGGCGACCACAGGGCCGAGCTGCCCTCGAAGACCATGACGTTGAAGAGATCCTGGGGCCGCAGGCCCTGGATCATCTCCTTCATGAGCACCTTTGACACCTCGATGGGGAAGCCCATCTGGCTGCCGGAGACATCCATGATGAAGACGAATTCGCGCGGCGGCAGATCCTTGGGCGTCACGCGCTTGGGCGGCTGGGCCATGAGCAGAAAGGTGTTCTCGTCCTTCCCCTGATCCAGCAGCAGGCCCGACTGCACGGCGCCGCCCGCCAGCTGGTATTTCACGATGACATCGCGGTTGCCACCCTGGGCTTCGCTGGGATCGAGCTTCAGCGTGGCTTCGGCCCGGCCGTCATAGGCGATGGAGGTCCGGTGCGTATCGCAGCTCATGCGCTGGATGGGCAGGCCCGCCGACAGCTGTACCTCCAGATCGAAGGTGGTGGCGGGTTTCTCGCCCGCGTGCGTGTAGGGATTGGCCACCCAGGGTTCTCCCGTGCTGGACTCCGTGCCCGGCCTTCCCGCGTACCGGGGGCCCACCACCGTGGGATAGACGAAGGCGTAGGTGCCCTCCGTGGGCACGAGCAGTTCCGTGTAGCAGAGCTCCACGCGGATCTCGTCACCGGGGAGGATGTTCGCCACGTTCATCTGGAAGACGTTGGGCCGCTGCTGCTCCAGCAGCGAGGCGCTGCGCCCCTGCTGCTTCGCCAGCTCGTAGTCGGCGCGAGCCTGGCCCCGTTCCTTGATCTGCGCGTTCAGCACCCGCTCGCCGATGGTCATGGTCATGCCGTAGACCGCCGAGCGGGTGGAGCCCGGAAACACGTAGATGGCTTCGATGGCCTTGGTGCCCGTGTTGCGGTAGACCTGGGTCACCTTCACATCCGCGATGACGCCAGCGATCGCCACCCTGGCCGAGGTGGCCTTCAGGGGCAGCTGGTCAAGGGTGCTGTCGGCGCCCTTCACGAAGAAATACGGGGAGAGCGTGCGGTCCGCATCGCCGTTTTCAGCGGGTGGGGCCAGCCGCGTGGATGAGGGCCGGCTGCGGGCCTGGGCGTCCCCCTGGAAGGAGACAGCCAGTCCCGCGCAGCAGGCGAAGAGGGCAGTGGTGGATCGGCGCAGCGACATGGGTTCCTCCCGGAGGTGCCGCGCCGGCATGGCGCGGTTCAGGAGGGAATGCCGCGGGCGGGGCGATCCTTTCAGCGCTCCGGAACTTTTCTCGCCGCCGGATAAATCCGGGCCCGGAAGCCATCCACGGGTCCGGTTTCAGGCAGGAGCGTCGGATCGGGCGCGGGGGCATTCAGCAGGTATAGGTCCACCACATCGCCGTCCGCCAGCCGGATCTCGGCGCGCCAGCGGGCCATGTCCCCGCCCGGATCGACCACCTTGAGGGCCAGGATTTCGATACCACCGGCGCTGCGCCGCAGCAGCACCGCCTGGGCCCCCGCAGGCCCCTTCACCAGCACCCGGGTGGAGCCATCGGGCTGGAGTTCCAATGTCCAGGTGGGCACATGGGCGGCCGCCGCCTTCCCCTCGACCCGTCCGGCGGATTTGGGTGGGGCCGCAGATGACGGCCTGGTGATCGCGCCACCCACCACACCCCCGACCACGCCGCCCACCACACCACTCGGCACCGCGACGGGGGCGTCACCCGCTGCATTCTGGGCGGCGGCCTTTCGCTTCGGCTGATCATCCTTGGCGACCGCAACCACCTCCACCATGGCGGCCGAGGACCGGGGGGCTTCGGCCTTCTTGGCCAGCTTGTCCTGGACCTCGGTCCTGCGGTACTGGTCTTGTTCCCTGGCCCTCGATCCATCCTCCACTGGGCGGGCCGGGGCCCCCGCGGCCAGACGGGCCGTCATGGGTTGGGCGGGTGCCGGGGCCTGGGCTGCCGCTGCTTCGGGGGGAGGAGGTGCGGGGGTGATGGCCGGCGCCGGCGAGGCGGGTGCGGCCCTTCTCGCCAGCGGAGTGGGTGCCTGGGGCACCGCTGGCGCCTCGGCAGCCTTGGCTTTGGCGGGCTGCTCGCGCTCCTGCTCCAGGGGGGGCGGCACCCGCTCGGGGCTGCGGAGGACCATCAGGCCCGCGGTGGCTGCCACGAGCAGGCTGGCCGTCGCGCCCAGCACGCCGGTGCGGCGCCAGAAGGGCACGACCTTGGGCGCTGCCGCTGGCGCCAGGGCCGCCAGCACCTGCGCCTTCAGCGCCGGGTCCGCCAGCAGCTCCCGCAGGGCTTCCTCATCCATCAGGGCATCGAAGAGGGCCTGATCCCCCAGGGCCGCGGCGAAGAGCTGCCGCCGCTCATCTTCAGTGAGGGTGCCCGTGGCATGGCCGCCCAGCAGCTTCTCGGCTTCACTCCGCTTCATGGCACCCCCCTTCCGGCGGCTTCCCAGCTCCCGCCCAGCGATTCCAGCAGCTGCTTCCGGCAGCGGTGGTCCCAGGTGTAGACGGTGTTGAGGCTGGCAGCGCCGAGCAGCCCCTGGATCTCGGCGAAGCTGCGCCCCTGCAGCTTGAGGCGGAACAGGTCACGGCAGCGCTCGCCCATCTTCGCGATGCCGCCCATGAGCTTCGCCAGCAGCTCCTTGCGCTCCAGGACCGTCGCGGGGTCCGGCGCGTCCGAGGCGGGCGGAAAGACATCCACGTCCACGGCGTCGTACTCGCCCCGGCGGGCGGCCTTGCGCCGGTGGGCCGCCAGCTTGAAGCGCAGGATCTGGAAGGCCAGCGGCATCAGATCCTCGATGCGGTCGAGG
>Ga0302322_100004856_pt1 | contig 11736 bp, 6 predicted proteins | sample Fen_T0_2_FD_203757 | JGI IMG/M metagenome (GOLD analysis project Ga0302322, IMG submission 203757) | Peat permafrost microbial communities from Stordalen Mire near Abisko, Sweden - Fen_T0_2 | ecosystem: Environmental > Terrestrial > Soil > Wetlands > Permafrost | place: Sweden: Abisko... | reverse complement strand
TGCCAGCTTATATTCGTCCGTTGTTTTGCGAGGGCAAGGGACCGTTTCGTTGGGTGGCGCTTTCAGGCGATAAAGAAGATATTTACACGACCGATCAAGCCATCATGGAGTTATTCCCCGATGATGCACATTTGCATCGCTGGTTGAAGATGGCGCGCGAGAAAGTTCCGTTTCAAGGCTTGCCCTCGCGCATTTGTTGGCTGGGATACGGTGAGCGCGCCAAGGCTGGTTTGATGTTCAACGAATTGGTCGCGAGCGGAAAAGTGAAAGCGCCGATCGTGATCGGACGCGATCATTTGGATTCAGGTTCGGTCGCTTCACCGAACCGTGAGACTGAAGCGATGAAAGATGGTTCTGATGCGATCAGTGATTGGGCGATTCTCAACGCGATGATCAACATCGTCGGTGGTGCAACATGGGTATCGTTTCACCATGGCGGCGGCGTGGGGATGGGTTACTCGCAACACGCGGGACAAGTCATCGTGGCAGATGGAACCCCCGAAGCAGCTCGAAGATTGGAAAGAGTCTTGACAACAGATCCAGGCATGGGTGTAGTCCGACACGCAGATGCTGGTTATGAGATCGCGATCGAAGCGGCAAAACGTCATGGCATCAAAATGCCGATGTTGAAATAGTCCATACTTAGCAATGAATTACAATCATGCCATGGCATGGACTTTAATACACGGCATTCTCGCACAAGGCTATCGTGTCGCATCGGGACCTTCAGTCGATTATCCCTACGGTGCATTAGACCGTCAACGCCCGCTCTTCAAAGCACGCGGGCTTGATCTCAGTGAATACTTCAATGGTACGTTGAACATTAATATCAGCCCAGTTACATTTGCGATAAAAAAAACTGAATACACTTTCAAACACGTTGAATGGACTGATCTCCATCCACCTGAACATTTTTCGTTTTCACATTGCAAAGTGATTTATAAAGAAGTTGAATATGACGGCTGGGTATATTACCCGCACCCCGAAACAAAATTGCGCCATTTTCAAAACCCATCCTTATTGGAAGTAATTGCCAAATCCATTCCAGAAATAAAATACGGTGACGCCCTGTCTGTGCGCGTGAATGATCATGAAATCACCATCACTGGGGCTTCAGGATGAAGCACATCAATCGCAAAGCCTTGATCGTGGGCGCGCTAGTTTTGCTTTGTCTCTTCGGATTTGTACTTATCGCTGGAATTAGCTTCCTATGGTTTCGTTCAAAAGAGACCACACCACAGACTCATCAAAGATTGCTCATCGCAGAGTTGACCTATTGCAATACAGACAACCCCAAGCCCTGCATTGTCTCGTTCAGCCATGAGACTGATGGCAATATGCTTGTCAACATGCTAACATCTTCAGATTATCCAAATTTTTATCTAACCATCAGTAATGCAGATACAGAAAATAAATATCCATGCCAACAGGTAAAAGATTTTCCAAACAATATTTATTGCACTGGCAACGAGATGTATCCAGGTGAAACACTACAATTCAAACTTCTTTCGAATGAAGACAACACCGTTCTGGCAGAAGGCAAGTTTGCTATCATCGGGCTGCTACTCTCCACACCTGCCACTGAAACCACCGCAACTGCGCTAACTACTACTAATGAAACCGTCACACCAAACACCTTTGAAATCCTCACCCCTATTGCGACCAATTCTATCTCTATCACATCCACTCCAACCGCACTGACGCCATCCTATCCCAATACATCATATCCAAACTCATCGTATCCTAACGAATATCCTTAGAACATGTTGGTAAATATTTTCTCAGTGATTGCAGATCAAGCAAGCGCCATTTTTGGAGTTCTACTAATTATTGTTTTAAGTCAAATTCTTGTCACCATTGCGTTAAAAAAAATTTTTGATAATCAACTTACCACAAACGAATATTTCGCCCTTGGCATTACTGGCTGGTTATTACCTACCGCACTATTAGCAACGCTTCCATTTCTTTTTGGATGGAGACCTTCTGCGTCTTTCAATCTTTTCTTCATCATCAGTCTCTTCGGTATCTCAACCTTTTTTCTTCTACGCCTCAACCATCACCCTGAGCCTGATTCAAAACTGACAATCCTTTTCCTATTTTTATTCTTGGTTGTATCCATCGCGTTGAGGTTTGCCCTTATCTCGAAAGCCATCCTGCCATCTTATTTTGACTCAGCAGAACATTACCTACTCATCAAGAACATTCTTGGAAACTCCAACGGTATCATCACCTTGTTAACAACCAATTATTATCATTTGGGCTTCCATTTCATTGCTGCATTCGCAGCCTCCACATTTCAAATAGAAATTGCCAAAACAATGTTAATTCTTGGACAAATAGTTTTAGCAATTCTGCCATTCTCGTTATTCTTTATAGTCAGGTATGCAAGCAATTCCAACACAGCCGGCATATTCGCAATCTGTCTCGCGGCGTTCGGCTGGTATATGCCCGCCCACACCATGGATTGGGGGAAGTATCCCGCATTGACAAGTCTCGGCTTAATCCCATTCGTATTGAGCCTGGCATATCTTTTCGCCCAAAATAAAAATATGTTGTCCACGGGAAAACAGCGTGCACTCTATATATTAATCGGGATTGGAATCCTTGTTTCTGGCTTTATACACAGTCGAGCTCTAGTTATCATTGGCATCGTGTTTATGTCATGGACTATTGTGACCTGGCAACAGAAGCTTCCGCGAGCGCAACGCATCGTTCTGTTTCTTACTGTAATTGTTGCAATCATCCTTGAAATTATCTACATTCGAAAACAAAATATATTAACCCTGCTTTTTGATCCTTATATCAACAAGAGCATTGGGATGACCGCCTCTGTTTTATTCTTATCCATATTCGCACAAAGACAATACCCTCAACTCACCTTGACCGGCATCCTAACTATTTGCTTTTTATTAGGCAGCCTATTCATCCCCGTGCTGGGATTAATTCCCGGCCATGATAATTTAACCCTACTAGATAGACCCTTTGTAGAAATGTTCTTATTCATGCCACTCGCCTTCATAGGTGGTTTGGGGTTGGCAGGCTTGGGAAGTGCTCTTCAACAGAAAATTATCAAGCCCCAGTTCATTGGTCTATTTGCCCTTACATTGGTTTTGATCAATGCATACTATACATACAATTTATATCCATCAGATTGTTGTGTGATTGTTGGGAATGATGATGTGACAGCCATGGACTGGATAAACAATAAACTCCCCGTTAATGCACGCATTGGCATTTCAGCCACAGAATTAAAAGTTATAAGTTCAGAAGTATCTGAGGGGTACGTTGGTGGCGATGCCGGGATTTGGATCACACCACTAACAGGTCGTGTCACATTTCCCATACGCTACGACGCAAATTTTAGTGACCAAAACACATTGGCAAATCTTTGCCGAATGAAGCTCAATTATTTATATATTGGGGAGTTGGGACAGAATTTCAACGAGGCGCAAATCAGCGCTCAAACGGCATGGTACAAGGTTATATTATCTATGCCGAAGGTGAAGGTATATGAAGTTGTTGGTTGTAAATAAACAATGAGATGCTGAAGAGAACTTACGGCGCAGAAGATGGACGCAAAGCTACTTCCAGATTCTCGCGCGGGTTCGGGAAAAATAATAAAGGCAACTTAATGGGATTAAATGTAGTTTTACCGATCTCAGCAATCGGGATGTAATACATCTGTGTTTCACTATCGGACCCGCGATTCACATCCTGGAAAAACGTAAGGATATATTTTCCATTTGGGCTGATCACCGAATCACGATAACAACAAACGCCATTCACAGGATCAACCTTGCGTTCATTTGAAGTTGCTATGTTATACAAGTAGAGTTCACCGTACCCTGAATTGCGGATGTAAGTATTGAACAAAATTTGCTGATCGCCATCCCAATAATAAGCAGGTAAAGCAGGGGTTTTTTCATAGCCATCTGGAATGAAATGCCGACCAGGGATTTCATCAGCGATCAATGGATCGAGATGCAAACAGTTTTGAGTATCCACTTTCAAAACACGGATGGTATCGGCATAGCCTTTGACCACCTGGCTTTGGTACATAATTGCTAGGCTTTTTCCATCCTTAGCCCATTGTGCGCTTTTCACAGGCACCTTGATGTAATCAAGGCAGGCATCTTTTGAGGCTTGTAACGCAAATGCCGATGGAGCAGTTGCCAGCAACTTAAGATCATATGGAAAAATGATCAGACGGTTCGCGATGCTGATGGCCGCATATTTGCCATCCGGCGAAACACGGAAGCCTTCAAACTTTGCATCGGTAAAGCAGGCAGCTTGCTCAGGCTTCGGTGGGAAGATGGTGATGTTGACCGTGTAGATACATTTGCCTTCGCTATACAAAAGTTCCTTGCCGCCGGGAAGCCATTGCAGATCAAACTTGGGCACGTTGGTATTGGTCAACTGCTGGATATTATTTCCATCCATATCCATGATGTAGATATCACGATCCGCAGTTAGCGCGATTTTGTCTGCGCCGCCATTCATTAAAACGGGAACATCAGTTGGTATAACAGTGACGGTTGGTGTGATAGTTTCGGTAGGTAAAGTTGTCGGCGTAGATGATGCGTTCGTAACAGCAGCAATTCCAACTGTAGGAGTTGAAGTGGGCAACGGTGTTTGGGATTGCTTCCACAACATGAGCGCGAACAACGCGAGGGCAACAACGAGTCCGCTAATCATCCAAAAGCTTGAACTGAAACGCGATGTAGATGCAGGAACTTCGGTAGACATGTCACGTTTGGGCGGACGCGGTGGAAGCGGCGTAATGATATCGGCATCAAGCAATGAGGCTTGAGGAAAAACCTTGAGGAAGGCATGGGTAAATTCAGCACAAGTAGCATAGCGTTCTTCGGGTTGTTTGGAGAGAGCTTTGGAGATGACCGCATCAACTTCTTCGGGTAGGCTGGGGTTGATCTGGAGAATGCTGGGCGGAGCTTCGACAGCATGCTTGAATGCCATTGCAAGCGGGGTTTCAGCCTCAAAAGGTGTTTTGCCGCTTAACATTTCAAACAGGATGATGGCAAGAGAATAAAGATCACTGCGCCCATCGGCATCATCGCCACGCGCCTGTTCAGGGCTCATATAACGCGGCGTGCCAATAATGCCTGATTGCGTCATACGCGTGGAGGCTTGTGTAAATTTGGCGATGCCAAAATCGGAGATGTAAGGGCTGTTGTTTTCGTCGAACAAAATGTTGCCGGGTTTCAGATCGCGATGGACAATGCCTCGGCTGTGAGCATAATCGAGAGCGGCGGCAATACGTAACAGAATATGCCCGATCTCGTTGGGTGTGAGTCCATTTTCGATGCGTTCAGAAAGTGAGCCGCCTGCCATATATCGCATCACATAAAATAGTTGACCGTTATCAAAACCGACATCATACACCGGCACGATCACGGCGTGTTCGAGTTTGGCAATGATCTTGGTCTCACGCTCAAAACGTTCCTTTAGTTGCGGTTCCTGCAGAAGTTCATGTTTGAGAATCTTGAGTGCTACCTCGCGCTCAAATAACGGGTCATACGCACGATAGACGGTTGCCATCCCCCCCACACCTAACTCGGCGCGAATCTCATAACGACTGAATTTCACTGCTGACATGTTTATTAGTATAACGACCTTATACAGGGTGAGCCGTGCATTTGGATTACAGAAATTTTCGTCTATGACACAAATTGTCTCAATACATTCGCGCGGTATAAATACTTACAAAAAGATATTTGGTGTAACTTATTATATTATTTCAATACTAAACACACTCTTCGAAAATTGCGTTTTATTTTTCACATCTCATTTAATTGAAGTAGAATCAATCCACGATCAAAAAACTTATGAAACAGGATAATATGATGAAACGAATTGGAATACTTACCAGCGGCGGGGATGCACAAGGCATGAATGCTGCTGTGCGGGCTGTCGTGCGAACAGCATTGGACAAGGGCGCAGAAGTGTACGCGATCTATGAGGGCTATCAGGGGCTTGTGGATGATGGTGAAAGCATCCGCAAGATGAATTGGGATTCAGTCGGCGGAATCTTGCAGTTAGGCGGAACCGTGATCGGTTCAGCACGTTGTGATGAATTCCGTACACGTGAAGGACGCCGAACCTCTGCAAAGAATTTGATCAAAGCCGGTATTGATGGCTTGATCGTGATCGGCGGCGATGGATCACTAACTGGCGCGAATATCTTTCGGCAGGAGTGGCAATCTCTCATTTCTGAATTAGCTAAAATGGGCGAGATCAGTGCCGAAGAAGCCGCAGCTTACCCAAATCTCTCCATCGTGGGATTGGTCGGCTCGATCGATAATGATTTTTCAGGCAGCGATATGACGATCGGAACAGATTCAGCCCTCCATAGAATTACAGAGGCGGTAGATGCCATCACGAGTACTGCCGCAAGTCATCAGCGGACTTTTGTCGTCAAAGTGATGGGACGCAACTGCGGTTATCTCGCGTTGATGGGCGCCTTGGCATGTGGCGCAGACTGGGTGTTAATCCCTGAAGCGCCGCCTGATGTGGAAAACTGGCAGGAAGTTTTAATCGAACGCCTCAGAGCCGGACGTAAAGCTGGTCGCCGCGATAGTATCGTGATCATCGCTGAGGGCGCGCGCGATAGAAACGGCAACTACATCGGGAGCGGCGATGTGCAACGTGTGCTGGAAGAGAAACTAAATGAAGAAGTGCGTGTGACCGTGCTTGGGCATGTCCAACGCGGCGGGCGGCCCAGCGCTTTTGATCGCAACCTCGGCACTTTGATGGGCTATGAAGCGGTCAACACAATTCTCACTGCAAGTGCTGATGATGAACCAGTTGTGATAGGCATCCGCAATAACCGTATGACGCGTTTGCCATTAATGGAAAGCATTCGGAAGACGCAAGCTGTGGCAGAAGCAGTGAATACAAAAGATTACGAACGTGCCATGTCTTTGCGGAGTTCATCTTTTAAAGATGCATTCAAAACATTCAAAACCATGGTGCGCGCTTTGCCCCACCCTACCGAGCCAAATAAAAAACGATTCCGCATCGCGGTGCTGAATGCGGGCGCGCCAGCTCCGGGCATGAATACTGCCGGGCGTGCGGCGATCCGCCTGGGCTTGGATACAGGTCACATTATGCTGGGAGTCCATAATGGGTTTGAAGGCTTGATCGAGGGCGAAGTGGAAGAAATGAACTGGATGAGCGTGAGCGGCTGGGCTTCACGTGGCGGCTCGATGTTGGGAACGACGCGTCGGGTCCCCAAAGGCCGCGATCTATATTCCATCGCACGCGTTATCGAAGATCATCATATTGACGCCTTGTTGTTAATTGGAGGTTGGAATGCATATGAAGCCGCTTTCAATATGTTGAGTAATCGTCCAAACTTTCCAAGCTTCAATATTCCCATGATCTGTTTGCCAGCCTCCATCAATAACAATCTGCCGGGTTCTGAATTCAGCATCGGCGCGGATACCGCCTTGAATAATATCGTGGATGCAGTAGATAAGATTAAACAATCGGCTGTGGCAACGCATCGTTGTTTTGTTGTAGAAGTAATGGGACATTACTGCGGCTATCTGGCGTTGATGAGCGGGATGGCGACTGGTGCAGAACGTGTGTATCTGCACGAGGAGGGCGTCAAACTACGCGATCTGCAGATCGATGTTGAAAAACTACTCAGCGGTTTCCAAGCTGGCAAGCCGCTTGGTTTGATGATCCGCAATGAATATGCAAACAAGGTCTATAACACCGAGTTCATGTGTTCACTCTTCGAAGAGGAAGGGCAGGATGTGTTCGATGTGCGTCCCGCCATTCTGGGACATTTACAACAAGGCGGCGACCCTTCGCCGTTTGACCGCATCCAAGCCACACGTCTGGCACGGATGTGTCTGGAATATCTGATCGAACAATGCGATAAGGGTGAACACAACAGTGCCTTCATCGGTATGCAAAATGGGCAAATTAAATATCATGACCTGCGCGACTTCGACCGTATGATCGACGCTGAACATCAGCGCCCCAAGGAACAATGGTGGCTGGAACTGAAAACAGTTGCAAGTCTGCTGGCAAAATCAAAACAGGAAGTTGGATAAAACGAAAAAACTCGCCCGAAGATCAATTCTTCGGGCGAGTTTTTTTGAGACACAAAAGTCCTGATAATTTTGACTTGAAAATGATCAACCTGTTTATCACAGTTCAATTCCATAAAGTCTTTGAGAGTATAATCTCAATCCGTAATTGAAAATCAACTTGTGCCATTGACACTGTTTTGACGGAGATGAAGAATGAAGGCAGCGATTCAAAAATTATTTAAAAGCGAGACGTTCATAGCGTCATTGCTCATTCTTCTTACCACCCTCATAACATACGGACTGAGTATTCCCAGGTTTGGCTATTACTACGATGACTGGTATGTCCTGTGGTCAGGGCAGGCGCGCGGCGCGGGGAGCATGATTCCACTATTCAGCACAGATCGCCCGTTTATCGGCGTTGTGTATTCTGTCTTATATGGCTGGCTGGGCGATGTCATGACCAATTGGCATCTCTATGCACTCTTGTGGCGCTTTATTGGCGGAATGGCGTTCTTCTGGATCCTGCGTTTGGTCTGGCCCAACAATAAGCATCTCACAACACTCATGGCTGTGCTTTTCATTGTATATCCAGGGTTTCTTTCCCAACCCGATGCAGCCACCAAACAGAATCATCTTTATGGCTTTGGCACGGCATTACTATCGATTGCTTTCACGCTCCAAGCAACGAAAACAAGTAATCGGGTTTGGAAAATCATTTGTAATCTTTTCGCAGTTATCTTGGCTGTAAACTATCTTTTTATTTACGAATATATGATCGGGTTTGAAGGTATGCGTCTGGTTTTGTTGGGATATGTTTTATATCAAGACGGCATTACAAAACTCAGTTCTTTATTAAAAGAAATAGTCAAACGTTGGTGGCAATATGTGATCGTGGCGGGAGGATTTTTATATTGGCGTTTGTTTATTTTCGAAGGCGCCCGAAACGCAACCAATGTCACCAAGCTGGCTGGCAATTATCTTAGCGACTTGCGACATATGGTCTTACGCCTGATCATTGAAACCGTAAAAGATTTTTTAGGCACATCGATATTTGCCTGGTTCGCGCAGCCCTATCAGTTGTTATCTGGCGCGGTATATTCAGACTTGGGAGTTGCTGTACTGATCGCCGCGCTGGTGCTTGGACTGGTTGGTTTTTATTTGTTTGCGCTTAAACGCTGGTGGGGCATTGATTACTCTAACGAAGAGCCATCCAAGTTATTCAAGGAATTTATTTGGATCGGTGCCATCATCATTATCTGTGCAATCGTGCCTGTCATTGCTTCGGGGCGGGGCGTGGATCTGACGGATGCTTACAAGAGTTACGGACTCCATCCAATGGCTGGCGTAATATTGTTCGTGACCGGGATCGTATTGTGGCTACAACCAAAGTTCCGACAAGTGCTTTTGTTCGCTTTGATCGGAGTCTCAGTTTTAACACAGGCACTGAATGCCGATTATTGGGCAACCTTATGGAATTACGAACACGAAACTTGGTGGCAACTGAGTTGGCGTGCGCCGGATATTCAAGACAACACCGTAGTTATGACCTATTTTCCAGCTGGTTACCGCCTGCAACAAGATTACGAATCCTGGGGACCTATTAATCTAATTTACAGACCCGGCTCAGCAAAAACACCGGTCATTCAGGCTGAAGTCCTTAATAGCGATACAGCATATTATGTTATTAAGAAGGAAGTCCGTTATAGCAACGACCGCGATATTGGCATTCAACGCGATTTTAAAAATTTATTATTGGTCTCGATACCTACATCCTCCTCCTGCGCTCATATTATTGATGGATCGCTCCCAATATATTCGAATACTGAGCCATTATTAATTCAACAAATCGGTGCGTATTCACAGGTTGACCGTATCATTCCAGAAGGCACGACACCTATTCCACCAGCCCAAATCTTTGGCGCAGAACCGCCACATGCTTGGTGTTACTACTATGAAAAAGCTGCGCTTGCGCGACAAACCGGCGACTGGCAACAACTTGGCAAGTTATATGATCAAACCATTGCTCTGAAACTCAATGCTGGCGACGCCTCTGAATTGATCCCATTCCTTGAAGGCTTGGTTAATCTTGGCAGATTGGATGATGCCAAAGCCCTCTATAACAAAGAAATTAAAGGACAGGAAAAAACACGATATTCTTTGTGTGCCTCGCTGTCGAAAGACCCAGGTTACCCGCCAGAATTTCATTACGATTATCAAACGATGTTCTCAATTTTATGTTGATTGCAGTTTATGGATCATGAAAAGATTTCTTTGAACTTATAATAATAGCCACCTTGAAGGTGGCTATTATTATAAGTTGCTTAAACCTACAAAAAGTTTGTACTATTATCTTTCCACATGCACCAACATTTGATCACCGTTGGTGGTGATCTCGATCCAACCGCTCGCATCGGTACGCAATAATGAGTAACCTTTCAACGCATCCAGGACTGCGCCATCAGGCATGCCATTTTCATCAGCCGCATCCACGCTCAACACAACCAGTTGAGGGTTCAAGTTGGTGATCCACTCCGGTGGATTCGAGGCGGCATAACCAGAATTCGCAAGTGACAACACATTGACCGGTCCAACACTCGCACCATTTTGCAATCCATCCAACGCATCTGAACTCATACCCACCGGTAACAACGCACGAAAGTTCTTATATTCGATCAAATATACCGCCCCACGTGGACCCACCGTCAGCGCCTTCAATATGCCGCCATCACCCAGATCTAAAATATCACCAACCTTCGCATTCATCGTCGGAATCTGATTCGTTGTCAGGTACTCTTTCAATGCCAGCGCAGAAAATGAAGCTTGTGCATTACCGCTCCACAACACCTGATCAGGCGGGTAACGATCCAACACACGTGACAACGCGGCTACTTGATTCTCATCGGTTGATGCCACGACAAGCCAATCTAATTTGCGATTGAATACTGGCAATCGCCGTCCCAATTCATCAGACAATTTCGTCACGCTTGGTCCACCATTGACCAACACATACTTACCTGATGTGGTTTGGATAAGCACCGCATCGCCAGAACCCACATTCAAAAATGTGATATGCAAACGACCATCTGGAAGTGAGACCGCCGCGCGCCACACCAATAACAAACCGATCACCAAGATGAGAATCACGCTTCCGACTCCAACTGAGCCTGCTCGCTGCCCGAGAGTCCGAATCCACTCTTTGAAACGAGACCAACCTAAAGTCACAGAAAGAAGCGCTGCGTAAAAAAGAATCACGAACCAGATTGAAAGATTTCCAAGGAATAGAGTCCCATGCGGCACACGGTCAAATAATTCCACCATGCGGATCGTGTAAACGACAAAGGGCCACGTGGGCCATGCCACAACCTGTCCCGCCAAAAACCAGGCATGACTCAATAATACCGACAACCCGCCAAGGATCATCACAGCAGGCTGCGCAGGCAGAATGAACGGATTGGCAATGAACGAAACGAGTGAAATGCGTTGGAAGTGATATGCCATAATGGGAATTGTAGTCAATTGCGCGGCGAGCGTGAGGAGCACAAATTCAGAAAAGAGCTCGGCAAATTTTTCAGCCGCCGAAGTCGGGAAATATTTCAAGATAATTCGATTCGCAAATTCAGAAAAAGGTGTGGCATATAAAATAAGACCGAGGGTTGCGAAAAACGAGAGCTGAAAT
>Ga0302322_100004854_pt1 | contig 11739 bp, 10 predicted proteins | sample Fen_T0_2_FD_203757 | JGI IMG/M metagenome (GOLD analysis project Ga0302322, IMG submission 203757) | Peat permafrost microbial communities from Stordalen Mire near Abisko, Sweden - Fen_T0_2 | ecosystem: Environmental > Terrestrial > Soil > Wetlands > Permafrost | place: Sweden: Abisko... | reverse complement strand
GATGTGCCGCCGAAATCGCCTGCTGACCTCACCGTTCGGGAGTTGGTGGGTGGGCTTCGGCCTGCGCAGCTTTGGAGCCTGCTTGTTAGCCTCGCGGCTCTTGTGGCAGGAGCCTTTGCGCTCGGTGCAAAATTGGTTAGTCACATTTAGGGCCGCGCGGATGCGATGGTCGGCACAGAGTTTGAACTCTCGTCGAATCGCTGCACGAATCGGGACGCTCCAATTGACCGTAAGATCATCCCAAGCCCTATCGCTCATTCTCGTCGGCCATATGGTTGATGCCCCGACCGCCGAACGCCGCGTTTTCCGCCGTGACACGAGGTCCTCGTTCGAATCGCATCGAACATAGTGTCGCTTCTCATGCCAAAGATCGGAGCGCAGAAGATATAAGAGCCTTCGCAACCTGTCCGCCACCCCGGCCGTGACCAAATGCGGCTGCGCAGTGCGTGCCATGAATGGTCATAGAGGCGAGCTAAACCGGATCGCCGATTGTCCTGCTCAGCGTCAAGGGGTCTCGAGACCCTGCGGCAGACTTATCCAGAGCACGGTCTGTTCTTCCGGCGAATGGAGCGATTTGTGTCCCTTGCCAACCACGTCTTCAAACAAGACGAAGCTGCCAGCCGGCACGCGCCTCTCATCTCCGTCACTGGTCTGATAGTCTGCCGATCCATCTAGCCTCACTGTCAAGACGCGCTCCGGCACCGTATGCCAATCGACCTGCCGCGCGCCCGCCGGAATGTGCGTGAAACGGATGCCAGACGCTGCGTACTTCGCCGACACGTCGAATGCAGCGGCATCGGGGTGAACCCGTCGAGAGGTCGTCGGGATCTCGACCTCATCGAAGTGGGATTCGCCGTCGGCTGTCGCGTAAACGCGCAGACACTTCATCGTAGCCGCCGTTGTCCTGAGTTGCACGACGCCACATTTACAGGCCCGCATAAGAAGCGTCCAGGTCTCTGTAGAGGGGCAGGGCTTTGGTCAGAAAGTCGTGTACTTGACCGCCGACGTCGCTTACGGGGCGTTCCGCTGATACATCCCGCGACCAATCGGGTCGAAAATGTCGTTCGTCATCGCTGCGCCCCGCGAGAGCCCGCCCGCGGGTCAAGATCGGGGCGCGAACGGTCGTGATTGTGGAGGACGACACCGTCGTTGCCGCCTGGATCGCAATCCGGTGTCTATGGGAAACGAGAGGCCTGAGCGGGCCGAGTCGGGAAACGCGTAACCGCTGCACCGCCAGGCGGCTCAGTTCTTGCCGCGCGCAACGCACGTGCGAGATGGTCCTGGCTCGCTTGCAACTGCTCAATCGCCCTGATGTGATCGCGACTGGCTTGTTCCTGGCTGGTCTTGAGGTCCTGCAGTCGAACCTGCAGCCTTCCGACGTCATGGGCAATCTTCTCGATCAAGGGCGCGAGGTCGTGCTCTCCTGCCGACGGAGCTTCTCGCTCCGGTGACGCCTCGGCCATCGCGGACAACGGATCGCCCGACCGGGCTGCAGCCGCGTCTGCCAACGGTGAGACGGATGGCGGTGAGGCAAGTGATGGCGAGGTCAATGACGGTGATGCAGTGGCCGTCCGCGCGACATCAGATGAGCTCGATGCGGTCTCAGGCCCGCCAATTGAGCCTGTCTTTGGAAGGCTTTCGCGAACTGACTGAATCGCGGCGTCGATCCGGTCGGTGACGAACGCGATGGCCTCCGTCTGATGAGTACGCGCCAAGGTGACGACGGCGCCAATGAGCACGGCTGACGCCACGAGGTTGACCGCGACACGCAACAAGGGCCTGCGTCTCGCAGAACGATTGGCGCCCGTGTGCTCGTCGCTGACGGCAGACAGTTCGACGCCGTCGGCATGCTCGGACGCCACCGCCTCGACTTCCATATCTGCAATCCGTTGATCGATACGCGCGCGTACTTCGCTGAGGACCCGCTGGTAGATGTCCTCGTAGATCTGCTTCTCAGGCGACAGCGCGACCTCGCCCGAATCTCCTTCCTTCGGCATCGACTGAAGTGGCATGTCCTGGAGTCCCATACGCCAAACGCCCGTGCCCAATCCTCAGCAAACATTGACCCAACCGCTTTGACGAAAGCAAGACGGTGGGGTGACCGGGTGGAGGCGATTTCTGCACCGCGATTAAGCTGCGCCGACGTCGCAGCGAACGACCTCCGCGCGCGATGCTGAATGAGATGCCTATCGGTATGTGACGTGGAAATGGTCGGGGATGGCGTCAGACAGCCGTGAGGCGCGCCAGTTGGTCATGCCGGCTTGATCCGGGCCTCGATCCCGCTGCAAGGATTCGTGATTGAACGATGGATTTCCGGTTCAAGCGCGGCAATGACGCATGAGACACGCGGCACGAGTCAGAACCGCGTTACGATCTCCGACAGCGCCGGCCGCGGGCGATCCTCGCTCGGCTTGGTGGGCGTGCCGATATGGATCATGCCGGCGAGCTTCTCGTCCGGCTTCAGGCCGAGCCGATCGAGCACGTCACGGTCGGATGTGAACCAGCCGGTGAGCCAGGCGGCGCCATAGCCGAGCGCGGTCGCCGCGGTGACGATGTTCATGGCGCTGGCGCCGGCCGACAGCTCCTGCTCCCACGCCGGCACCTTGGGATGCGGCCGGGTGAAGCTGACCAGGCCGATCACCAGCGGCGCGTCGATCAGGCGATTTTTCTCCACCTCGAGCTCGGCCGGCGTGGCCTGCGGGTTCTTCTGCGCAAACACGGATGCGATGATGGCGCCGGCGCGGACGCGGCCGTCGCCTTCGAACACGATGAAGCGCCAGGGCGCCAGTTTGCCGTGATCGGGCACGCGGGCGCCGACGGTCAGGATGGTGTCGAGCTCGGCCGGGGAGGGGCCGGGGCCGGTCATCTCTCGCGGCTTGACCGAGCGGCGGGTCTTCAACAATTCGAGGGCGTCAGGCACGGGGCATTCTCACATGGCTGGTTTCGGCACGCCATAGCACGGCAGGCTGTGGACGGCGAAGCGGTCGCCCGCAGTTTAGAGCGATTTTGACGGTGGCACCCGCGGCGGGGGGCCCGGCTGCGGCCATCTGTCCGACGGCGTCTCCCAAGCCAGCAATTGCTCACCGGACACAGATCGGTAAAATGGTGGTGGCGTAGACTGCCGGCATCCCCCGGCCAACCAGTTGCATGTCGTGCCGTGGGAATGACCGAACGGGTGCCGAGACCTTCGATTGAAGCCATCGCAAGGCTGCGTCGCCATCCAGAATTCTCGCGAGCGTTGCGCGGAGCGGCGCTCAATGCAGTGACGCTCTATCGCAGCGACCGCCTGCTGAATGCGCTGATGAACGACCGCGCGCGGGCGCTGTTCTCGCATGTGGCGCTCTATCTGCATTATGCCGAGGAGAATTCGGGAAGGCCGGGGCTCACCATCGGCGCCATGAAGGAGCTGTGCGTCCGGCTTGCCCTGTGCAGTGGCGGCCGCTGCGAAGCCATGCTGGCTTTGATGCGCGCCGCCGGCATGCTGGCCGCCGTCCCCAATCCGGACCGCCGTCGCAGACCGCTGGTGCCGACAGAGAAGCTGCTGGCGCTGCACCGGGACCGCTGGGGTGCACATTTCGATGCGATGAGTGCGGCAATTCCCGCGGCCATTGCCTATCGGGCGGCGCTGGACAATCCGACCTTCATCAGGGTGTTCGTGCTGGAGCTTGGCCGACGCTTTATCTCAGGTCTGCGAATATTGGACGCGGCGCCGGAGCTCGAGCTGTTCGCCGAGCGCAACGCCGGAGTGATGGTCCTCTACAGCCTGGCACTGGCAGGGCCTGCGGACGAAGCGTTTCCGCCGGTCGGGCCCGTTCCGCTGTCTATCAACGCCTTGGCCACGCGATTCTCGGTGTCGCGCAAGCATGTGCTGACGATGCTGCGCGACGCCGAGGCGCAAGCGCTGCTCGCGCGCGGAGGATCTGCCAACAACGAGATCACGCTCCTGCCGCGCGGACGCGAGGCGCTGGAAATGATGCTCGCGACCATGTTTCTTTACATGGCTGACTGTGCGGAGCACGCCCTGCAGGCCTGCAACGCGGCAACTGAGCGACCCGCCGCCGCCCATGCCGTCTAGACCACACCGCGCGGCTCGAAAGTCTTCTTGGTCCCAGTTTGGGACTATGCTATGATGAATCTTGTGAGAGTGATCGCGCTCAGCACAATCAAGGCTTTTCTCGATCGCGGCGTCGCTGTTGCCGATGCACGCGAGCCGGTGATGGCCTGGTTCAGGCAAGTCAAACAGGCTGATTGGGCGAGGCCGGCCGATATCAAGCGCGATATCGGCACTGTGAGTATCCTCAAGGACGGTCGTGCCGTGTTTAACATCGCGGGAAACAAATACAGGATCGTGGTCTGGATCAATTATCCCTACCGCGTCGTCTATATAAGATTCGTCGGAACGCACCGACAGTATGATGCGATCGATGCCCAGACCATCTGAGGTGTGTAATCATGGATATCTCGCCGATCAAGTCGAACCGCGACTATCGCCGCGCGCTGCGAGAGATCGAGGGGTTAATGACTGCACGGCGCAATACGCCGGAGGGCGATCGATTGGATGTGCTGGTGGCCTTGGTCGAAGCCTGGGAACGAAAACATTACCGCTTCGATCTGCCAGATCCGGTTGAGGCGATCAGATACCATATGGAGCAGAATGGATTGCAGCCGCGCGACCTCATCCCTTTCATTGGTGGCCGAAATCGCGTGCATGAGGTGCTCAACCGGCGGCGCGAACTCACGCTTCCGATGATTCGCCGGTTACATGAGGGACTCGGCATTCCCGCTGAATCCCTCATCAAGGTCGGTCAGGGCGAAGTGGCTTAGGCGGCTTCCCGCTGTCGCCGCTGCAGGTCCGGCGGTGTGGCCTCGTCAACCAGGGCTGCGATCGCATCCGCCGTCGGCAACACGGTCTGGCCGTCGCTGCCGAACCGGCGCACCGAGACGGAATGGGTTTCGGCTTCCTTCTTGCCGACTACCAGCAGCGCCGGGATCTTGACCAGCGAATGCTCGCGGACCTTGTAGTTGATCTTCTCGTTGCGCAGATCGATCTCGGCCCGCAGGCCGGCACGGCGCGCCGCCGCCAGGACATGCTTGGCGTATTCGTCGCCTTCAGAGGTGATGGTGGTGACCACAACCTGCGTCGGCGCCAGCCAGAGCGGGAAGTTGCCGGCGTAATGCTCGATCAGGATGCCGATGAAGCGCTCCATCGAGCCGCAGATCGCACGATGCACCATCACCGGTGACTTCTTGCCGCCGTCGGCGTCGATGTAGAACGCGCCGAACCGTTCCGGAAGGTTGAAATCGACCTGCGTGGTGCCGCATTGCCAGTCGCGACCGATGGCATCGCGCAGCACATATTCGAACTTCGGCCCGTAGAAGGCGCCTTCGCCCGGATTGATCTCGGTGCGGATGTTGTTGCGCTGCGACTTGATCTCCGAGAGCACGGTCGCCATCACGCGCTCGGCGTGGTCCCACATCTCGTCGGTGCCGACGCGCTTGTCCGGCCGGGTCGAGAGTTTGACGGTCAGTTCGCCCTCGAAGCCGAAATCGGCATAGGTCGACAGGATCAGGTCGTTGATCTTCAGGCACTCGTCGGCCAGCTGCTGCTCGGTGCAGAACACGTGGGCGTCGTCCTGGGTGAAGCCGCGCACCCGCATCAATCCGTGCATGGCGCCGGACGGCTCGTAGCGATGCACCACACCAAATTCAGCCAGTCGCAACGGCAGGTCGCGGTAGCTCTTCAAGCCATGCTTGAAGATCTGGACGTGTCCCGGGCAGTTCATCGGCTTCAACGCGAACCAGCGCTTGTCCTCGGCCTCGTCGCCGGCCGACTGCGCCGCGAACATGTTTTCCCGATACCAGTCCCAGTGACCGGAGGTCTCCCACAATGACTTGTCCAGGATCTGCGGCGCATTGACCTCGTCGTAGTCGCCGGAAAGCCTGCGGCGCATATAGGCGATCAGCGTCTGGAAGATGCTCCAGCCCTTCGCATGCCAGAACACGACGCCCGGACCTTCCTCCTGGAAGTGGAACAGATCGAGCTCGCGGCCAAGCTTGCGGTGGTCGCGCTTCTCGGCCTCCTCGATCTGCTTCAGATAGGCGTCGAGCTGCTCCTGCTTCGCAAATGCAGTCCCGTAGATGCGGGTCAGCATCGGATTGTTGGAATCGCCGCGCCAATAGGCGCCGGCCACCTTCATCAGTTTGAAGGCGCTGCCGATCTTGCCGGTCGAGGTCATGTGCGGACCGCGGCACAGATCGAACCAGTCGCCCTGAAAGTAGATCTTGATCGGCTCGTGGCCCGGAATGGTGTCGACCAGTTCGACCTTGAAGGCCTCGCCCTTGTCGCGGAACACCTGCTTGGTCTTCTCGCGGTCCCACACCTCCCTGGTAAACGGTTTGTCGCGGCCGATGATCTCGCGCATCTTCTTCTCGATCGCGGCGAAATCCTCCGGGGTGAACGGCTCGTTGCGGAAGAAATCGTAGTAGAAGCCGTTCTCGATCACGGGTCCGATCGTGACCTGGGTGCCCGGCCACAACGCCTGCACGGCTTCGGCGAGCACATGGGCGCAATCATGCCGGATCAGTTCCAGCGCGCGCTGATCGTCGCGGTCGACGAACTCGATCCTGGCATCGCTCTCGATCGGATCGTTGAGATCGGTAAGCGCGCCATTGAGCGCCATCGCCACCGTGCGCTTGGCGAGCGAGGGCGAGATGCCCTTGGCGATCTCCAGGCCAGTGGTGTTCTTGGGGAATTCGCGCTTCGCGCCGTCCGGGAAGGCGACCGTGATCTTCTGCATCGGTTCGGCGGGCTTCAGGTTGGTCAGGCTGTATTGGAAGCCGGACTTTTGCTGGTCCTGCTTGGACGGGTCGGGCTTGGACGGATCGTCGTTGGGCTGATCGGGCATGCTGCTCTCCTAAAGCTCACTCCTGCGAACGAGCGCAGGTAAGCGGGAGCAAGCGGTATAGCAGGGGATTCGGGGGCTGCAACCGGGCAATTGGCGGATTCGCAGCAGCAGCGGCGGTCGTGCCACGCTTCGATACCGCGGTCATCGACCGGTCGCAACGTCTGGTATAGGCTGGCCAGCGTCCTGTTTCGTGTCGCGGTGATGGCGGTCGGCGATGACCGCTCCGGTCATACTATGACATATCGATCCAAGCTGTTGGTTGCGCTTTCACTGCTGTCGCTCGCAGATCCGGGGACGGCGGCGCCGGCAGGCCCGGAGCCCCAACCAACCGTGCCGCAGCTGACGATCTATGCGGCGAAAGGACCGCCCGAGTCCTGTGGACCGGGCTGCGACCGCTGGATCGCGATCGAAGGCAAAATCGAGCGCGGCGCCGCGGCCAGGGTCGAGCGCTTCTTTCGCGAGCGGAAGGATGTGAATCGGCCGATCTATTTCAATTCTCCCGGCGGCGAAATGCACGAGGCGTTCGCGATCGGGCGTCTGTTGCGCACTCGCAAAGCCACGGGGCGCGTCGGAAGCACCATCGTCGATGCCTGCCCGGGCGCGCAGATGGACGATGCGTGCATGATGGTCAAGAGCGCGCGGGATGAAGTCGTCGCGACCATCACGACGCGCGGCGCCGTATGCGGTTCGGCCTGCACCTTTGTGCTTTTTGGCGCACAGACGCGCGAGATCGCGCCGGATGCGGCGGTCGTCGTTCACGGGCCGAAGGTGCAAATGGAATTCGGATTGAACATCTCGGAGAAGCGGCGCGAGGAGGCGATCGCGAAAGCCCATGGAGATGCCGACCGGCTGGCACTGGCCTATGTCGAAGAGATGGGGATCAGCCGCGAGCTGGTCGCGTTGGCCGACAGCATCAGCCATGAGAGCTTTCATGTGCTGACGCGGCAGGAATTGTATCGGTTCGGCATCGACCGAAGAGACGTTGCCGAGACGCCATGGGTCATGGAGAAAGCGCCGCGGCCTTCTGTCGGCAAGCTTGCGGAGGTCAAGAAGGGCGATGGCTTCGAGAAGCTCAAATGGCAGTTATTTTGTGACGGCAAGGCGCAGGCGCGACTGCTGTTTTTTGGCGAGGCGAACAAGGACGCCAATGGAACCAAGGCGGTGGCAATGGTCGCGGGCTCGGCAAAGCCGCCACTATTCTCAAAGGTGCCGGTGCGCGTCGGGCCGGCCGAGATCTGGACGGCGGTCATCACGCCCGAGGCGATGAAGGATCTGATGACCGTCGCGCGTCTGCAGATGGGAGAGAGCACAGTGATGCCGGACGGCAGGTCGACGTCATTCCTCTTCGAGATTGAAACGCGCGGCCTGGAAGCAGCATGGACCCAATTGGCAGCGACATGCCCGGCGTCGCAGCTGGGCGCGGCGCCGGCGAAATGGCCGATGCCATTCCGACTGCCGGCGCCACCGGCCGAGAGAGGTCAAAGCCCGGGAGTGCAATAGTGCAAGGCGGAGAGGCCGGCGTCCGAGCACGCGACGACGCATCTGGCAGCACGGAAACATGCTCGGATCGAGCGTCCATGACACGCAAGCATTGCGGCGGTAGTCCGATCTGATACAACCTCTATGCTCGATTTCCTCGGTATCGTTTGCGATGTTGCCTCACGCTGTCCGACTGGCCCGATGATCCCGCGTCTCAGTTTCCTCGCGGCCCTCGTTCTGTTCTGTGGTCCCGTCTGGGCGGCTCCTGCGGTGCAGCACGGGCGGCCGGCTGCCGAGAACTCGGCCGCGATCTCTTTTTACGTCACCAGGGGACAGCCGGGCGCCTGCGGGCCGGGCTGCGACAGCTGGATCGCCGCCGAAGGGCGGATCGACAACGCGGCTGCGGCGCGGTTCCGCAAATTCCTGCGCCAGCTTGGCGGCCGCCAATTGCCGATCTATTTCCATTCACCCGGCGGCAATCTCGAACAGGCGCTCGCGATCGGGGCCATGCTGCGCGAAAAGAAGGCCGTTGCGCGGGTCGCACGGACGGTTGTGCGCGAATGTGGCTTCGAGGCGCAGGACAGCGACGTCTGTGTCAAACTCAAGCAGTCCGGCCGCGAACTTCACGGCGAATTCTGGACCCGTGGCGCCAGCTGTAACTCCGCCTGTCCGTATTTGATCCTTGGGGCCGTCACGCGTGAGATCGCGCCGGACGCAGCGCTCGCGGTTCATTCGCCGAAAGTGATGCTGAGCTTCACCGGGGGAACGCCGACCCGTGAGGTGCGCGCACAGGCGTTGCTGCATGCGATGGAACGCTCTGACCGCAGGGTGCTCGATTATCTTCGCAGGATGGGAGCGGATCCCGGGCTGCTGACGGTTGCCCGCTCGGTCAAGTTCGAGGACATGCATGTTCTGACCCGCGAGGAAATTGCCGCGTTCGGTATCGACGGTCGCGCGCAGATCGAGACGCCATGGGTGTTCGAAAATGCCAGCCGCGGCGTCGTCTACAAGACCGCCATCAGACGCAGCGACGGCGAGGTGTCATTTCGGACCACGCAATTGCGCCTGCTGTGCATCGAGACCGACCGCTTCGAATTGGGTTTCCAGCGTGCTGCGCCGGCTTCGCCTGGTTTCGTGACGGTCGCGGCCATGATGGGGACGGAGCGGTTGAGCTTCTCCTACCCGCCGCGCAAGGTGGGCGGCCAGGAGCTCTGGGGCGTCTTGGTCAGTGGAAAGCAAATCCGGGCTGCGGCGGCCGACGCCAACGTCGAGTTGACCGAGGGCGAGTTGATGTCTGGTCGCTTGCAGTATCAATCGACCAAATTGTCCAACGAGGGATTGCCTGCCGCGCTTCAAAGCCTGACGGCGACGTGTCCGCAGGCCAAACCCGTGGTGACGCCGGTGGCGTCGCGCGACAGCACCGGAAAATAGCCTGCGGCCAGACGAGACGCGGGCCTGGCCGCTTTTTGACGGCTGAATAGTGCTACGCGGTGCTTGGCAAAGGCGGCCAGACCGGATTAAAGCCGCCTTTTGAGGGCTAGTACCCGGGTTGTCGAAGATGTCGCCACGTCTGGCGGTCAATCTTGCGAGGCCATGCCTGGCACCCAGGGGCTCATATGAGAGCGATTTGACATGAAGAGAATGATCGTGAGCTTTGCTGCAGTTCTGGTATCGACGGCCGCATTGGCCCAATCGGGCCCACCGATGGTCGGCGACCGGCCGCTGGTCCAGGTCAAGCCGCGCGCCGTCGCTGCAAGCAAGCCGCGACAATCAAGCTCGCAATCCAAGCCGCAATCGTCGTCGGTTCGGCTGCAGGCCTGCCTGGAGATCGATGACGGCACCAAGGAGCGCCTGAACTGCTACGATGAGGTGATCGCGCCGGCATCGAAGCCGAAGACGATGAAAGCCAAGACGGTCGCCGATTGCAAGTTCAGCAAGGAGGAGGACGAGCGGCTGGCTTGTTTCAACGGGTTTGTCGAAAGCATGCCGAAGCCGCCGAAGACGTGAAACCCGATCAACGAGCTGATCGAAGCCGTTGACGTCACGATCTCTGCGAAAGCCGATAGTTAGCGGCTGGCGGACGTCGCCGTCCCGGCCGCGATCCGGATCGGCGGCTGCGCCGCCGCCATCTTGAGCAGCACGTCCTGGATCGGATTCCTGGTCCAGGCCATCGTCACGTAGTCGCGATGGCCGATTCCTTCGGGGGTTTGAACGAACACCACGCTGCCCGGCTGCGACGCCCGGTCCAAGTCTTCGGACACTTCGATGCCCTTGGCGCGCAGCATCGTCATCAGCTCCTGGTCATGACGCGCGGTAAAGTGCGTGTAGGCGCTGACGAAAAAGCCGGAGCGGTTGCGCTCGATCCAGCCTGCGAACTTGTCGAGCTGACCATAGACGGCGTCGAGCAGCACCACGCCGCGGATGCGGTCACTGATGCCACCGACCTCGAGGCTCCAGGCCGCCGGCAGGAAGCCGCCACTATAGCCGACGATGACGATCGGCATGTTGGCAAAGGCCTTTGCGGCAGTGGGATCGCCGGTGAGGTTGGCGAGGTTGGCGGATGCTTCGTCCATGAAGCTCTTGAAGCCGCCCGGTCGCCAAAACTTGCCAGCGCTGGAATCGGCGGCATCGACGGCCATCTGCGGCGCAAGCAGCACCGCATTGACGCCGGACTCGCTGATCTGTTGCGGCACCAGCTGGCGGTCGCGGACGTCGCGTTCCAAGGTGGCGCCGTTGCCGTGGAAGAAAACCACGATCACGCCGGGTTTGTGGACGTTGAAATTCTCCGGCACGTGCACCAGGACGCGGCTGTCATTGTAGGTCTGGTCTTGCCAGTACACCCGGCCCGAGAGGCTGCGATGGCCGCGGCGCTCACCATTGCTGACATTGAGAAAGGGCGCATCGGATGCTGGATTGTTGCCGAAATAGGGGAAGGCGGACGACCTCATGCTGACCAGGGTGGTCAACTCCTCATGCGCTGATGCCGCAGCAAAGCCCTGCGGTTCCAACGACGCCACTCTGTACGAAGCATGTCTGGCGGTGGAGGCAGGGGTGGCCTGCGCTGTCGGCACGGCTGCGTAATCGGACGGCACGTGAAGCGGCAAGCTCTCGCCAGCCGAAGGGAAGCGGTCGCGGAACTGCGGCGTCGGAAACCGCTCGTCGAACGTATCGCTCGGCCGAGCGGCGACATTGGCCGCCAGCGCGCCTGGGTTCGGCGCTTTGCCGCAATTGGCCAGCGTGAGCGAGACCAGGATTGTGGCGGCAGCCTGGACGAAACGGCAGCCACCAGCTGCGCGCAAAACCGGCCTTACGACCATGCGCGCGCGACCAGCGCTAAGGAATTTCGGATTCGATC
>Ga0302322_100004853_pt1 | contig 11739 bp, 9 predicted proteins | sample Fen_T0_2_FD_203757 | JGI IMG/M metagenome (GOLD analysis project Ga0302322, IMG submission 203757) | Peat permafrost microbial communities from Stordalen Mire near Abisko, Sweden - Fen_T0_2 | ecosystem: Environmental > Terrestrial > Soil > Wetlands > Permafrost | place: Sweden: Abisko... | reverse complement strand
CGATCGTCGGGCTCTTGACACCCTTGTCGGCGAGCGACTTCTTCAGCAACAGGAAGTTCGTGCTCGGGACGACCTTCGGGTTCTCGGAGACGAGGCAGCCGTAGGTGCCGAAGTCCCAGGATGTCGAAGGTGCCGCCGGGCAGTACGCGGTTGAGTACCCCGGGCCGAAGGACGGGATCTGCGACTGCGCCAGGTAGTCCGTCGGCGGCACCACCGACACGTCGGGAACGATGGCCACGGCGCCTTCCTGAGAGACGAGGCGGCGCGCCTCGGAGAGCGCGGTGTTCGGGTCGTTGTTGTCGTCGGCCATGCCCTTGAATTCGAACGTGTAGCCCTTCACCTCATTGGTCTCGTTCGCGCGTTGCAGCCGTGCCTGGGCACCGACGGGCGCATCGTTCCCGAAGGTCTTCGCGTATCCGATGCCGCCGACGGTGATCGTCTTGCCGATGCTCACGGCCCGCGGCGCCGAAGCACCACCCACGGCAGGCGTGACCATGGCGGCAACCAGTCCCGCGACGGCGGCCGCCGCCACCACGCCGATTCCGCGCCGCTTCCTTGCTGTCATGTTCTTCCCCCTCAGGTTGTGGCGCCTCGTGACGTCTGTTCGTTGGTTCGGCTGTCGAATGCGCCTCAGCGCGCCATGATCCCGCCGTCGACGATGATCGGCTGGCCCGTGATGAACGACGCTGCGTCCGAAGCGAGGAACGCAACTACGTTGCCGATCTCGCGGGGTTCACCCCAACGGTCCATCGGAACGCGCAAGTCCTCGCTGATCACACGCTGACTCGTCTCGGGGTCCGAGTAGAGGAACGACGTGATCGCGGTCTTGATATAGCCGGGGCACACGGCGTTCACCCGAATGTTCTGCTTGGCGTATGCGAGTGACATCGTGCGGGTCAGACCGATGACGCCGTGCTTCGCCGTGCCGTACCCGCTGCCCTCGACGTTTGAGCTCACCGAGCCGGTGACGCCCGCGATCGAGGCGATATTCACGATGGAGCCACCGCCAGCACGTTCGATCTCGACGACACCGTGGAGACAGGCGTAATACGGACCTTTGAGGAAGAGGTCGATGAAGTCGTGCCACGCCTGCCCCGGAGCGCTGTGAAGGTCTCCGGCGCCGGCCGAGTTCACGAGGACCTGCAGCCTCCCGAACTGAGCGACCGTCGCCGCCACTGCTGCCTTGACCGACTGCTCGTCGCTCGCATTTACCTCAGTGAAGGCAGCAGTTCCCCCTCGTCCGTTGATCTCTTCTGCGGCCACGCGCGCAGCCTCGGCATCGATGTCCGCGAGCATCACCTGAGCACCTGCCTCGGCGCATACCTGAGCGGACGCAAGACCGATGCCGGAACCTGCTCCAATCACCAGCGCCACCTTGTCGTCGAGACGGACCAGGCCACGCTGCTTGTCCTCGAGTTCGCTCACGTTCTCTCCTTCGCGGTGATCAGACGACGATGGGTATCGCGGAGTAGCCGCGCACGGTGCTCGTGTGCAGTTTCACGAGGCCGTCGCGATCCACCGCAAGGCGCGGGAAACGGCGCAAGGCTTCCTCGAGGGCCACTCGCGCTTCCATGCGTGCGAGCGCCGCGCCAATGCAGAAGTGCGCGCCATAACCGAACGAGAGGTGATGGTCGAACGAGCGGTGGATGTCGAAGCGGTCCGCGTCCGGGTAGTGGCGCTCGTCGCGGTTGGCGGAGCCCGCGATCAGCAGCACCTTGGAGTTCGCGGGGATAAGGGTCCCGTGATACTCGACGTCGCGTGTCGTCCACCGAGCCGTGACCGGCGACGGTGCCTGGTACCGCAGGATCTCCTCGATCGCGTTCGGGATCAACGAGAAGTCGGCGGCCACTTCGTCTCGCTGGTCAGGGTGCTCGTCGAGCAACACGGCCGCCCACCCGAGCAGCTTCGCCACGGTCTCGGTGCCGGCACTCACGAGCAGGTTGCCGAAGTCTGCCGCCTCGTCGTCGGTAAGTCGGCGCTTCGCGCCATCGACCGTGATCTCGGCGAGAGTGAGGTCGGTGAGCATGTCGTCGCGGGGACGGACGCGCCGTTCTGCCAACTGTCCGAGGATGTACTCCTGGATCGCGGAGCGGGCGCCCATCGACTTGTCGTTGATCATCCCAACGCCCGGCTCAATGTGGAAGACCGTCTCGATGTGCTGCCGCAGCAACGCCTGGTCTTCGAGGGGGACGCCGAGCAACGACGAGATCACTAGCGACGGCAGCGGCGAAGCGAAGTCGCGCACGAAGTCGAACTGGCTGCAACCTGCGACGCGGTCGAGGAACTCGTTGCAGATCTCGCGGATGCGGTCCTCGAGCTGTTCGACGCGCTTGGGAGTGAAGGCGCGCGAGACGAGTGCGCGGAGCCGCGTGTGGTCGGGCGGATCGAGGAACATCAACTGAGCGGTGGGAAGTGGCTCTGGCTGCATGATCTCGAGCACGGTGCCGTGATTCGAGATGAAGGTCGCCGTGTCGCGATGTGCGGGCTCGACGTCGTCGTAGCGACTCAACGCCCAGAAGTCGAAGTCGTCGTTCCGATAGGTGGGCGCCTCGTCGCGCATGCGCCGCCAAAGCGGATAGGGATCGGCATCGATGTCCGCATCGAACGGATCCCAGTTCAGGGTCGTCATGGTCTTCTTGGCCTCCGGCAGGCTTCGGTGGCGCGGGGCTCGACTGCGTTACGGGATTGCTTTGCTATTGTTGAAGACAGATTCGATCACAGGAGCCAGGATTGCGCAAGTGGCATGGCCTTGGAGCGTTCGGCCCCGCCGTTCGGTACGGCGGGTGACGGGATGCGCATCGCGGCGCTGATCAAGCAAGTGCCCGCCGTCGACGACGACATGCGGCTCGGCGCGGACGGCCGTCTCGTCCGTCACGATCGGACACTCGAGATGAACCCCTACTGTCGCCGAGCAGCCGCGCAGGCGGTCGAACTGGCCCGCCAACACGCAGGGTTCCATTCCGTCACCTTCGTGACAATGGGTCCGCCGGCCGCCGAGGACGTCCTTCGCGAGGCACTCGCATGGGCGGCCGAGCGCGATGTCGACGCACGGGGCATCCTCGTCTGTGATCCGCAGTTCGCCGGCTCGGACACGATCGCGACCGCCCGCGCCCTCGCCGCGACGCTCTCCGACGCCGGCCGCTTCGACATCATCCTCGCCGGCAAGAACTCAGTGGATTCGGACACTGGTCACGTCGGTCCACAACTCGCGGAGGTCCTCGACCTTCCCTTTCTCGGCAGCGTCCGCCACCTCGACGTCGACGTCAGCGATTTGGAAATACGAATCAGTGCGCGGTGCGAACAAGACGACGGCTGGCTGCAGGCCGAGTTGTGCGCACCAGCCGTCCTCACCACGGCTGAACGGCTGATCGAACCCTGCAAGGTCGCGCCAAGCGAGCGTGCGCTGGTCCCCGCCGATTGGATCCGGCGCGTAGAAGCCCGGGCACTTGGCCCCGGGCCCTGGGGTCAGGAAGGCAGCCGCACGGTCGTCGGGACGGTACGGACGCAACACATCGAGCGAGCACAACATGTTCTCCAAGGCACGATCGCCGAACAGGTCGAGTACGCAGTTGCTCTCCTCACCGAGCGATGCGCGCTCAGCGATCAAGGGACGCCCGGCGTCCCACTCCGCGTCCCGCGCACGTCGGAGCGAGCGCTACATCGGGATGTCGTCGGAGTCGCGATCGAGCCTGATCGACCCGCCGAGTCGCGTGAGCTCCTGGGAGCGGCGGCAGGGATCGCGAAGACCACCGAGAGGCGGGTGGCTGCATTCGTCTTCGCGCCTCACTCGCCACACGAACTCGGGAGCTGGGGCGCAGACGACCTGGTGCACGCTCCGGGCATGGCACACCCCGAGGATGCCGCTCGGGCCTTGACTACATGGGCTGCGGAAGCATCACCGTGGGCGGTCCTGGCATCGAGCACCGCGTGGGGCCGTGAGGTGCTAGCGAGGAGCGCCGCTCGCCTCGACACCGGCCTCATCGGCGATGCGATCGAACTGGAGGCCGACGTCCGACGACAACGGCTCGTGGGCTGGAAGCCCGCCTTCGGCGGCGCGCTCGTCGCGGCGATCGAGGTCACGTCATCCATTCAGATGGCCACGATCCGCCCAGGCGCACTGCCGTTGCTCTCGCCGCGCGAGATGAAGTCGCCGGAGATCACGACTGTGCATGCGCGGCCGCAGCAACGCATGCGAATCCTGGCAAGAGCGCGCGACGACGATCTCGGAGTACTGGCAGCGTCGCCCGTTGTTCTCGGCGTCGGCGGCGGCGTCGATCTGTCGGCGTACGACGAACTCGAGCCACTGCGCCGGTTCCTCGGAGCCGAGTTGGGCGCCACCCGAAAGGTCACCGACCGAGGTTGGCTCCCGCGCTCGCGCCAGATCGGCATCACGGGACGCGCGATCGCACCGCGCCTCTTCATCAGCATCGCCGCGCGCGGTGCCTTCAATCACATGGTCGGAGTCCGCGCCGCTGACACCGTGCTGGCCATCAACGAGGACCCAAAGGCCCCAGTGTTCCGACACGCGGACATCGGCATCATCGGCGACTGGCGACAAGCGGTCCCATCGCTTCTCGAACGTCTGCAAGTCGCAGTCCGCACCTGACTTCACGTTCACGCCGACGCATCTGCTCCTCGCGCGACGCTTCCGACAACATCGAGGTACAACCATGACTCCACGACTCGACGGCAGAGTCGCTCTGATCACCGGAGCAGCTCGGAGAATAGGAGCGGCTTGCGCGCGCCGCTTCGTGGAAGATGGCGCGAGCGTCGTGATCGCAGGTGTCATCGATGAAGAAGGCGGGCGCCCTCGCTGACGACTCGGCCCTTCACCGAGCTTCATGCATCTCGACCTGCCGACATGGAGCTGGCCGAGCCGTCGATCGGCGCCGCGTTCGACGCGTGCGTCGCTCAGGGTGCGAACACGGTCGTGATCCAGCCCTATTTTCTCGGTCCGGGTCGCCACTGGGACCGCGACATCCCCGAGCTCGCGGGTGAGGCCGCAGCGCGGCACCCCGGGGTCCGGTACCTCGTGACCGCGCCACTCGGCCCGCACCCGTTGCTCATGCAGATCGTCGACGACCGCGTGCGCCAGTGCGTGGCCCACGCGAACGGCGACCAACCCGAGTGCGACCTCTGCGTCGGCACCGGGCGCTGCCACTTCGCCTGACGCACCGGCAGATCAGGCTCTCCGGAGCTCAGCCGCGGCGGGCTCCCGGGCCGCGCACCAGGCGACCGGGGCGCGCGGCGGTGGCCTCACCGCGGTCGATCAGCACGTCGCCCGCGACGATGGTCGCGAGGAAGCCCGTCGACTTCTGCACGAGACGTCGCGCCCCACCGGGCAGGTCGTAGACCAGCTCCGGCATCTCGGGCGCCACCGTGTCGGGGTCGAACACGTTGAGATCCGCGACCATTCCCTCGCGTACCAGCCCACGGTCGGAGAAGTTGTAGGCGCGCGCCGGCTCGAGCGTGAGCATGCGCACCGCTTCGGTGAGCGTGAACTCCTGCGTGTTGCGTACCCAGTGCCCGAGCAGGTGGGTCTCGATGGACGCGTCGGCCATCTGGCTCACGTGCGCACCGGAGTCGGAGAAGCCCACGACGGTGTCGGGGTGCGCGAGGCACTGCTTCACGGTTTCGTGGTCGAACGGTGCGAACGTCTGCCAGAAGAGCTGGCGCATGTCGGTGTCGAGCGCGAGCTGGATCATCAGCTCGACCGGGTGGACGCCACGCGCTGCGGCCGCCTCGGCCACGGTGGGGTTCGGCGGCAGCGGCGACGAGAACACCTGCATGCGGTCGAACTCGGGCGGGCGCGACTCCCCGCCGAACGCCGCGCCGTAGGGGCCCTCGTCGGCGATCTTCACGAGCCGAGCGACGACGTCGGGATCCTGGAGTTGGCGGCGCTGCTCCTCGATCGGCAACGCGCGCAGCTCCCGCCACTCCGGCAGCCGGTCGAACGGCAGCTGGCTGCGGAACGACGAGAACGCGCCGATGCCACGCGGGTGGGTGACCCCCCACATGCGCGCGCCCGCGGCGACCGAACGGTCGAGGAACTCGAGCGACTGCGCGTTCATACCCGTGGTCGCGACCGGCACCCCGGTCGCGAGCGCGAGGTCGAGCAACAGTTGGTTGGGGTCGCCCTCGGGGACGTCACGGTCGCTCACCATCTGGAAGATGCCGACGCCGAGATCGCCGAGCACCCCCACGAGCTCACACACCTCGGCCCACGACGCGAGACGCGACGCCACCGGCTTGTCGTCGGAGGTCTGGTGGTGCACTGTGCGCGAGGTCGTGAACCCGAACGCGCCCGCGCGCATCGCCGCTTCGAGCTCGACCTTCATGGCGGTGAGGTCATCCGCGGTGGCCTCGCCCGCGAACGCCCGCTCCCCCATCACGTAGGTGCGCAGCGCGGAGTGCCCGATGTTCGACGCGTAGTTGATGCCCTTGGGCACCCGGTCGAGCGCGTCGAGGTACCCGGCGAAGTCGGTCCAGGTCCAGTCGATGCCCGCAGCGAGTGCGGCGGGCGCGATGTCCTCGGCCCGTTCGAGGCTGCGCACCACCAACTCGTGCGCGTCGTCGCGCGTCGGCGCGAGCGTGAAGCCGCAGTGCCCCATCACGACGGTGGTGACACCGTGCCAGCACGAGTTGGAGCCCAACTCGTCCCAGAACACCTGCGCATCCATGTGGGTGTGCGCGTCGATGAAGCCCGGCGTGACGACGTGAGCGTCGGCGTCGATGTCGGTGGCGCCGCGCTCCTTGATGCGCCCGATCTCGGCGATGCGCCCGTCGACGACGCCGACGTCGGCGCGGAACGGCGCGAGCCCGGTGCCGTCGACGACGGTGCCGTTGCGGATGACGGTGTCGAAGCTCATGCGTTCAACCTCGCAGATGCTCGGGGCGCAGGTCGCCGGGCTCGAGGCCGAAGCACTCGATGGCATTGGTGCGCATGATGCGTTCGAGATCCTCCGCGCTGCAGCGCTCGGCGATCTCGGCGACCAGGTTCGGCGTGTTCGGCCAGGTGGTGTCCTGATGGGGGTAGTCGGTCTCGAACATGATCTGGCCCACGCCGATCTTCTCGCGCAGGTCGACGCCGACCATGTCGTCGAAGAAGGTGCCGTACACCCGGCCCGGCACCTGGGTGGAGGGCGGCTCGGTGATCTCGGGCGGCAGGTTGCCCCACGATGCCGAGTGGGTGAACGTGCGGTCGAGTCGCTCGAGCAGGAACGGGATCCACCCGATCTGGCTCTCGGAGAACGCGATCTTGAGGTTCGGGAAACGGATGAGCGCACCCGACAGCAGCCAGTCGGCCATCGACATGTATGCGTTCATCGACGTGAGCGCATTCGACATCGCCTGGGGCGAGTCGGGGCTCGTCTTCGGGACCATCGAACTGGAGCCGATGTGCATGCACAGCACCGTGCTGGTCTCGTCGCACGCCTGCAGGAGCGGATCCCAGTAGCGGTCGGCGTCGTGCAACGACGGCAAGCCGAGGTTGGTCGGCAGCTCGGAGAACGTGATCGCCTGCTGGCCCCGCGCCGCGTTGCGCCGCACCTCGGCCGCCGACGCGTGCGCGTCCCACATCGGGATGATGCCGAGCGGGATCAGACGACCGCCGCTGTCGGCACACCACTCGTCGATCATCCAGTCGTTGTAGGCCTGCACACACGCGAGCGCAAGGTCCTTGTCGTTCACGCTCAGGAAGTGCTGACCGGCGAAGCGCGCGTAGTTCGGGAAGTTCAGCGAACGCTCGATGCGACCTTCGTCCATGTCGGCGAGGCGCGCCTGCGGGTCGTAGCAACCCTTGCGCATGTCGGAGAAGCGGATCGGGTCGAGAGTGAACTCGTCCTCGCCGTAGCCCGCGCACGCCATCACCATCGGGATCGCGCGCACGGTGTCTTCACACACCCAGAAGTCGGTCACCGGGCCTTCGGTCGCGATGACCTGGTCCTTGCCGCCGTCGGGCCGGACCCGCGCCTCCCACGGGTGCGCCTCCACGCGGGGACCGCGGTCGCGGTACTGCGCAGGTAGCCAGCGCTCCCACAGGTCGGGCGGTTCCACCACGTGGTCGTCCGCCGAGATCACCCAGGGCAGTGCCTGCTCCGCCATGTCGTCCTCCCCAGAACGTCCCGCCAACCGATTAGCCATTGGCTAACACCGACCCTACCTGACGGTGTGGCCGCCAACTTCGGCGGCTGAATCGACGAGGACGCTATCCAGGCGCCAGGGAGAAAGCAAGTGAGTACTTACCTCGGCCCGATACACAACTGTCGAGAGGATGCACGACCTGCGCAGTGCTGTCGCGCACGGCGGAGAGCGACGTCGGCACCATTCCGTCCGAGAAGCCGGCGTGGGGTTCGCTCCGTTCCGGACAAGTGGCCGAGAAGACCCTCGCCTGAACGCCGAGCTCGATCAACGTGCCTCGAGTTCGCTCTCCCCGCTCCGTTCTTCGCCGCCTGTGCACATCTGTGGTGATCTTCTGTGCAGGTGGGCGAGGGAGTGAGACTGCTCGCTCGGTGGGAGTGGGCGCACTCGGGTCTCGGCGGGCTTGGTGAGTCGGCTTCTCGTCGACGTCGAGTGAACTTGGTCGGTTCAGTTCGCGTGGCTCAGTGCACGTGTTGGAGCGCGACGTTCGTGGCGACGAGGTCGAACGCTGTCGGGTCGATCGGGCCGCCGATCCATTCGAGGAGATCGGCGTGGTCCTCGCGGCTGGGATCGGCCAAAGGCGAGCAGCAGCTCTTCGTAGCCTCCAGCGCCGCCACAGTCCTCTGGAGGACTGGCGTTGGCACCGTCGAGGCACACGGCGTGTTTCAGGTCGTAGCGGAGCGTGTGGCGCTCCTCGACGACCACCGTGTGGTCCCACCCGTCGCCGAAGTCGTACTCATAGGCAATCTGGTCGCGCGTGGCGAGCGCCCGAATGACGGTGATGGCCTTCTCGTCGAGCAGGTCGAGGTCCTCGTCGAGGAAGTCGTCGCCCAGCTTCATGCCGTAACGGTCGTCGTCGATCGTGAACGCGTGGAGGTGTGAGTTCGTCCAGCCCCCATCGCGGCCTGGATGATGTCGTGCAGCTCGGCCAAGCGGACACCACCAGGGACGAGGAGCCGACGCCAGACCACCGGGGTCACCTCGTCAAGCTCGATCCGCAGCTGGAAGACCTGCTGTCCGGTAGGCATCGGGGAAGTAGACGAAGCGCCATCCATCTGCGGGAGTGAGCCGAGGGAGCGATGTCGGGAGCGGTTCAGGGAGCAGAGTCGGGAGTCTCGTAGGAGCAGGATTCCGGTGCCGACGTTCGTGGTGCACAGCGCCTGATGCGGCGACCGGCGATACGGGTGGAGTCACCGGTGTGTCGTCCCACGAGAGTGCCGTCAGCGCTGCGTCCGACCTGGTCGTGCGTGGCCCCAGCGCGACCGCGATCCCGCCGGCTGCCGCCGAGGTGCTCGCGGAGATCATCCGTTCGTACCTCGTGGCCCATGACCTGAGAACGCCAGAGCTGAGAGAATCCGGCGATGACGAACCGACCCGCGCTGCTGTGCGCTGCGTACATCCGAACGAGCACCGACGATCAGCAGTCGCCTGACGATTCGAAGCGCTGGCAGCTCGACATCGCGCGGCGACTGATCGGCCCGGCCGGCGGTGAGATCGTTGCCGTGTACCACGACATCGACGTCACCCGCGAGTTGCCGTGGACGCGAAGGCCTGAGGCGTCACGACTCCTCGAGGATGTCGCCGACCCGCGCCGCGGGTGGAGCGCGCTCGTGATCGCTGAGCCGCAGCGTGCGTTCTCGGGCGGTCAGTTCCAACTGGTGTTCCCGCAGTTGACGCACTACGGCGTCGACCTGTGGGTGCCGGAGCTCGGCGGGCGGATCAATCCCGACAGTGAGGGCCACGAGATGCTGATGAGCCTCTTCGGTGGTCTCTCGAAGGCGGAACGTCGTCGCCTGCAGACACGCGTCCGCAGTGCGGTGCTCGCGCATGGCGCAGCTGGACGATGGTTGGGTGGTCGACCGAACTACGGGTATCGCCTCGTCGACACCGACGTTCCGCATCCGCAACGGCAGAAGGCGATCGCCGGCATTCGCCTCCGCACCCTCGTACCCGATCCCGACACTGCGCCGATCGTGCAGCGGATCTTCCAGCTCTTCGACGAAGGCGTCGGCTACCGCGCGATCGCGAACATCCTCGAACGAGCAGGTCTGCCGAGCCCGGGCGAGGTCGGCCCGCAACGTCACCCGCGATCCGCGGGCGTGTGGGGCGGCTCGGTCGTGCGGGCGATCCTCACGAACCCGCGCTACCTCGGCCACCAGGTCGTGGGCCGTCAGCGGCGGCGTGACGAGTTGGTCGAACCGACGAACCCCGCGGCGGGTACCTCGAGCCGCCAGCACTGGCAGCTGCCCGAGGAGTGGGTCACCTCCGACGAACCGTCGTGGCCTGCGCTCGTCGACCGCGACCTCTGGGAACGCGTCAGCTCACGCATCACCAACACCCGCGGCACGGGACGACGACGCCCGCGTAGCGCACCGGGCCAGTACCTCCTCGCCGGGATCCTGCGCTGCGCGACGTGCGGTCGCGCGATGCACGGCGCCACGATGAAGAACAAGCCCTACTACCGCTGCGGCGCGCTACGAGGTGACTACGCGGACACCGGCCACCCGCGCTCGACCGCCATCCGCGAAGAGCGGATCCTCGCCGTCGTCGACGAATGGCTCGGCACCATCGCCGACCCCGCACACCGCGAACAGACCATCGCCGCAGTGCTCGACGCCGACGCACAGAAGGAACGCGAACCCGCCGACATCCGTACCGCGCGCCGCGACATCACCCGGCTCGAACTCGAGCTCGACCGGGTGCTCGCCGCGATCCGTGCGGGGATGGATCCCGAGCTCGCCGCGTCCACCACTCGCAAGATCCAGGGCGAGCTCAGCGACGCGCGCTACGCCGTCGAGACCTGGGAACGAACCCAGCACCACGAGCGTCGCCTCACCGCCGACGAGATCACACTCGCCCTCGACCACGCCGGCAGCCTCGCCCAACTCCTGACCGGCGCCGAACGCGAACCGAGGGCCCGGCTGTACCGGACCCTCGGTCTCGAGCTTCAGCTTGACGTCGTCGCCGATCCGAAGACCGTCGACGCTCGGCTGCAGCTAAGTGGTGGCGGGGGCCCGATATCCGCGTTAGGTGCGACCTTGGAGCTTCCTAGGTAAGGCCCCAGCGACGAGTCGGCCGCACGGCGCGACACAAGACGGACGCTGTCACCTGACGATGCAGCAGTCCCGAGATTCGTTGCTTCGGCGAGCGGGTCTTCTACATCGGGTTGGCGTTGCCGCCCTCGCTCGGGTCGCCCCGCTCTCCACGCACCCACGCGTCGACCGCCTCTTGATACGTCGGGTACTTCTTGACGAGCGCCTGGAACTCTTCAGTTTGGATGTAGGAGTCGTGCCATGTGCGCGGGATGTGCTCTTCGTTCGACATATTCGTACGACCTCGCTTAGGTAGTTGATCTAGCCACACTTGCTGGCGGTCGGGGCGCGACGGCGCGCGCCTTCGAGTATGCGCCCCCGCCGTCCAGGGAGCGAGCCCAACGAGACGCCGTCGCGCAGACCGCGCAAGTCGGACCGGACCGACGAAGCCCCCGAAGACCTCGTGGTGGAGAGTCGTGGTGTGCCGGGCCTGCCGGTGCTCATGCCGTCCAGCCCGGTCTCCACGCTTCGTCGGGCAGTTCTCCGGCGGCTTCCCCGAAGGTAGCGA
>Ga0302322_100004852_pt1 | contig 11740 bp, 11 predicted proteins | sample Fen_T0_2_FD_203757 | JGI IMG/M metagenome (GOLD analysis project Ga0302322, IMG submission 203757) | Peat permafrost microbial communities from Stordalen Mire near Abisko, Sweden - Fen_T0_2 | ecosystem: Environmental > Terrestrial > Soil > Wetlands > Permafrost | place: Sweden: Abisko... | reverse complement strand
CGGATAGCGCCGAGCAAGCCTATATCGACCAGGCCATAGCCAAGAACAACGGCCGTCCCGGCGCGTTACTGGGCATACTCGAAGCAGTGCAGGAGCACCATCCTCACAAGTATCTGTCGCTGGAAGCACTGCGCTACGTAGCGGGAAAGCTGGATGTTCCGCTCTCGCGCATTTACAGCTTCGCGACGTTCTATGCGCTCTTCAACCTGCAGCCTCAAGGCGAGAACACGGTCTGCATCTGTCGCGGCACAGCCTGTCACACGCGGAACTCGCGCAGCCTTCTCGAGAGCCTTCGCCTCGAACTGGGACTCGGCCTGAACGATGACGAGGAAGCCGGCGATGCGGACAAACTGGCGCTCACCACCAAGGATGGGAAGTTTACCGTCCGGACTGTAGCGTGTTTCGGGCAATGTGCGTTGGCTCCAGTGGTGGAGGTCAACCATCGGATCTGCGGGCACGTCAACGAACGCACCCTGCAGCGCGAGGTCCGGGCGCTGGAACGGGAGAGTGAGTAATGCCGCGCATCGAGGACATCGGAGTATTCAATTCAGTCCGCGAATCCGGCCTCAACAAGCTGGTGCCTCCGGTCCCGCGAATCGCGGTGGGCATGGGAACCTGCGGACACGGCAACGGGGCGGAGGGACTGTATCGGGCACTGGTCGACGCCATTGACAACAGCGGCTCCAACCTTCACCTGACCCGTGTCGGGTGCTTTGGGGCTTGCTGCCAGGAGCCGCTGGTTAACATCCGCATTCCGGGGCAGCCGCTGGTGATCCTTCATCATGTGCAAGCCAGCGATGCCAGCCGGATTGTGCACGACATTGCGTCGGGACAGGTCACGCCAGACCTAGGGTATTGCAAGATCGAGGAATGGGACCATATCACGGGATGGATCCGGTATGGGTATGGATTCCCCGAGATCCCGTCGTGGAACGAAGTTCCCTTCTTCAAGGGACAGAAGAAGATCGTGCTGCGCAATTGCGGCCTGATCAATCCCGACGACATCGAGGAATACATTGCGGTGGGCGGATACCAGGCGCTGTACAAGGCGCTGATTGATGCCAAGCCGGAGGCCATCATCGAGCAGGTCAAAGCGGCCAAGCTGCGCGGCCGCGGGGGAGCGGGATTTCCTACAGGCAACAAGTGGGAGTACCTGAGAAAGGCCGTCTCCGACCAGAAGTTCATGATTTGCAACGCCGACGAAGGTGATCCCGGGGCGTTCATGAACCGCAACGAGATGGAGAGCGACCCGCATTCTATGCTCGAGGGGATGATCATCGGCGGCTATGTGACGGGAGCGACGCAGGGAATCATCTATGTCCGGGCCGAGTATCCGCTGGCGGTACACCGAATGCGGAAGGCCATCGAGCAAGCACATGAATACGGGATTCTCGGCGAGAACATCCTGGGCCGCGGTTTCAAATTCGATATCGAGCTGGTGGAAGGCGCGGGCGCGTTCGTTTGCGGCGAAGAAACCGCCCTCATTGCATCGTTGGAAGGCGAAGCGGGACGCCCACGGCCGCGTCCGCCCTTCCCCGCTCAGAAGGGGCTTTGGGGCAAGCCTAGCAACATCAACAACGTCGAGACCTGGTACAACATAGCGCCGATCGTGACGAAGGGACCGTCGTGGTTCACGGAAACCGGCAGCGCCAAGAGCGCAGGGACCAAGGTGTTCTCGCTGGTGGGGAAGATCCACAGCACGGGGCTGGTGGAGATGCCGCTGGGGACACCACTGAAGACGTTCGTGTACGACATTGGAGAGGGGGGCGTTGCGGGACGAGCCATCAAGTCGGTGGAGACGGGGGGACCGTCGGGCGGATGTATTCCTCACGAAATGTTCGACACTCCCGTGGACTATGAAAGCCTGGCGCAGCTCGGGTCCATCATGGGTTCGGGCGGCATGGTGGTCATGGATGAAGACAATTGCATGGTGGATGTCGCCCGCTACTTCGTGGAATTCACCAACTCCGAGTCGTGCGGCAAGTGCGTTCCCTGCCGGGTGGGACTCAATAAGTCGCTGCGCATCCTGAACCGCATTACCTCGGGCGCGGGTCGCATGCAGCACATGGAGACGCTGGACGAGTTGAGCCGCTATATCCGCGAATGTTCGTTATGCGGGCTGGGGCAGTCGGCGCCGAACCCGGTGCTCACCACCATGCGCCATTTTCGTCACGAGTTCGAGGACCACATCGTGGCGCGGCGCTGCCAGGCGGGCGTCTGCACCGAGCTGGCCCTGTCACCGTGCGAAAACAGTTGCCCGCTGCACATGAACATTCCGCGCTTCCTCCAGTTGTACAAGGAGAGCCGGCTGGAGGAGGCTTTCGACTCGATCATCCTCGACAATCCTCTGCCGTCATCGACAGGACGGGTATGCCAGCATCCCTGCGACGAGCGCTGCCGCCGCCAGACCATGGACGATTCAGTCAACATGCGCGAGGTGCATCGCTATATCGCTGACACGGTCTTGCTGTCTGACCGGTTTGGCGCAGCCGTGGAGCGCGTGTCCAAGCGAATGCTGGAACATACCGGGCGAAAGATCGCCATCGCCGGGGCCGGACCAACCGGGCTAACGGCTGCGTTTTATCTCGCATTGCTCGGACACGATGTCACGGTGTTCGATCCAATGCCCGAGCCGGGAGGCATGTTGCGATTTGCCCTGCCGGAATATCGTCTGCCCAAACCCGTCTTGCGGCGCGAGATCGAGTTGATCGAGCGCCTGGGAGTGAAATTCGCACTCAACACCAGGGTCGGTACCGACATCACGCTCAACGAACTGGATGAGCGCTTCGATGCCGTGTTCCTGGCTATCGGAACGTGGAAAGAGTCGTGGGTGTATCTACCGGGCACCGAGCTGAAGGGCGTCTATCCTGCGCTGCCCTTGCTGGAGTCAATTGCCAAAGGCGACTCGGTAAATCTCGGGCGCAAGGTGGTGGTGATTGGCGGCGGCAATGCGGCTATCGATTCGGCACGATCGTCGTTGCGCAAGGGCGCAGAGGTGATCGTGGTTTATCGCCGCGAGCGCAAGGACATGCCTGCGATTGAGGAAGAAACCGAGGCCGCCGAAAAGGAAGGCGCGCGCATCGTTTTCCTCTCCGCGCCGCACCGCATCATTGGCGACGCCAAGGGAAACGTCAAAGCGCTCGAAGTGGTCAAGACCCGGCTGGGCGAATACGACACTTCGGGACGGCGCAAGCCGGTCCTCACCGACGAAGTCCAGCGCATCGAATGTGACTCGGTGATCCTGGCGGTGGGAGAGACCGTGGACCTGGACTTCTGCAAGGCATCAGGCCTGCAGATCAAGCAAGGCGGCACCATCGAAGTGGATCGCTATCGCCTGGAGACCAGCCGTCCTCGCTTCTTTGCCGGAGGAGACCTGGTTACCGGAGCGTCCAACGTTTCCAACGCGATGGCGTTCGGCAAACGGGCCGCGCGCGCCATCGACGAGCAACTCATGGACGCCAAGCGCTGGGACGAATTGTTTCCGGCCTTGGATTACGACCAGTCTCCGCCCAAAGACGTGAGCGAATGCCGACGCCACCTGCCGCATGAGCTTTCTGTCCACGAGCGCATGCAGTCGTCGGCGGAAGCGGTGATGGGATTGACGGCGGAAGAATCCCACGAGGAAGCCTGCCGCTGCCTGCGCTGCGATGTAAAAGTGCCGGTTTCACGCTAGAAAGAGAGGTCAACTTTGCCGCAAAAGAAAGTCTCGCTCCGCATCGACGGCGAGTTGGTCAATGCCCTGGAGGGGCAGTCGATCCTGGAGGCTGCCCGCGCCAGTGGGAAGTACATTCCGACTTTGTGCTTCCTGGATGGGTTAAGTTCGGTCGGGGCTTGCCGGCTGTGCATGGTGGAAGTTTCAGGCATCGATCGGCTGTTTCCGGCTTGTACGACGCCAGTGCAGGACGGAATGTCGGTAACGACCACCTCGCCCAAGTTGTCGCGCTACCGGCGCATCACCATCGAGTTGCTGCTGGTGGAGCGCAACCATGTGTGCGCGGTGTGCGTGGCCAACGGTCATTGCGAACTGCAGGACATGGCGTATGCGCTGGGCGTTACCAGCGTGCGCTTCGCCTATAACTTTCCCAGACTCAGAGTGGATGCGACCCATCCGCGATTCGTCCTCGATCACAACCGGTGCATCCTCTGCACTCGGTGCGTGCGGGTGTGCGCCGAAGTCGAGGGAGCGCACGTCTGGGACATGGTTTCGCGAGGCATTCATGCGCGCATTGTTCCCGACCTGAACCAGAACTGGGGAGATTCGAAGACCTGCACCAACTGCGGAAAGTGCGTGCAGGTCTGCCCGACCGGCGCAATGGCGGAAAAAGGCAAGGCGGTGGAAGAGATGACACGCGAGACCACTTCGATCAGCTCACTCGCCCGGCACCGAGGAGGAGCCAACGCATGAGGAAGCTCAGGCTCGCAACGGTCTGGCTGGATGGCTGCTCCGGCTGCCACATGTCAGTGCTCGATCTCGACGCTGCCATTATTCCCATCCTTCGCAAGGTCGATATTGTTTACGGTCCTCTGGTGGACGCGCAGGAGTTCCCGGAAGACGTGGACGTGACCCTGGTCGAGGGCGCGGTGAGTTCGCAGGCGGATGCTGACAACATCCAGATCATCCGCCAACGCACCAAGACCCTGATCTCGCTGGGCGATTGCGCGGTCACTGGCAATGTTGTCGGGCTGCGAAACACGATTCCGGTCAGCAAGCTTCTGCAGCGGATTTACGTAGAAGGGTCGGATGCCAACAAGTGCATCCCGGGGGATGGCTTGCCGCAGCTCTTGAAGCTGGCGCGTCCAGCACATGATTTCGTGAAGGTCGATCTGAGCGTCCCGGGTTGTCCGCCCCCGACGAAAACGATTTCGGCGTTTCTGACGAATCTGCTGGAAGGGCGCAAGACCGAGACCATGAGCAAGATGAAGTTCGGATAGGAGCGGCGATGAAGCGCATTACCATTGAGCCAGTGAGCCGCATCGAAGGCCACGCCAAGGTCACCATCCAGTTGGACGACGCCGGCAATGTCGCCGATACGCGGTTCCAGGTGACGCAAGTTCGCGGCTTTGAAAAGTTCACCGAAGGCCGCCCATTCTACGAAATGCCGGGAATCACTTCGCGCATCTGCGGCATTTGCCCTATCAGCCATCAATTGGCGGCGTCGAAGGCCTGCGACGCCATCATGGCGGTACGCATCCCCAAGGCGGCGAAACTGCTGCGCGAAGTCGTGCATTGCGCACAGTTTGTGCAGTCGCACGCCCTAAGCTTTTTCTACCTCTCCGGGCCAGATCTGTTGCTGGGCATGGATAGCGATCCGGCCACCCGCAATGTTGGCGGACTGATTGAGGCCAACCCTGATTTGGCGCGGGCCGGCATCGAGTTACGCAAGTTTGGATTGCAGGTGATCGAGAGCCTCGCCGAAGAGCGTGTGCACCCTTCGTGGATCGTACCCGGAGGCGTGAAGACGCCCATGTCGGCACAGACACGCGATCGCCTGCTAGGCGGAATTCCTGAAGCGATCGACACCACTAAGCTCGCGCTCGACTTATTCAAGGGTAAGCTGGATTCGTTCCAGGAGGAGATCGAAAACTTCGGGTCCGCACCGACTATGTACGCTTCGCTGGTCGATGGGGCAGGCAATCTGCAGCTCTACGATGGTCCGCTGCGCTTCCGCGATGCCGACGGCGAGATCCTGCAGGCCGGCATCCCGGCTGAAGAGTACGCGGACTACATTGGTGAGGCCACCCTGCGTGAGTCATATCTGAAGGCGCCGTACTACAAGCCGATGGGTCATCCTGCGGGCATCTATCGAGTTGGCCCGCTGGCACGCATCAACGTCGCCAATGCGTGTGGCACGCCCATCGCCGATGCGGAACTCCGGGAATTTCGCCAGCGGTTTGGCCGGGTTCCGCATAGCGCATTTCTGTATCACTACGCGCGGCTCATCGAGGTGCTCTACGCGCTGGAGCGCATGAAGATCCTGCTCGATACTTCTGAGATTCTGGACACCCATGTTCGCGCCACCGCGAATGTCAATGCACTGGAAGGTGTCGGCATCATCGAGGCGCCGCGGGGCACGCTGATCCATCACTACAAGGTGGATGAGAATGGCGCGATTGTCTGGGTAAACCTGATTGTCGCCACGGGCCACAACAACCAAGCGATCGGGAAGAGTGTGCGTCAGGTGAGCGAGCATTTTGTCAAAGGCACGCACCTGGAAGAGGGCATGCTGAACCGCGTCTCGGCGGTGGTTCGCGCCTACGATCCATGCCTGAGCTGCTCGACGCATGCTTTTGGAATGCCGATCGTGAGCATCTCGCTGATTGGTGCGAAGGGAGAATTACTGGACGAGATTCGTAGCCGGGAGTGAGATCGAGTTGCGTAGGAGCGCGACCAGGATTGATCAGGATAGTTTTGTTTGATTGAGGAGACCACCGATGTCTTATGTCGTTCATGTCACGATGACGGAAGAAGAGGAAGCGGAACAGAAGCAAGGTAGCGCCCACAAGATCCATGTTGAGGGGCAGTTCGAATACAAGAACCTGGAAATTGCCCGCGAGGCGGCCGAGGTAGCCTGCAATGCAGCGGCTAAAATGAAACCTACGCGGACGAAGACCATCGACGACGATGATTGGACTGAGCATCCAGACCGGTCGGATTGACCGGCACCTCCAACGGCTGGCTGGTTTCAGTCCTCAAGAGTGAGGTCCCGCATGAAATCCCATGTGACACTGTTCGCCCTGATTTGCATTCTAGCGGCGTTCGCAGGCGTCGCCTACTCTGCCGATGAGAAGGAAAAGGCGGCTACGGACGCCGCAACCCAATGGCTGGTGTTGGTTGACTCTGGTCAGTACGCCGAGAGCTGGTTTCAGGGGGCCAGTTACTTTCGCGGAGCGGTGTCAAAGGAGCAGTGGAAAGATGCACTGGACACGGTTCGCGCTCCCCTGGGCAAGGTCGAGTCTCGTCAACTGAAAAGCGCTACCTTCTCAACCAAGGTTCCGAATGCCCCGAGCGGCGAGTACGTGATTGTCCAGTACGAGACCCGCTTCGAGCGCGCACCTGGCATGATCGAAACGGTGACGCCGATGCTGGAGAAAGACGGCAAGTGGAAAGTGTCTGGCTACTACGTCAAGCGCGCCGGGCAGTGAGCCGCGATTCCACGCTGGCTCCATCCGCACAAACACCGACGACGCGCCCACCTGCTGTGCCGGGCGCGAGAGATCGCGGAAATCAGTCGGTTGGCTGACCCTTACGCGAACCGAATTTATGGGAGTACGCCCAGGTGAATTCCGCGCCGAACAAGAAGACTTGAGCGGAGTAGTAAACCCACAACAGCACCACGACGAGAGACGCCGCAGCCCCAAAGCCAGTGGAGATCCCACTTCTTCCGAGGTATGCGCCGATCAGAAACTTGCCTGCGATAAACAGGAGCGAGGTGACCGCAGCACCTATCCATACATCTCTCCAATCGACCCGCACCCGCGGCATCCACTTGTAGATCATCGCGAAGACAGCCGCCGACAGCGCGAGGCTTAGCGCGAGGTCGAGCGTGTACGCGACCGTCTCCCATCCACGAAACAGCGGGTCCCACCATCTGCTCAACGCGGCCACACCGGCGCTAAGGACCAATGACACCATTAACAGGAAGCCGATTCCGAGGATCATGCCAAACGACAACAAACGGCCGCGCACCAGCCTCCACAAGCTGAAGCTTCCGGCCAGGGCTGGCGCCCGCCAAATGCGATCGAACGCGTCCTGCAATTCGGCAAAAACCGACGTCGCACCAATGAACAGAAATACGATGCCCAAGACGGTGGCGAGGACGCTTTCGGATGGCCTGCGGGCGCTTTCGAGCAGCCCCTGTACGGCCAAAGCACCGGGCGTGCCGAGCATGCCTTGCAGTTGATTGAAGATTTCGCCACGGGCGGCCTGCTCGCCAAAGGCAAGTCCGGCGATCGACGCCACGATCAGCAGCAGGGGTGCGATCGAGAACATGGTATAAAAGGCCAAAGCCGCACCCATGCTCTGCGCATAGTCGCGCATCCAGTTGACGGCTGCCGCCTTGAGCAAATCCGAAATATCCTTGTAACTCATGGTCGCATTCCACGTCAGGCCGACGGCCCTGCTGTACGAAAAGTGGTATCGCGGTTAGTGTTCAGCAGAAGAACGAGCGCCACCTGGCGATGGCGCCCGACGGGACATTGGCCATCTCGAGGCAACCTACGCGAAGAACTCGACGGCACCGGTCTTCAGATCGTAGAACGCGCCTGCGATCTTGACGGCGCCGGACTTCTCCAGATCAGCGATCACCTTGCTGTTCTTCTTTATGTTCGCCATAGTCAAGTTGACGTTGGTTCGCGCCACCGTATCGACGAATTCCGGATTGTTAGCGGTACGATCCCCGGAGTAGGTTGTCGCTTTGATGGCAGGCTGGATCTTCGCGAGTAATTGCGTAAGGTTGCCAAGCTTGGCGTCAGCGATGGCTCCGGCCACCGCACCACAGGCGGAGTGTCCCATGACGAGCACCACCTTCGCCCCAGCGAGTTTGGTGGTGAACTCCATGCTGCCGAGGATGTCGGGGTTCTCGATGTTGCCTGCGACGCGGGCGTTGAAAACGTCGCCCATGCCGAGGTTGAAGAGGATCTCCGCCGGAGCGCGCGAATCGATGCAACTGAGCAGGACGGCGGCGGGAAACTGCCCGGCAGCGGTGGCCTGGGCCTCGGCGAGGAAGTCCCTTTGGATCTTTCGTCCTTCACGGAAACGGACGTTGCCTTCCTTCAACTTCGCGAGGATTTGGTCCGGCGTCATTTGATCGCGCGCTTCCTTGGTGAGAGCCATCATAGACAGTGCCTGCGGGACGGCGCTCTCCGCGGGCTTAATCTCCACCGCCTTCGTCTCAGCCTCCTTCGACCCGCAGGCGGCAAGCAAACCGATTGCCGCCGCAGCGGTGGACGTCTTGACGAATGCTCGCCTCGACGCGTGGCGATTTGGATTGATCTTTTCGGAATCAGACATTATGTGGGTCTCCTTGTGAGGTTGCCAGCAGGGCAACGGATAGGAAAGACTAGCTATCGTACTCCTCGTGAAAGCAGCCGCCAAGACCAGGCCGGTCTCGGCTGGTTCTCAATCGCATAAGCCCTCTTACTCTTGCGACCCGTGCGGATATATACGCGATCTGTCAGTTGCGTGCGAAAGCGAGAAAAGACCTCATGGTTGCATGGGAGGCAAGTCGGCCCGAATGCGTTCGGAGAAATCCGGAGCGGTACCGGCAGCCTGAGCGGCCGCATTGATGTGGGACAGCCGGCGGAGTTCGTCAAATGGCGGAGCCGAACTCAGAAAGCCTGCCCGGTAGAGGCCACGATCCGAGTAACCGTTCAGCCAAAAGCGGATATCAAAATTCGCGGGCTTACCAACGGCCCTGGCATAGCGGACGATGTTGATGGTGCAGCTGTTGCTCAGCAGGTTGTACCACTCCGGCTGATCAGCAAGCTCATTGATCCGCTCGAGGTAGATCAAAAAAAGTGCGCGCGCATTTTCGGGGGATGTCCGAACGTGATAAAGATACACGTCCTCGCCGCGGTAATTGGTGCGGACTCCCACCAGGTCGCGTTCATCAGCCACAATGTAAATCAGCTCGAATTGCTTGAACAGCGAGGCAAGGGGCGAGAAGCCTTCCCCTACCTCCGGCCTGGTTTCGATGGAGATGCAGAGGGGCGGCGCATTGTCGAAATTAAAACTCACGAAGGTGTGTGCCACCGGACCCGGCACCCAGTAGGACACGAAAAAATCCATCGAAGTCAGATGGGAGAGCGAGACCTCGCGCTCTTCATAGCGCACCGTGAAGTCATCCTTGGTGCGGTAGTCAAAGTTGCGCACGTTCGTGATGCGCACACGATCGCCGTCGATGTATGCGCGTGGCATCACGGCTACTTCTGGCCGCCACGGCCGGTAATGGGTGGGCCGAATGGAGGTAAACCAAACCAGCACGACCAGAAATAGCCCGGCGAATACCAGGTACATTGCTGGTCTGCGGGACCGCCAGAATACCCAAATTCCGAATGCGAAGAAAGCTACCGCTAGAACCAGCCGTAGCCAGGCCCACGGCAGATTGGACCATAAAATCGCGAGCGTCGGCCAGAGAACCAGTAACAAGCGGCAGAGAAATCCAAGCCCGATGAACAGCCAGCGGAGTGGCTTCACGAGCCAGGATGCCAGAGGCTTGTTGGGGCGCAATTCAGTCGTCGTCATGGATGGGCGCACGTAATGGTTAGCTTGCTGCGTGATTGTTTCAACAGTTATTCCAACGCGAAGCTAGAAGGGAGTTAGGCCTTCCCGATGTGGCAAGGCCTAAACTGATTATCAAGTGAATCGATATTTATCCAGCAACGCCTTATGCCTAGGCTTTTGCGGCCTGGCGTTGTGCCATGGCCATCATGAGGCGAGTAACGCCAGTGACGACCATACTGATGCCAACCAGAGTCCCTACCACCCAGAACGAACTATAGGGCCATTGCCTCCAGATGATCAGGCCGAGAAGCAGGGTTATTCCGCCGTGCAGCAGCAGCCATCCTGTTCCGGGGATCTTGGGTCCGAAAAGGTAGGCAAACATGTCCGTCACGCCTTCTACACAGAAGAATATTCCCAGCATCAGGGTCAGACCGGCTACAGCCAGCAGGGGGTGCGTCAGCAAGTAAAAGCCCGCCGCAAGATAGAGAAGGGCGACCACAATCTTCCAGATAATGTGCCCCACGCCTGTGGACCGAAAGGCATAAACGAGCTGGGCAACGCCGTCAAAAAGTAGCAGCCAAGCCAGCACCTTGACTACGCCAACCGATACAAACATCGGCAAGGCGATTGCTATCATTCCAAAAACGATCAGTACGACCGCCAGCAAAATCGAGGACTTGGACGTTTGTGCCCGTGCTTCCAATGCGGTGCTCATTAAGATTCTTGCCTCCTTGAGATATAAGTGTCACCGACGCACTACGGAGCCGGTAAAGATGCGGGCTGCTGCAAGCGGAATTCGAGCAGGGTCTCGCTGGGAATGCGCACCTGTTCGCCCCGGCTGATCAAAGCGGAACCGCCTCCAGCCACGGCACCGATCGCTGCGCCTCTTCCGGCGTTGCCTCCAATCGCACCGATGGCCGCGCCGAGACCTGCGCCACCGATCCCGCGCCGGGCCGTTCCTCCGGCGGCGTTGCTACCCTGAACGCTATATTCGCCAGTCAACAGAGGAAAGGCGGTGCCGTTGATAATGATGTCGGTCAACTCCAGTTGCAACTCTGACCGTCCGGCTACCCGTCCAGCAGACCTCGACTCAGCGAGCCGGCCATGTACCGGCGTTCCCGCCCGGGCGACGACCTGGTTGCCGACCTGGAGATTCGTCTGCAGTACGGCGGTGAATATGCTTCCGACACGGTTTCTGCTGGAGTCCACGGAGTCCGTCATCCGAACCAGGATTCTGGTTCCGGCGGGCACCGTCACCATCCTGCCTTGACCCCAAGCCGACGCGGTCACTGCAACACAGACGCACAGCAATAGGCCGGCAGCAGCACCCCGCCCCAACCCCTTCACAAGACTTGTCATGATTCCGCTCCTTATTTCCCTTAAGGGACAGCGTTGGCTGTCCGCGCCCATAGCTACTAGTTCGCTTGATTCGCTGGCAGGACCGCAGAGGCTTGCAGACCGGCGACGTCTTCCAACTGGTTCTCGACTTCAATGAACCTCGCCGCCGTGGTTGCCGAA
>Ga0302322_100004851_pt1 | contig 11741 bp, 9 predicted proteins | sample Fen_T0_2_FD_203757 | JGI IMG/M metagenome (GOLD analysis project Ga0302322, IMG submission 203757) | Peat permafrost microbial communities from Stordalen Mire near Abisko, Sweden - Fen_T0_2 | ecosystem: Environmental > Terrestrial > Soil > Wetlands > Permafrost | place: Sweden: Abisko... | reverse complement strand
CCGCCACCCCTGCGGCAGCTTCACCGCCAGCCAGAACAATCCATCCGCCTCGGTCAGCCGGTAGGTGCCCATCGCGGTCGGCTGCTCGACGTCCGGGACGAGCTTGAGCGGCGTGTCGAGCAGGCAGTTGCCGAAGCCGACGTCGGCCAGATACGGCCCGTCCGCCAGATCGACCTTGAGGATCATATGGGTGCGCGGTGTCAGCGGCGTGTCCGGCAGCGATCGCCAGCGCACCCGTGCGGACAGCCCGGTGACCTGAAAGCCGATCGCCTCCAGCGCAACCTTGAACAGCGCGTTCTGCTCGAAGCAGTAGCCGCCACGCCGGCCATGCACGAGCTTCGCCAGGACCGAAGCAAGATCGATCTGCACCGGACGGCCCAGGAAAGGATCGAGGCCTTCGAAGGCGATCGCATCGACATGCGCGGCGTGCAACGCCGCCAGCGTCGCCCTGTCCGGCGTCAGCGCCGCCTGATAGCCGATCCGTGACAGATACTGATCCAGTTCAAACTCGCTCGCCATTCAACATCCTTCAGCGCGCGCCGTGCCCGGCGACATGATCCACAGTAGCAAGAAAGCTGATCGCTTTTTTGATCGCCTGTGCGGTGAGGGGTCCCGGCGCGGTCATCTGATCTGGTTCTCCTGTTCGCAGTGAACGCCGTTGTCAGGCCGGAATTCTACTTATCATCCCGTCCAGATTTCCGGGACCAGTCAGCTTGACGATATTGGAGGCTTCTCGCCAGAAAAAACTCGATCGACCGACGAGGCATTTTGGGCGACGCGATGAGTTGTTGTGGCGGCCAATCGTCTACCCAAGGGCGAGATAGCATGGTAGCACTTACAAAGCCAACATGCACACGCCCCGTACGCTCGCTTGATGAGCGAAGACTGACCAGGATTGAAGGCGAGCCGGACATGCCATCTGAGCCATTGCTGCCACTGGACATTGCTACCCGTCAAATTCTGAAGGGCACTCTAGTTCCGCTAAGACTGCCCGAAGGCCCGGATCGCACACATGGCATCTTCAAATATGGAGCGGTGCGACAACTCAGGCTTGCGCCTGGTGATGTCGATGCCGTGCATGAACATCTCCGTGCCGGCCGACCACACAACGAAAACCTGCCAGCGGTCTCAGCGTCAACTCTCGACCTGTTCCGAAGATTTGAAAAAACAATCGTCCCAGCACTTCGTCCCGGCCTCGCTGCGGTGGCGACGGTGCCTACGAACGAGCTTATCCGCTTTGCAAACGCGCTTGTAGAAGTACGCACGCAGCGGGTCATGTCGGCCGACGAACAGCGTCACCCGCAGGCGACGATCGGCGTTCTGAAGAGCTCCCTCAACACCGCCGTCATCGCGGCCCAAGGGTTCGCTATTAACGCCGCCTCCCAACCAATCGGCATGCTCAATCTCGAACGGATCGAGATGGCACCAGCTGGGATACAGCGCGGGGAACTGGTCGGCACCATCCCGCTGGCACCGGGCGAGGAAACGGCGGTGACCCATAAGGAATGGTCGGTGACATCGAAGGAGTTCACCACCATCGTCACTGACGCGCTCGAACAGACGAGCGAGACCGGAGTGACAGACAACACGGATCTTTCGCAGTCGACGGCATCCCAGACTCAGCATTCTACGCAGTTCAATATCACGGGAACCGTCCAAGGCGGCATACCCATGATCAACGGCTCCAGCACTGCCGGTGTCACTGCCCAGGACGCCACTTCTGACTCGGCCATCGGCAGCATAAAGCATGCAAGTGCCATCACTCAGAAGGCCTCGGCGCGGTCTCGTCAGGAACACAAAACGACGATCTCAACGAAGACCGTGACGGGGAGTTCAGAGACGTCAACCCGCGTCTTGCGCAACGTGAGCACGACAGACCCCATCAGAATTGACTATTTTAGTCTCATGCGAAAGTGGCGCGTCCGCCTGTACCGGTTCGGGCTGCGTCTCACCTATGACATGGTGATTCCTGAACCAGGCGCAGCGATGCGCCGCGCCTATATGGAACTCGACGCGCTAAGGCAAAGTTTGGGGCCGTTCAGCTTCAACGTCAAATTCTCCGATATCACGCCTGACCTTGTCGATAAGGATGGAAATCCACCAGCACCGGGAGTCCCGGCAAAGCCGCGGTACATATGGCTGGCCGATCGCCACGGGGTTGCCGTGAAGCCGTATCCGGCCGATCCATCCGCTCTTTTTAAGAATGTACGAGGGGCTGGTAATCGAAGTTGGAGCTTCCTTGACGTGTCGTTCAGCGTTCCAGCCGGCGCCCAGATTCGTGCGCTTCATCTGAGCGCCCTCGTCGGCAACAACGATGGAGAGTGGCCGTGGCTCCGGGTCCTGGGGGCCAGGAACGAGGCCGCATGGGAAGATAAGAGCAACCTCGAAATTCACGATGCGACTGTATTTGCGGACGATGGCTCTGAATTCATGCGCGGCGCTACCGGCGAGCAGAACGTCGCCTTCTGGCTGTGGCGGTCGGATACACCTTCGATCAATCTCAAAGTCATTCTAGAGACGGCGGAGGACACCATAAACCAGTGGCGTAACGATGTCTGGAACGCATTGTATACAGCAGCCCAAACCAATCATTTTGCGGTTCAGCAAGACATTCTCGCGCGTATCTCCGCGATAGAAGACAAGCTTATGAACGTCGATACGCTCACATTGCGTCGTGAGGAAAGCGATGAAGTCATGAAGAACATTCTGAAGTTCATATTGGGAACGGACTTCGATTTCATGCCCAAGGATGTCGAGCAGGCCTTTGTCACCGAGGCGACCGACCTCGCTCATGGCGTTGCTTTTGACGGCCAGTCGCTTTCCGCGCTCAACGCCACTCAATGGACGGTCCTGCGTCAGCACGAAGAGATGATCCGATTCATAAACCAGGCCATCGAATGGGAAAACGTCGTGACTTTTCTTTATTCGTACTTTTGGGATATACCGCAGAGCTGGTCTTTCGTTCGTGAACTTCGCCATTCGGATGCGACCCGTCAGGCGTTCCTTCGCGCCGGCAGCGCGCGAGTGGTGCTGACTGTACGCAAGGGTTGGGAGGCGAAGTGGATGCAGTTCACGCAAGATGGAGCGATCGACGCCGACATAGCCAATCCGCTCACAGGGCCATACCTATCGATCGCCCAGGAAATCGCGGCCTATGACGACCGGAACTATCCCGGGATTCCGCCTGCTAACCCGGCGAAAGCAGCAACTCGGCTGCAAGATGCGGTTTATACGACATCCGCAGGAAACGTCAGCGCGAGCACCGGGTCCGTCACCCTTCCTGTCGCCAGCAGTGCTGGATTCGTGGTGGGACTGCAGGTCGTTATCGACACTGAAGACGACCGACACATACAGGAGTCCGCAGTCATCACTGAGATCCCCGACGAACAACACATCGTGGTAGATCGGCTCGTCCATCCTCACGATGGCCAGACGGCGCCCTTTCCGGTCCTGCAGCCGGGGGATAAAGGCACTCTGATCGCTGAGTGGAATGAATACACACCCTCGTCCGGGACCGATATTGCCATCACCTCGAATCTCGCAACCATCGCCTGACCGAGATTAGCGCGTAGGCAGTTGCCGTCGTTCACGCGCTGTTGCTCGAGAGCTGAAACGCCCTGGCGACCGCTTGGAGGAGAGGATGACCGACCCGAACTGGCAGCCAGCGCCCGCTCCGGGCGCTTCGCGCCCGCAACCGCTCCCACCCGCAGCCGAGGCGGCGCGGCTTGCCGACGAGGCAGCCCGTCGCGAGGCCGAGAAGGTCGGCCGGGAATATGGCCGGCTCAAAGCCGATCTTGAGGAAAACATTAAGACGACTTTCGAGACGCCTTTTATGGGCGGAATCACGCTCTGGGACCGGATGACGGATGACGAGCGACGCAAGCGGATGACCAATATACAGAACGAACTCGCTAGACTTCCAAAACTGCCGACAGCTACCAGCCTGTCAATGGTCGCAGCGGTTCGGACGGGGTTTAGCGAAGGCGCGGACGCCGCCTACGAGACGCGGAAGTTTGAGTTTCGCGCCGTGTTCGTGGCCTGTGAACTCGCCAAATTGGCGATACTGAACAAGGCGTCGACGCCGTCGCTCACTGCTGTGGGTGCTGCGTCCACCTCTCGCTTTAGCGATTGTGCGGCTCAAACCGCAGCCCGGATCACTCAGGAAATGACTGGCGTCGAAACGTCGGCGGAGTTCTTAGTCAGAGCGTTCGGCTTGCCGCGCACGTCGATTAGCGGGTATGACGCGGCGGTGGCCTATGCGCTGAACTGGTTCGAGGGTGTCGGCATAAAGCTCAGCCCGAAGCCGGCCTACTTCAATCCTCAGGTGCCCCCCGGTAAATTTGTTATCTTCTTGAAGGGGGGTGGCAGTGGCGGCCATGTCGTTTACGGCGAGGTCTCGGCTGGCGGAATCAAGGTCATCGACCACCAAATAGGGACCGTATGGTCCAGCCTGGAAGCCGCGCAGGCTAAGCTTGGCATGCAGGCGACCGCGGCTTATCGGGTTGAAGCCGTTGTCATTCCGCAGTGATGCCCGAATAATCATCACTCGGACGTTGATAGCGTCCCGGGAACGCGGCCCTGTATTCTGACGCCGTCTGCGATCCGATCGGAAAGAGCGGCACTTGATCGCAAGCGTGGTCTCACCCTGCTCGTCACGGCCGGAGATGGTCGCGCCGTTCATGCTCCAGGAAACGCCCTGACATGATCCGTGGCAGCTGCGCCACCGGCCAGTTGTAGATATAGGTCCAGGCCTCGCGCGTTGCGCCGTCGACCAGCGTCACGGGCAGCATCCGCCGGACATATTCGGTCGGCTCGGCAAAGCCCTCGCCGCAGGCCTCGTACATGTCGAATTCGCGCAGCAACGCATCGGGATCGCCCAAGGCGAACAGTTCGCCATGGACGATCTCGGTGGGATCGTCGGTCAGCACCAAACCCGGATAGTGCTTAACCCGATAGAGCCGACCCTGGCAGCGGGCCTCACCGAGGAAATCGGCATGCGATGACAACAGCCGCGCCATCGGATGGTCGAAGCCTTGCATCAGGGTGCCGTAGACGAACAACAAATCGGCGGTCATGCCCGTCTATAGCCGCCATCGCGGCCGGCGCGAAGTGCCGAGCTCCCTCACGTCATTTCGCGGCGTGCCCGCAAGGCGTGAACCCGGAATCTCGAAACTGTCTTGCATCTTCGCCATCACAACGAGATTTCGGGTTCGATGCGGAGCCTGTCATTGGGACCACGCGCCGCGCGGCCACCCGGAATGTGTCGTCGTCCCCTACGCTACGCCGCGCGCCGGCACGATCTCGTCACTGATGACCACGAACTTGGCCAGGTTCATGCGGCCAAAGCTGGTGGAGAGCGCAACGTCGGCCGCATCGCGTCCGGTCGCCATCAGGATGCGGCCGATGCGCTGCATGTCGTGGCGGGCATCGAAGGTGTACCACTGGCCGGAGAGATAGGCCTGGAACCAGCCGGAGAAATCCATCGGAGAACCATCCAGCGGAATGCCGATGTCGCCCATATAGCCGGTGCAATAGCGCGCGGGGATGCCCATGCAACGGCAGAAGGTCAATGCGAGATGCGCGAAATCGCGGCAGACGCCGCTGCGCTGCTGATAGACGTCATACGCCGACTTCATGTGGTGAGCGTGCTGGTAGCCGAAGCTGACGTGATTGTGCACGAACGTGGTGATCGCGGCGACCCGCGCCCATCCGGGCGGCGTGTTGCCAAACAGGGACCAGGCGATGTCGGTCAGCTTGTCGGTCTCGCAATAGCGACTCGGCATCAGATAGAGCAGCAACTCGTCCGGCAGCTGCTCGATCGGGACCTGTTGCGCCGCCGGATTGACCACGTCCGGCAGGCCGGAATCACGCACGATCGCATGCCCGCGCAGGGTGACGCCGCCGGCCGGAGCCACCAAGCGGCCGCAGACATTGCCAAAGCTGTCGCGGTAGAAGCCGATCGGCACGTCGGGTTCGGCCGTGATCGTCTCGGTACCGACGATGTCGGCAAAACGCGACGGATGGATCGACAGCATGATCACCATTGGCGTCGGCTGATCGGCAGTATAGGCGATCTCGAATCCGACCTTGATCTCCATGACTAGTGCTCCGCCTCTGCCTGCGCGCCGAATTCGGCGAGCTCAATATTGACCTCCATGCCGATGAAGGCATCGGCCGCACCAAGATAGACACCGTGCAGCGGGATCGCCTGGCGCGGATCGCGCGCGACCGCCACCCGGATCAGGTCACGCGTGCCGACGATGCCGTTGGTCGGATCGAACTCGATCCAGCCCGTGGTCGGCAGGTACACCTGCACCCAGGCATGGGTATTCCCGCCACCGACATGGCTGCCGGACCGCGGCACGAACAGATAGCCGGACACGAACCGCGCAGCGATGCCGAGCTGCCGCAGCGCCTCGATCATCAACAATGCAAAGTCGCGGCAGGTGCCGGAGCCGGTCAGCAGCGTATCCAGCGGATGCTGGGTGCCCTGCTCGTGCCGCTTCCGATAGGTGAAGTCTTCGCAGATCCGATGCGTCATGCCGCTCAGGATCTTGAAGGTCGGGGTCGGCGCCTCCGCGTCGAGGAAATTGCACGCCCAGGCCGACAATTCGCCGTCGGGATCGCCATATTGCGGCTCGATGTAACGAATCAGGTCCGGAAATTCCTCGTTGTCATACAGGAAGGGGTAGAAATAGGCCGGGTTGTCCGGCGTCAACGTGTATTCCTCCGCCGGATTGTGCTCGACCGTGACGGTGGAGCTGACGCTCAGCACCTCAGCGCGCTCATCGAAGGTGGCGATCGCCACACTGTTGCCGAACACATCATGGATCCAGCGCAGCGACATCGGCTCGGGCGCGATTTCGAGCCGGCTCGTCAGCACGCGCAGGTCGTGGCCGTCGCGCGGCCGCAGCATGATACGATGCTCGCCGAAGCCGACCGGCTGTGCGTAGCGATATTCGGTCTTGTGGTTGATGGTCAGGATCGGCATCGTCGAAGCCATCATCGCGGTTTCCGGCAATCCAATCTATACCGATCATTGCTCAATTCCAGATCGGCTTGCCGTCTCATTAGGCAACGAGCGACATCATGACCGTTCCAGGCACGACCGACTCAACTCTACTCCTAGAAGCGGCAGAGGTTCCGCCGGTGCTCGAACAAAACCCGGGCGGTCGCTCGTCGTTTGTGCTGACCTGCGATCACTACGGCAAGCTGTTGCCACGCGCGCTCGGCGATCTGGGCCTGCCCGCGGCGGAGCTCGAGCGGCACATCGGCTGGGACATCGGGATTGCCGGCGTCGCGGAGCGGGTCGCGCGGGCGCTCGATGCGCATCTGGTGGCGCAGCGCTATTCGCGCCTTGTCATCGACTGCAACCGGCCGCCCTCGGCGCCGAATTCGATCCCGATGATCAGCGAGCGCACCACCATCCCTGGCAATGAGGGCCTCACCCGCGAGGCCGCCGAACTGCGGCGCCACGCCATCTTCGATCCCTATCACGACCGAATCACGCAAGTGATCGATGCGCGGCTGCGCGCCGGCCAGCCGACGGTGCTGGTGGCGCTGCACAGCTTCACGCCGGTCTATGCCGGGATCATCAGACCCTGGCATATCGGCACGCTCTATCATCACGACCGCATTTTGCCGCCGCTGCTGTTGAAGGCGCTGCGCGCCGAGCCCGACCTCGTGGTCGGCGACAACGAGCCCTACGCCGTCAGCGACGGCACCGATTATACGATCCCGGTGCATGGCGAGGCGCGCGGGCTGATCAACAGCGGCATCGAGATCCGTCAGGATTTGATCACGGAGCCGGAAGGGCAACGGCAATGGGCCGAGCGGCTGGTCAGGATTTTTGCTGAGATTGAAGCGAGCTTACGGGCGAATGGGGCGATTTGAATTCCATCGCCGTCTCTTCGCCCCTCCCCGAGTGAAGCAGCGCAATCGCAGATGAGTCCGATGGCCGTGGCTGTATTTAGCCTCATGAGTCGAGACGCGCGGCTTTGCCGAGCCCTCACCATGAGGGTTTGAGATTTCGCCGCGGAAGAAGCCCTCATCCTGAGGGACCGCCGAAGGCGGTCGTCTCCGGACGATGCTCCGCATCGCCTTGAAAAGGATGGCAGCGCAGAGACTGCCCGCCCCGGCTTTTCCTCATCTGCGATTGCCTTGCCCAGCGAAGCAGTGAGCAGGGTTACGCGCCTACTCCGTCATGTCGCTCTCTTCATGCCGCGCGGTGAGCAATCCGGCGAGCCGCGTCAGCGCCGTGCGCAGGTCGTCATGGCTTGGCAGCCCGAGCGCGAGCCGCACCGCGTTCGGCGAATGGCCATGCGCGACAGCAAAGGCGCTGGCCGGCGTGATCGCAATGCCGGCGCGGGCGGCGGCGGCCGTCAATGCCTCGGCGCGCCAGCCGTCCGGCAAGCTCAGCCAGACGTGGTAGGAGCGCGGGTCGGCCGCGATCTGATGGCCGGCGAGACATTCGGCAACGATGGCCTGACGCACCACCGCATCGGCGCGTTTGCGGCGCGTGATCTCGGCGGCGGTGCCATCGGCCAGCAACGCCATGCCGGCGGCGAGCGCCAATGACGTCACCGACCAGGCGCCGGTGCGCACGGTGACCGCGAAGCGCTCGCGCAGCGGCGCCGGCACATAGAGGAAGCCGACGGCGATCCCTGGCGCCAGCCGCTTGGCGAGGCTATCGACGATGATGGTTCGCTCCTCCGCCTGCGCCGCGAGCGGCGTCACATCGCTGAGAAAGCCATAGACCAGATCCTCGATGATCATGAGATCGAGCTTGCGCACCAGACGGACGATCTCTTCACGCCTGGTCTCGCTCATGGTATGGCCGAGCGGATTCTGCATCACCGGCTGCAGATAGACCGCTGACAGCGCGGCGCTGCGATGCGCCTTGACGAGCGCATCGGGCCGGATGCCTTCATCGTCCATCGCGAGCGGCACCAGGGTGACGCCGAGCCGGGCCGCGATGCCCTTGACCATCGGATAGGTGACGGCCTCGACCCCCAGCCGGCCGCCAACCGGCACCAGCGCCGAGATCGCCGCCGCCAGCGATTGCCGGCCGCTGCCGGCGAACACGAAATTCTCAGGCCGCGGCCGCCAGCGCTCGGTCGCGAAGAAATGCGCGCTGACCCGGCCGGCATCGGCCAGACGGCGCTGGGTAATCGGCGCCAGCGCCGGTCCGAGCACTTCCGGCCGCTGCCAGACGCTCAGCGACTTCGCGATCAATGCCGACTGATCCGGCAAGGTGGGGAAATTGAATTCGAGATCGATGCGACCGTCGAACGGCTCGACACGCAGCGGCGGCAACGGCGTCCGCCCCGCGACGAAAGTGCCGCGCCCGACCTCCCCCACCACCAGGCCCCGGCGCAGCAGTTCCGCATAGACCCGCGCCGCGGTCGAGGCCGCTACCCCTCGCTCATAAGCGAACTGACGCTGGGGCGGTAATCGGTCACCGGCCTTCAGCCGGCCTACGGCGATTTCCGCAGCAATGTCCTCGACCAGGGCGGTGTACGAACCGTTCATCCTATATTGCTCCGAGAGCAATGTTTCAATTGCTCCGATCTTTGTATTGCGCGATTGCTTTCCGAACAAGAGTGAGATCGAAAAAGCAATTAGGTGAACTATGGCATATTCCCTGGCGCAGCAATGGGCAACGCCGCAAACTGCACACCAAGCAGGCACGCCGTTCCGGCTTCCGCAAATCTGGCTGCAACGCCTGATGTGGCGAAGCGAATTGGCCGAGCTGGACATCGAGCAGATACGCGATTGCGGACTTGATCCAGAGGCCGTGCGAAGCGAAGCCGCCAAGCCATTCTGGCGCGGTTGAGGGAGGCGACGATGCGGACACTGCCGTTCAACCAAGTCGACGTGTTCTCAGCCGTCCCCTTCAAAGGCAATCCGCTCGCTGTGATCGCCGAGGCCGATGGTCTCGACGAGGCCCAGATGCGCGCAATTGCCAACTGGACCAATCTCAGCGAGACCACGTTCCTGTCGAAGCCCGAAAATCCGGCCGCCGACTACCGTGTGCGGATCTTCACGCCGCACCGCGAACTGCCATTCGCGGGCCATCCAACGCTGGGCTCCTGTCATGTCTGGCTCGCGCTGGGTGGTCAGCCGAAGGGCGAATATGTCGTTCAGGAATGCGGTGCCGGCCTGGTGCGGATCAGGCGCGATGGGGCAAAGGAAAACCCGAGGCTTGCATTCGCAGCGCCGCCGCTGCGACGCTCAGGCGAGATCGAGCCCGGCCTGAAAGCAAAGATTGCGCAGGCGCTCGGCGTTGCCGAGAGCGCGATCCGTGCCGTGCAATGGGTCGACAACGGTCCGGGCTGGGTCGGCGTCCTGCTGGGCTCGCGCAGCGAACTGTTGAACGTCAGCTTCAATCCGGCAGTGCTGCCCAACCAGCCGATCGGTGTGGTCGCGCCGTGGGATCCCGCTGTCGACGGCGACGAGGCGCAGTTTGAGGTCCGCGGCTTCATGTGGAGCGGTGGCGAGGACCCGGTGACCGGCAGCCTCAACGCCAGCTTGGCGCAATGGCTGATCGGCGCCAAAATTGCTCCGAGGCAATATGTGGCGGCGCAAGGCACCGTGCTCGGCCGCGCCGGCCGCGTCCATGTCGCGCAACAGGGCGACGACATCTGGATCGGCGGCGACGTCGCAGCCTGCGTGAGCGGGACGATCAACGTGTAGCGAGATGCGTAGCAACCATTAGATTAGGTGCCTCCGTCGCCGGTTCGTTTCAGGGCGCCGAGCCGCGCGTCATTGTGCCCTCTCCCCTTGTGGGAGAGGGCAGCTCAGCCGGTCGACGCAAGCTCGGTCGGGTGAGGGGTACTTTGGCTACGATCCCATTGCCGAGACAACCCCTCACCCGGCTGCGCATCGCGCAGCCACCCACACCCCCAAGGGGAGAGGGTGCGCCGGAGTTCGGGGCAACCTTCGTAGGTGGGCAAAGCGATAGCGTGCCCACCATCTCACGCGTCGGTCTGGCTAGATGGTGGGCACGGCGCTCCGCGCCTTTGCCCACCCTATGAACTACGAATTGAGCTTGCATTTCGCCGTATGGATCGCCTCGACCATCAGCGCGCCCGCGTCAGGGCCAGCCAGACGCCGCCGCCAATCATGAAGCCGCCGGAGATCCGCGACATCAGCCGCGTGCGGCGTGCCGAAAACAGCTTGCGGGCGCGGCCGGCGACCAGCGCGTAGCAGGCATCGGTCAGGCCCGCGATCACCATGAAAGTGAACCCGAGCAGCACCACCTGCGAGACCTGATCATGGTTCAGGTCCATGAACTGCGGCAGGAAGGCGCCGAAGAATACCAGCAACTTCGGATTGGACAGCAGCACGACGAGCCCCTGGAAAAAGAAGCCACCGCGCGGTGGTGGCGGCGCTGCATTGTCGGCTGAAAGACCTTCGACCGGGGAACGAATGAGCTTGATGCCGAGCCAGACCAGATAGGCCGCTCCGGCAAACCGGACCCAATCGAACCAGTAGCCCATCGTGGCCATCAGCGAGGTCAAGCCGATGGCGACGATCAGAATCGCGATGGCGAGCCCGGTCTGCACGCCCGCGATGTTGATCAGCGCCGCGCGCGTGCCGTGGCGCAGCCCGTTGGCGATCAGCAACGTCACCACCGGACCAGGCAGCAACGCCAGCGCGAGGCAGGCCGCGACGAAGGCGAGATAGACTTGCAGAGGCATGGCAAACCCGCTGTCGATGAGAATCGCGGCATTAAGCCA
>Ga0302322_100004850_pt1 | contig 11742 bp, 8 predicted proteins | sample Fen_T0_2_FD_203757 | JGI IMG/M metagenome (GOLD analysis project Ga0302322, IMG submission 203757) | Peat permafrost microbial communities from Stordalen Mire near Abisko, Sweden - Fen_T0_2 | ecosystem: Environmental > Terrestrial > Soil > Wetlands > Permafrost | place: Sweden: Abisko... | reverse complement strand
GCCGTCAGGCGTCGACTCGCTCGACGAGCAAGCGGCCACTGTTACTAGGAGCAGAACGCTGAGCAGAGTGTGTATTCGCAGCATAATCCTCTTCTTCGACTTTAAAAACCATCACGCCGGGAAAAAACGCGACACGGACGGCCGCGGAGATAGGGGTCTTGCCAAGCCTCCTGCGCGTGCGGAGGACATTCGAAATCGCGCCACTCGTATTGTAACGCGAACCGCCCAACGCAGTCGCCGAAACGACCGACAAGAGTTGCCCCTGGGTTCATAACCTGAGCTTGTCATGCGGCGTTACCTTCTCGCGCCCGCCGACGTCGCCGGTCGAGCAACGCGCTCAACGCGAGACACGCGCCTGCAGCCCATGGGGTCGACGCGCCCCGGCCCGCGAAACGACACGCGCCAGCCGCCGCCTCGGGTTCGTTGGGCCTCTGTGCGGAACCGCCGGGGTTACTCGATCTGCCGGCGCCGCCGCTCAGTCCGACGTTGGCCGCTGAGCCAGCGTAGTTAGCGAAGCCAGCCTCGCTTGTCGAGCTTGCGCCGCCTGCCGAACCACCATTATCGGCGACGCAAGAGCCGCCCCTACAAACTAGGCCCGCGCTGCCGCAGAGCTGGACATCCGTCCCATTGTCCTTCACGCCGTCACAGTCGTCGTCGTAGTTGTTACACAACTCGGCCATTGGCGGGCCTGGAGTGCACGCGCTCGTGCAATCCGGCGCGATGCGAGTGCACCAGCCGACGCCACACGTCGGACGCGCGTTTTCGTCGACTTGGCCGTTGCAGTTGTCGTCCCTGTTATTGCAGCTCTCTTTCGCGCTGGGAAACACCAGCGGGTCGGAGTCATTGCAATCATTGTCACATAGGCCGAAGCCTTTGGCGTCCTTGCAGCCGCTCACCGTAGCCCTGCCCAGCACGCCATGACCGTCACCGTCGGCGTCAGTGCAGAGGGTCGCAAGCTCGAGGCCTTCGTCCACCTGGCCGTCGCAGTTGTTGTCGCGCCCATCGCAGATCTCGGGGTTTCCCGGGAAAATCCTGGGGTCGTTGTCGGCACAGTCGCCGTCCTTGACGGAGTAGTTCGCAGGCAGGCTGCACGCCACCGTGTAGCCGGACGATTCCGAGCCAACGCCATCGGCGTCGCCGTCGAGGTAGAACTTACTGCCCGTGCAGCCGAACGCCATACTGTAAAAGCCGCTGCCCTCCCCGTCGCCGCTCTGCGCTTTATTGCCGTTAGCGGAGTTGGCCCACACGTGAAAGTCGACTCCGCCCGGCGTCGTGGGCGCGGTCCATCCCACTTTGAAGGTAATCGCGGAACCCGTGCTGGTGCGCGTCGCGTTGTGCGTAACGCCATTCCCAAGCAGCTTGGTTCCCGTATCGACGATGCTCAGCTGCCCAGTACTCGCTTCCAAAAAGAAGCCCGCGGCATTGCCATTCGTCGCCGAAACACTGACCGTCAGATTTAGCGTCTGCCCCGTGCTGACGTTGGTCAAGTCCGGAGTGAGCAGCACGGTGGGCGCTTTGCCGCCTGAATGACAGCTGCAGCTCTCGGTCGCCATCCCGGCCGCATGTGCAAAGGCTCGCCCGGGCAAGCAGAGCGCGAACAACGGGGCGAACCAGACCGAGACGCTCGGAAGGCGGCTGCGTCCGGAAAGGTGCTCACGCCTGTCAGGCGACGCTAACGCTGCGCGTGTGCGAGACCCATGCTCGAAGCTTACGCGGGTCATAGGTGGTAAGGGCCGATGACCAGATTGTCGAAGAAGACCTCTGTTTGCCCTCCGTCGAACGCGAACGCTTCGTGACCGGTTCCCGATAGCGGATCCGGATCGCTCCACGACATCATTTCGTGGCCGTCGATGTACCAAGAGAGTACGCCATCTTTACGCGTGACGTAGAAGTGGTAGGTTCGCTCGGGCACTACGGGCCAGTCGCGCCGCGCGCGCTGATGGCCTCCGTCGGTTTGTCCGGCGCGGCAGATCACCGAGAGCTGATTCTTCCAGCCCCCAAAGACGAGCTCGTACCCGCTCGACTGACACCCTTCCGCATCAGGGTTCGTCGACTTGCCGTCACCGAACAAGATCACGCGAATGTCGGCGTCTTGACTGGTGGTGCGCACGTCGAACTCGAGTGAGATATCCGTCGGCATCCGCCGCTCGAGCCAAATCGGGTGATGGTGAGCCGCCTTGGTCGACAACTCCCCCTTGACGATGCGGTACTTTCCTCCGGTATCTCGCCAGGCATGTCCGATGTCACTTCGCTCGAACGTCTCGCTCAGGTCACACACGATCGGCTCGAACTTCGCCCGGCAGCCCGCGCTCGACAGGAGTGAGATTGCCAATAAGCAAAAAGTCCAGCCAGAGCGCCTCGTGATACAAAGGGTGATCGAACACGGACTCTCCATTTTGCGATCAAGATGGCAGTAACACGGCGGCGACCGAGTTCGCATCGACCCGAAAGAGACCTCGCTGGCAAGGCGAGGTCTTCCAGGCCTACCGCACCTATGCCTTCATTGCGGCCAGCGTCTTGCCGCTACCCAGTAGTGTTGCTGGCGAGGCCGCGTCAGCTGTGGCAGCGGTGATGATCGTGTTCAGAACCGCGTCGTTCTGGGAGCCGGCCGCATCGATGTACGCGCCCTGCCTGAGGGCACCACCAGCATTACCCCAAATGATCATGGGCACGTTCTTAGTGGAGTGCGACGGACCGTCCGCGATCGAGTTGGTCCAGACAATCGCCGACTTGTCCTGCAGACCATGTGCCGCAAACACGTCCAAGCCAGCTGCGAGCGTCTTCATGCGCAGCGCGTCGATCTCGTGGTGCGCTTGTTCGGCGGTCGGGTTCGAGCCTGAGGCCGAATCCGACTGGATGCGATGGCTGATCTGGTGGAACGGCCACATGCCGAGCGTGACATTGGTCGGCACGTTGTACTTGGTGCCGTCCGTTCCGTCGCCCCATTGCAGGGTGCCGGTGCGGTTGTAGCCGCAACCGAACGCGATCGCGACAATCTGTAGGTGCAAGCGAACATAGTCCTCCATGCTACCGCTCTTGAACGCGAAGCCGGTCTTCATTGCATCGTATTCAGACGCGGTGATGCCAGCCGCCGAGCAGGTCGCCCCTGCCATCTGCGTCATCTTGACCTCGACGTCACGGATGGCGTCGAAGTGCTGTTGCAAACGCAACTTGTCGTCAGAGCTCAGCGCGGACATCGACATCAGGCTGTTGAGTTCTTCGCGTACTAAATCATTCACGCTCTTGCGCGTCGAAGCGAGCTCTGCGGCGACTGCGTCGCCGGTGGACGTGGTGCCCCCGCCGCTCGTCGAGCCCCCGTTCGCGAGCCCCACGACTTTCGAGTACAGCAGGTACGGGTTGACGTCAGCGGCGCGCACCTGACCCGAGCCCGAGCCCTTGAACGAGATGCGCTCGGCGATGAAGCCCTTCTGACCCGAATACAAAGCGAGCGGCTCCGCGCCACCGTTGACAGCCTTTGAGATCACCGTGTCCGCCGACGGGCCGCCGGCGTAACCCTTATTGCCGGACGCGCCCGGCTTGATGCCGGTCAGGGTTTGAGTGAGGCCTTCGGCGTGCCCGCACGCTTGCGGCCCGGGCTGCTGATAGTTGATGCCCTTGATGAACAGCATGTTGGGGGCATGCGCAGACAGCACGCTCGTCGCGACGGCGTCCCCCAAAGTGGACAGACCGGCGGTGGTCAGCGCACCCGTCGCCGATGGGAAGAATTTATTGAACACGACTCCATTCTCGGCGACGATGAAGAACGTGAACACAGGCGCTGCTCCGGCCGCCCAAGCTGATCGCTCGGGCAAGCCTTCCAAGAACGGAAGCGCAACAGCGATCGTTCCGGCGCCCTTCAAGAAGTTGCGCCTGTTCAACCGCGACCTGCTCGATGGGCGCCCCATCGCTGCTTCAGCCTTCGAGCTCACTGTGCACCTCCAGACCGGGTTCTAAACGCATCTTGTTTCACTAAATCCAGGATCATCTGCTTGACCGAGCTGCCGCTCGACGCGCTGGCCGACGCGAGAGTGGTCAAGAGCGGCATGTCCGCGTCGACCACGTCACGCTGCAGGCCGTAGCTGGCAAGCTTCTTGGCGTAGCAGGCGTGTGCTTGCTGCCCCTTGGCCATTGCCTGCATCAACTCACTCGCATCCTTGTAGGTCTTGGTGCCGTCCGTGAAGGTATAGGTGCCGCTGCTGTCAATTGGCAGATCCGCTCCGGTGACGTCTTTTTCGGTGGTGCGGTAGCGGCCCATGCCGTCGTAGTGCTCGAACGCAAAGCCGATGGGATTGATCATGGCGTTGTGACAAGCCTGGCCACAGCCCGAAGTCGTGAGGTCCACTACTACACGGTTGGTCTGGCCGGGCTGCCTCGCTGGCAGAGTCGGCAGGACAATGGCGGGCGGCCCCAACGTTGCGCACAGCACATCGATGTTCAGCGTCACGCCGCGGTGGATGGAGTCGGGGTCTCCGTTGCGTGCCCAATACATGAGGTACGGGAGCTGCGTAAAAAATCCGATGCGGTTCGCGCCTAGGGGCTGCTCGCTGTAGCCGCTGGCCGGCGCGGTTACACCATTTCCGTAGACGGCGGCCATGTTCGCCCCGACGAAGCCGCTCGTCGAGAGGAAGATGTCCTTCACGCCGAGGCCCTTCGTGAAAATCTTGTCGAAGAACAGGTAGGAGCTCTCCGTCAGCTCCGGACCGATGGCTTGATTGAAGTCCGGGACCATATCCTTCGTGATGGTGGAGAACAGGTCCAGGTGCAGGAACTGCCCGTGGAAACTGCGCATGACCTGAGCGGCAGCGGAATCCTCGAGCATGGTCTTGGCCGTCGCGACCACGCCGTCCGGTGTGTTTAGCGTCGAACCGGCCGCAGCATCGAGCAACGTGTCGTCCGGAGCGGTGTTCTTCAGCCACAAGGAAAGCTTTGCCGCGGTCTCGAAAGCGCTCAGAGGTTGGCCAGCCGCGCCTAGCTCCGTCCTAAACAAAAAGTTAGGCGACTGAAGCAAAGCGCGAATCACCAGCGAGGCGCCCTTAGCCAGGGCACTCCGAGAGCCGCTCAAGGTCGAGCCGGCGTTGTACAACGCCAGGTACTTCGCCTGCTCGGCGCTGGTGAGCGGGCGGCGGTAAGCGCGCCTTCCCAAGGTCGAGATCAGACCAGCCGCGTCCTTGCCGGAATACGCCTTGGCGAGGGTCGCGTCGGATGCAGTGACCTGATCCGCCAAAGCCTCCGCGGCCGCCTGAAAATCCTGCCAGGATGAATTGTCGATATCTAGGAACAATTCATTGTTGTTGAAGTCTGAATTTCCCGAGACTGACGCTCGGAAGTTTTGCGCCAGGTCCGACGGCGTGGCGAGGCCGAGCACCGTCTTGACGCTGTTGGCCCATTGCTGGTTCGTGAGGCGAATGACCCGGTAATACTTAGGCGCTCCGGACAGGTTGAGCTTTGCGGGCGTTGTTGCAGCGGTGCTGCCCGTACCGGGATCGCCTGTGCCGTTCGGTGAACCTGGCCCACCCATTGGGTCGACCGCCCCCGTCACGCAGCCGGCGATCGTGCCAATTAGCACGAAAGCGCTCAGGTTCTGAAATCGAACTGTCATCGGGGGGCTCCTCAATATCAAAGTAGGCATTGCGCCTTTCGCATGCCTTGCGCACACGAGCTAACCGTGACCCACAGGACCGCACTAGCTAGCGAGCAGTGCTCCGCTGCAAGGTTCTGTAATCTAACTCCGCAGTATCCGTTACTCGTCCCTTCCGTCACTCAATCTTACGGTGGCGAACTTTGTCGGTTTTACCTGGCAGGGATTTCCGGCTCAGCGGCGAAATTATGGCCCCCCAACCCCAGCGTAGTTGTCGCGCAGACAGGGACCTACTTGAGCGACTTGAGAAAGCATCTGATCAAACGTCGTGAATGGGCATCGAGAGTTCCCATCTGCTCCGCCCGGTGACCCTTCAGCCAAGGCGGGGTGACTTGTAGCGAGCTACTGACATCGCTCGATCCGTCTCTACAATCAGCAGTCGGTCTGCGCGCGCAGGCGTAGGCGTGGCCAACATGTACAAGCGTCGCGCCGATCTGCCATTGTGCTCGGATCGACAGCGCCGAACGCACAAAGGTTTCCAAAACAATGCGCCGGCCTCGACGCCGAAGGCTGCGTGCGCTCTGACGGCCGGGTGACCATCAAATAAAAACCCAGGCTTGCGAGCTCGTGAGGGTTGATTTTGTGATGGTCACTCACCTCGCTTCAGCTCGTCCCAGCCTTCGGCGTCGCGCCCCGACCCGCCCCGCGGGATGCGCCCCTGGCAGGCGGTGAGAGCGGCGAGTGATTCACCGAGTTGTCACCCTCATTTCAGCGGCCGAAAACGATGCCATCCAAAGGGCTGACGAGGCGTGAACGCAGCATTCCGTCATGAACGTCTTGCTCGACGCCGAATCTCGGCGTTGCCTTCGGCGCGAAGGTGGTGGAAAGGTGGTCTCGTCTGGGCAGAGCATGGCTTTTTTCGATCGGGAGCCACCTGTTGCCGACGCGGTTACTTCGCATACAGGAACACCGCTCCGGCGCCAGGGGTGCGGTCATTGGTCCAGTCTCCTTGAGGCCGGCGGAGTCCCTGGCTTCGAGCGGGGCGCTCACGGCAATCAGCCTGGAGGTCAGGGCGACGGCGGCGCCGTAGTGATCGTTGGACCCGGCGTTGGGCGCGACGCGACGTTCTTCGAAACCCGTAGGCGCTCACCTCCGGACTCGTCGCCCCACGAGCAGGTCCAAGCGCTCTCTGGATAGCGGTTGATCGCTGGCTGAGCGTTTTTCGGGTCACCCATTTCCCTGCGACGCACACGCTGGTGATGGTCGCGATCAGCGCATCGCCGTACGTGCGCTCGACGAGAGCCGGTACGCGGCTTGCTCGAGCGTTCCTGCGTTCACGGTCGCCTCTGTGCCGCTAGCCGCTGCCAACGGGAGCCAAAAAAACACCCGGCCGCCAGACGGCTGAGCTAGCATGACTCCATGCATTCGGGCCCCCAGTATCCCGTTCCGGCACGCGCAGTCGATCCGCAGTTCGGTCCCGTAGTGTCCGAGTATCGCGTCGGAGGGAAGCGTTATTGGCTGCTGTTCGGCCTCCTACTGTTTCTGAGTGCGCTGGCGCTGGCTGGCTTCATCGCAGCATTGGTGGGCGATTCGCTGTTGGGAGCAGCGGGGCTCGGCGTGCTGACAGGGGGCATGGCGTTGGTGTTGGTCCTGCTTTCGGGAGTGCGGGTGATCGTCTACACGCATGGGGTCGAACGCCGGGGGCGCTTCGGCAGTAAGCGGCTTGGCTGGGACCAGCTGCAGTCCTACACGCTCAACGTCATCGATCCGGCGCACGCGGGCGCAGGCGCAGGCGGCGTGCTCGGCATGCTGGTCGTTCGGCTCGTGACCTCCAATCAGATCAAACCGCAATCGGTGGTGCTGCGCGGGAAAAACGGGGAGAAAGTGGCGATTCCCAATCAGCTCAAAGAGTACGACGCGCTACTCGCGTCATTGATCCCCTACTTGGCCGATCGCCTCACGGTCCAGGTGCACCAGGAGCTGAGCCGCGGCGTGCCAGTGGGCTTTGGCAAACGCTTGACGCTCGATCCCCGGGCGGGCCTCGTGTTCAGCGGGCTGCTCGGCGGCAAACAGAACCTGCCCTTCCACGAGATCGAATCACTTTTGTTCGAGCGCGCGCTGTTGGCGATTCGGCGACGCGGTGAGCCCAAACCTTGGCAAACGGTACCTATCGCCGCAGTGCCCAACGTGGGCGTGTTGCAGAATATTGTCGCCCAAGCCAGCCCGCCGCCTCCCGCGCACTCGCCCTCCGGCGATCAGTATGGCTGGGCGAGGTAGCGCAGGAACGCCGGCCGCGGCTGCCGCGCACGCCTCAAGAGGCTACGTCCGGCTTGGGGGGCAGTGAACCATTCTGCCGATCCGAATCGGCCTTCGGTCAGTCGGGGCTCCGTCGCGGCCGGGACAGCAGCGATTGAAGCACGCTCCGAGCCTGCGCTCGGGCCGAGTCCGCACGGCTCGTCGCTTGCGTGTTGGCGAGCACCGCCTCGTAGGCGGCAATCGCTGCGGCCCGATCGTTTGCTTGCAGTTGTAGCGCTCCGAGCCGCAGATACGGCGTGACGAGCGCGGGAAAGCGCGCCGAGAGCTCCTGCCACTGGCGGATCGCCGCCGCGCGAGAGAGCGACCGACTCTTGAGGTCGCGACGGAAGATCTCGTCGTCGAAGTCGAAGCGTAGAGACGCCGCCACGGTGGACGCCGCCAAGGCGTCGTCGAACCGTCCCGCACGCCCCAGCGCCCGTGCGTACTGCGACGCGCTGCGGCCGTGCTCTGGCAGCCAAAAGCGCGCACGCTCCAGCTGAGAAGTGGCTGGGCGGCCCGCGCCCAGCGCCTCGCGCCCTAGGGTCCAGTAGGCATTGCCCGCGGCGAAGCGGACGCCCTGCAGCACAGACAGCAGCGCGATGACCCCGACCGATGGGCGATACCCGTTCGCGCTCGGAGCGCTGGGTGAGAGCCAACCGAGCAGGAAGAAGAACAGCGCGAAGGTCGCCGGCACTCGCAGCGGCGAGTCCGCAAAGCCGTTCACGACGAGCGCCGCCAGTGCCGCGCCCACTGCTCGCGATTGCGGATCACGGCGAATGTGCGCACTGGCGAGCGCGGCGACGATCACGACCACCAAGGCCGCGGCGGTGATCAGGCCAGCCTCGGCTGCGAACTGCAGCAGGTCGTGGTGCGCGAAATCCACGCTCGCGAGCGGCATGAAAGCGGCTGGATCTCCAGCGATCAATGCTGCGGCGGCGCGGCCGTACGCGGACGGGTAACCGCCGAGGCCCGAACCGGTGAGCGGGTGCTCGCGTACGATGAAAAGCGCGGTCCGCCAAAGAAACAGGCGGCCGCGCAGCCAAGACGCTTGCGTTGCGAGGTCTTGCTGCCACGCGATCGCTAGCGCGGCGGCGGAGCACGCCGATACCGTAGCGACCAGCGCGAGCCGGCGAGCTCGGGAGATGCTGCGGCTCTGGACCACGAACACGAACAGCCCCGCGGCGACTGTCAGCACACCTCCCTTCGACACGGTGGCGACCGTGGCGGCGGTGATGAAGGCGGCGGCTGCATAGTACCACCAGGGCCGCTTTGCGCCGGGGGCAAGCCCGAGCGAAAGCGGCACGAGCGGCGCGAGAAACGCGGCGGCCCAGTTCGGGTTGCCGAACGTGCCCGGCGCGCGAAACTCGAGGCCGGTGTAGACATCGCTGGTGAGCCAGCGCAGGCCCGCTGCCTGTAACAGTACGACCAACGAGCAGAATGCCCCGCCGACAACGACGACGACGAGGCTCGCGCGACGCGCGTCATCGTCGTCGTCGAGCGCGCTGACGGTGACGAAGAACAGCGCGAGCCCGGACAGCAGGCCGAGCGCCGTGGGCCAGTGGGTCAGCGCAAGTGACGACGAGAACGCGGGGAGCGCCACGGCCGACGCCACGAATGCCCCGAGCGCGAACCAGGCCCTGGGTTTGCGGAGCGGGGTTGGACGCACGAGCAAAGCGACGCCGATGGCACCGAGCGCGAAGCCGAACGCGCTCCACTTGGCGAGCCGAAAACCCCCTGCCTGGTGTGGCAGCGCAAACAGCGCGGTGAGAATGACGAGGCTCGCGGGGCCGAGGGGGAGGAGCCGGCGCACGTCGCGCGAGGCCGAGCTCATTCGCTGTGGCAGGTGTCGTCGACCGTCACCTCGTAATACAGCACCGTGAGCGGGTCGTTGCCTTGGTTGCCCGACTCGGGATTCAAGAATGAGACGATCGTCTCCACGGTGCTCCAGCCCGGGAGCAGCCCGCTCACCTTGGCCTCGGTGGCGCCGACGGCATCGCGCTGCTTTTCGAACACGCGGCAAGCTTGCGGGTAGTTGTCGCGGACGGTCCGCCAGCTGGCGACCGCCTTGCCGAGATCGTTGGTGGTGGCCCCCGTAATGTCGTAATCGCCGTGGGCCTGGAGCCCGCTAGAAACGCTCCATTCGACCGACTTCCCTTCAATCGGTCCTTTGCGCGGAAAGGCGCAACCGGTGAGGTCCGTCACGGCGGAGCCGAGCACCGCACGCGCCCAGTTGTCGTAGTAATCGTCCTCGAAGGTGAGTGTCATCTCCACCTGAGTGAGGTTCGGCGTCTTGGGCGCGTGCCAGAGCAGGTCGGGGGTGTTGGTGATCGCGACCTTGTGGCCGTACAAGATCAGCGAACCGCACACGCTCACCTTCGCTGCATCCTTCTTGTCGATCGGCAACTCCACGATGTCCTGTACCGCGCTCGTCAGCTCGTCCTCGGCCTTGTCTTTGATCGCGTCCTTGATCTTGCTCTTGATGAAGTCCGCGGCGGGGTTCGATTGAAGCACGTGGAGCTTGGGGACCCGCGAGCCCAAGGACATGCTTTTCGTGTGCGTTCCGCGGCTGGATTTCGCGAAGATGGTGAAGGACAGCAGCGTGAACTGCAGCGGATCGAGCCGGCCGTCGCCCCAAACCGGATCCACTGAGTTCAGGTGTTCGCGGCGGGAACGCTCTTGACCGAGCTCCCGAGAGAGCGAGGGCAGAACATATCCGGTGTTCAAGGGCATATCTGGCTCGGCCTCACCACCCACCGTAAACGAATAGAGAACGGCACCGAGGAGCGAATCGTCCAGCTCCGTACCGTCGAGGTTGTAGGGGTAGGCGAGCCCGACGCTTTGCTCGACGAGGCCTTCGGCGAATCCCTTGGCATCGACCAACCGGCCCTGCGCGTAGGCCTCCGCCATGCGCTCGACGACGTTCGATGTCACGAAGGGCAGCCCGGCGTCGATTCGAGCGAGCGCACCGTCTGTGTCGTCGTTCTCGAGCATCGGCACGCCGAACGCCTCGAGAACGGCCTCGATGTGCGGAGAGACGTCTTCGCCTGCCTCGACGGCGTCGTAGATCATCTTCGCAACGGAGGCGACGTCGCTGTAAGTGCTGGTGACGCCCGGATTGCCCGTGCTCCCGCCGGCGTCAGAGCCAGCTTCGTTAGTGCCAGGGCCGTCAGCGCCGGCACCGCCCGCAGCCGAGTGGGTATTCGAGCTCGAACCGCAGCCGAGCGCGGTTCCGACCAAGAGATAGACGGCAAGCAGCTTCTTCTTCGACATCTTCACATCCGATCCTTAGTCGCCAAGCATTCGGCAAATAGGGGCTGGCGCGTAGGGGCGTCAAGAAAACAGTCTATGGTCAGCTAGCCCCGCGCGAACTGCGCGTGAAAACGACGGAACGGCTCAACGTACGGCTGACGCGTTTGCTGACCAACCCTCGGCAGTTATCAGATCGCACGGGTCGAGTTGGAAGCCGTCGCTCTTCCAACAACAGCGCAAAGTCAGCCACATGGGAGGCTCGGCAGCGCAGACAGCGAATGGTCGTCCCGGACGATTGCAACGAGGTGCCGCGTCCGGCGAGCGATTGATCAGGTATAAGGCCGGTCTAAGGCTAATGCCGTTCACTTAGAGCCGCTGGTCCGAATTTTGGGATCCTCTTTATTCATCATCCCCGCACCTCGCGCTGAGGGAACGCCCTACGTGAGCATCCGGCCGGCAGTTCTCTCACCATGTTCAGGTAGCAGCGGGCGCGAGACGGATGGCTAAGCGCTTGGCCGCTCCAGTCTTGATTGGTGAAGAGGCCGGAGATCGAGAGGAAAGGAGCAGCGGGGCAGCGGGAGCGGCTGGTCGGGATGGGGGTCGGGAGCGGCTGCATCAAT
>Ga0302322_100004849_pt1 | contig 11744 bp, 7 predicted proteins | sample Fen_T0_2_FD_203757 | JGI IMG/M metagenome (GOLD analysis project Ga0302322, IMG submission 203757) | Peat permafrost microbial communities from Stordalen Mire near Abisko, Sweden - Fen_T0_2 | ecosystem: Environmental > Terrestrial > Soil > Wetlands > Permafrost | place: Sweden: Abisko... | reverse complement strand
CCTTGGAGCCCATGGAATGAACGAGCGAGACCTTCGTCACCAGATCGCCGATGTCAAAGCAGGGCGGCTGTCGCGCCGCGAATTTGTGCAGCGGATGATCGCGGTCGGGCTCACCGCGCCGCTCGCTGGCGCGATGCTTGCCCATTCCGGCGTCGCTCAGGCTGCGGAAGTGATCCCCTATAAGCCGACCAAGGCCGGGGGTGGCGGGCCGCTGAAGCTGCTGTTCTGGCAGGCGCCGACCTTGCTGAATCCGCATTTCGCGATCGGCACCAAGGATCAGGAATGCTGCCGGCTATTCTACGAGCCGCTGGCCGGATGGGATGCCGAGGGTAACCTGGTGCCAATTCTCGCCGCCGAGATACCGAGTCTGGATAATGGCGGGCTCGCTGCGGACTACACCTCGGTGGTCTGGAAATTAAAGACGAACGTGAAATGGCATGATGGCAAGCCTTTCACGGCCGATGACGTCATCTTCAACTGGGAATATGCGATCAACCCCGATACGGCCGCGGTCTCGATCGGCAGCTACAAGTCGGTCAAGTCCGCCGAAAAGATCGACGACCACACGGTGAAGCTGACCTTTACCCAGCCGACTCCGTTCTGGGCCGATGCCTGCGTCGCCGCCTACGGTCAAATCATCCCCAAGCACGTGTTTGCCGACTACATCGGCGGCAAGTCGCGCGATGCGCCGGCGAACCTGAAGCCGGTCGGCACCGGTCCCTACGTGTTCGTCGATTTCAAGCCCGGGGACTCCGTCGCCGGCAAGCGCAATCCGGACTATCATCAGGCGAACATGCCGTATTTCGATACGGTCGAGGTCAAGGGCGGCGGCGACGCGGTGTCGGCTGCGCGCGCGGTGCTGCAGACCGGCGAATACGACTATGCCTACCTTCTCCAGGTGGAGGACGAGATTCTCCAGAAGCTCGAGGCCGGCGGCCAGGGCAAGGCTCAGCTGACGGTGACGGGTCACATCGAATACATTGCCCTCAATGTGACCGATCCCTGGACCGAGGTCGACGGCGAGCGCGCCAGCGTCAAGACCAAGCACCCGCTGTTCTCCGATCCGGCGGTGCGCCAGGCGATCAATCTGCTGATCGACCGCGCGTCAGTGCAGAAGTTCATCTACGGTCGCGGCGGCGTCGCGACCGCGAACTTCCTCAACAACCCCGAACGCTTCCGCTCGCCCAACACCAAGTTCGAATTCAACATCGAGAAAGCCAATCAGATCCTGGAGGCGGCCGGCTGGAAGAAGGGCTCATCCGGCGTGCGCGAGAAGGATGGCAAGCAGCTCAAGCTGGTGTTCCAGACCTCGATCAACGCACCGCGGCAGAAGAACCAAGCGATCATCAAGCAGGCTTTCCAGAAAGCCGGCATCGAGGTCGAACTGAAGTCGGTGGTGGCGTCGGTGTTCTTCTCCTCGGATGCAGCCAATCCCGACACCTATCCGCATTTCTACTGCGACATGGAGATGTATCAGACCACCATGCCGCAGGCCGATCCGCAGTTCTTCATGAACCAGTTCTGCTCCTGGGAGGTCGCGACCAAGGAGAACAAGTGGCAGGGCCGCAATATCTCGCGCTGGCAGAACAAGGAGTACGACGAGACCTACCGTCAGGCCCAGAAGGAGCTCGACCCCGTGAAGCGCGCGGCGATGTTCGTCAAGCTCAACGACCTCGTCGTCACCGACAACTACATCCTGCCGGAAATCAATCGCCGCAACTGTATCGGGGTGAAGAACGGCATGGTCATGAACAAGAGCGGCTGGGACAATGATCTCTGGCAGATCGCCAGCTGGTACCGTGAGAGCTGACCGCGCCGACGTCATGATCCGAACAACATCAGCTGGGTGAGGCGATGGGAAACTATCTTCTCAGGCGCCTCATCGTTGCCGTGCCGAGCCTGCTCGGCATCAGCCTCATCCTGTTCGTGCTGCTCGCACTCGCGCCGGGCGATCCGTTCGGCGAGCTTGCGAGCAACCCGAACGTGCCGCCCGAAATGCGCGAGGCGCTGCGCATCAAGTTCGGCATGGATGATCCCATCCTGTTGCGCTACGTGCACTGGCTCATCGCCATGATTCACGGCGACTGGGGCTTCTCCTTCGCCAGCCGCGTCAATGTCGACACGCTGATCCTGCAGCGGATTCCGACCACGCTCTATGTGATCGGGACCGCGCAGATCCTCGCGCTCGCGGTGGCGCTGCCGGTCGGCGTGCTGGCGGCGATGCGGCCCTATTCGATCTTCGACCAGATCGCCAACACCCTGGCCTTCGTCGGCTTCTCGCTGCCGACCTTCTTCACCGGGTTGCTGCTGATCCTGATCTTCAGCATCAATCTGGGTTGGCTGCCCTTCGTCTATCGCGCCGACATCGGTGCGACCGGATGGCATTGGTATTGGGAAAATGTCAGGCAGGCGATCATGCCGGTCGCCGTGCTCGGCCTGTACCAGGCAGCGTCCTATACGCGCTACGTGCGCTCCGCGGTACTCGACGTCATCAAGCTCGACTATGTCACGACCGCGCGCTCCAAGGGACTGGACGAGCGCAACGTCATCGTCAAGCACGTCGTGCGCAACGCGCTGATCCCGGTGGTGACATTGGTAGCGCTGCAGATGCCGACCGTATTCGGTGGCGCCATCGTCACCGAGCAGATCTTCCGCATCCCCGGCATCGGGTCGCTCCTGATCAGCGCGATCCTCGCCAACGACACCCCCGTGATCATGGCGGTGACCTTCGTGTTCGCCTGTCTGGTCGTCCTCTTCAACCTGGTTGCCGATATCCTGTATGGCTGGCTTGACCCACGTATCTCCTTCAGTTGAAGCGGTTGCCGTCGCGGCGCCGCGGAAGCGGCGCTTTTCGCCGGGCCGCGACGCGCTGCGCCGCTTCCTGCGCCATCGCATGGCCGCGGTCAGCCTCGCCGTGCTGGCGCTGCTGGCGCTGTCGATTCTGATCGGGCCCTGGCTGTGGCGGGTGCCGATCAACGAGATCGATTTCACCGCGCGGCTGGCGTCGCCGTCCTGGGATCATCCGTTCGGCACCGACGATCTCGGCCAGGATCTGCTGGCACGCATGATCTCCGGCGGCCGGATTTCGCTGGCCGTCGGCTTTGCGGCGATGGCCGTCGGGCTGTTCGTCGGCATCATCGTAGGCTCTATCGCCGGCGCCTCCAAAGGCCCGGTCGACGCGGCGCTGATGTGGGTGACCGACCTGTTCCTGTCGCTGCCGCAACTGCCGCTGCTCCTGCTCGTGATCTATCTGTTCCGCGACTTCCTCAAGAGCTGGTTCGGAGCTGAAGGCGGCGTCTTCATCCTGATCGTGCTGGTGATCGGCGGCTTCCGCTGGATGCCGGTGGCGCGGCTGGTGCGGGCGCAATTCCTGTCGCTGCGCGAGAAGGAGTTCGTCGAGGCCGCGCGTGCGCTCGGCGCCTCCCGGATGCGGCTCGTCGTTCACCACATCCTGCCCAATGCGCTGGGTCCGGTGATCGTCGCCGGCACCATCGACGTCGCGGCCGCGATCATTGCGGAATCGACGCTGTCCTTCCTCGGCCTCGGCTTTCCGCCTGATATTCCGACCTGGGGGCGGCTGCTCTATGACGCCAAGGATTATCTCGATATCGCGCCGCATTGGGCGCTGTTTTCCGGCGGCGCCATCTTCATCACCGTCATCGCCATCAACTTCATCGGCGACGGCCTGCGCGACGCGCTCGATCCGCGAAAGGTGATGTGATGGACGCCCAGGTGGACTCATCGCTGGCCCCCGAAGGGCCGCTACTCGAGATCAAGGGGCTGAAGACCTATTTCGACAGCGACGAAGGCAAGGTGCAGGCGGTCGACGGCGTCGATATCTCGCTCAATCGCGGCGAGACGCTGTGCGTGGTCGGGGAATCCGGTTCCGGCAAGACGGTCACCGCGCTGTCGGTGCTGAAGCTGATCGCGATGCCGCCGGGCAGGATCGTCGGCGGCCAGATCCTGTGGCAGGGCCGCGACCTGGTGCCGCTCGGTTCGGCCGAAATGAACCGCATCCGCGCCTCCGAGATCGCGATCGTGTTCCAGGAGCCGATGACCTCGCTCAACCCGGTCTATACGATCGGCGAGCAGATCACCGAGGTGATCCGGTTGCATGAGGGCCTTGGCCGGCGCGCGGCGCTGGAACGCGCCATCGAGATGCTGGCATTGGTGCAACTTCCCAATCCGCAGCGTCGCGTGCATGACTATCCGCATCACTTCTCCGGCGGCCAGCGTCAGCGGGTGATGATCGCGATGGCGCTGTCGTGCAATCCGAAGCTGCTGATCGCGGACGAGCCCACCACCGCGCTCGACGTGACCATTCAGGCGCAGATCCTCGATCTGCTGCTCGACATGAAGGAGCGGCTCGGCATGTCGATCATGCTGATCACCCACGCCATGGGCGTGGTCGCCGAGGTCGCGCAGCGCGTGGTCGTGATGTATGCCGGCCGGGTGGCCGAGGAGGCTCCGGTCGATCGGCTGTTCGCCAATCCGCGTCATCCCTATACGCAAGGGCTGATCCGCTCGATCCCGCGGATCGATCTCGCCGCGGTCAAGAAGATCAGGCTGGAGAGCATCCCGGGCTCGGTGCCCAAGCTGATCAATCCGCCCGAGGGCTGCCGCTTCGCGTCGCGCTGCCGCTTCGTGATCCCCGAATGCAAGCGCGCTCAGCCGGAGCTGCGCGAGATCGAGCCCGGCCACAAGGTGGCCTGCATCCGCGCCGAAGAGACTTTTGTGCAATGAGCGAGCTTGCCATGACTGAGCTTGCCGAAGCCAAACCCGCCATGGCCGAGCCGCTGCTGGCCGTGCGCAACATGACCAAGGCGTTCCCGATCCGCGGCGGATTGCTGAAACGCCAGACCGGCAGCGTGCAGGCGGTGGACGGCGTCAATTTCGATGTCTATGCCGGCGAGACCTTCGGCCTGGTCGGGGAGTCCGGCTGCGGCAAGTCGACGACGGGACGCTGCGTGCTGCGCCTGATCGAGCCGAGTTCGGGCGAGGTTCGGTTCCAGGGCCGCGACGTGATGGCGCTGGCCGGCGAGCAGCTGCGCGCGTTGCGCCGCGACATGCAGATCATCTTCCAGGATCCTTACGCTTCGCTCAACCCGCGCATGACGATCGGCGGCATCATCGGCGAGGCGCTGACCATTCACGGGCTCGCCAAGACGCGCCAGCAGTTCGAAGAGCGCATCGTCCATCTGCTGGAGACGGTCGGGCTGCAGGGCGACCACATGACGCGCTATCCGCACGAATTTTCCGGCGGCCAGCGCCAGCGCATCGGCATCGCGCGTGCGCTGGCGGTCGAGCCGAAGCTGATCATCTGCGACGAGCCGGTCTCGGCGCTCGACGTCTCGATCCAGGCGCAGGTCGTCAATCTGCTGGAAGACCTGCAGGACAAGTTCGGCATCGCCTATCTGTTCATCGCGCATGATCTTTCGGTGGTCGAACATATCAGCCGCCGCGTCGCGGTGATGTATCTCGGCCGCATTGTCGAGACCGCGTCGTCGCGCCAGCTCTATGCGACACCGAAGCATCCCTATACGGAAGCCCTGCTGTCGGCGGTGCCGATCCCCGATCCCAGTGTGAAGCGCAAGCGCATCCGCTTGAAGGGCGAAGTGCCGAGCCCGATCAATCCGCCGTCAGGCTGTCACTTCCACACCCGCTGTCCGCTGGCCCAGGATATCTGCAGTCGGGACGTTCCGCCGCTGAAGCAGAGCGCCGAGGGCCACTGGGTGGCGTGCCATTTTAGGTGAGGCGGGTACGGCTGCGGAGCCGCTGGCCCGCCATATCCTTATCTTCCTGCGTTCGTCATTCCTCATGGTGAGGAGGCGCGCCAGCGCCGTCTCGATCCATGAGGCCGAGAAGCGGATTTCCGGGCCTCTCCTTCGAGACGCTTGGCTGCGCCAAGCTCCTCAGGATGAGGGGATAAAAGAGGTTATGACGAAGTAGGATTGTGCGGGCTTGCCAGCTTTCGCCTGATGGGCAAAGAGATCTTCTGCTCATGAGCGCCGTCATTGCGAGGAGCGAAGCGACGAAGCAATCCAGAATCTTCGCGTGATTCCGGATTGCTTCCATCGTCGCCCTTCGGGCTATGGCGGACAAGTTGCTTCGCTCGCAATGACGCGGGAGCGGGCGACACTCCGCGTCAGGCCGCCTTGCGATCGGGGAGCATGTCGCTCAGAAGTTTCGACTGCTCGGCGTTCAGCATGAATTGCACAACCGCGCTGTGATCGCCTAGCCGCGTCACCGATCCCGGAAGATCCGGCGTCATGCCGTCGATCGCGACGCTGACCTTCATGTTGAGCGACAATGCGACCGGTATGGCGTCGATCAGGACCCCGCCGAGGGCGAGGTTGCGGACGGTGATCGGAAACGGATTGCCGTTGAGTTTCAGCGTGCCAGGACGATCGATGGTGAGGCGCGGCGATCTCCGGCGGTCGACGTCGGCGGTGGAGGTCCTGATGACGCGTATCAGCGTGACCCGGAGCTGCTCGACCTTGCTGGCGATATCCACCGCGCCGTCGCGGATATCCGATGAGCGCCGGCCCGCCTCGGTGGCTTCGCGCGACACCGCGGCGATCTGAATGGCCACTTCGCGCGCCGCAATCGAGGTTTCCTCGACGGTCCGCGAGATTTCCACGGTCATTTTGCTCTGCACACCGATCGAGTCAGCGATGCTGGAAGACACCGTCTCGACATTGCGGATCACCTCGCCGATCGCGCCGATCGAGGCGACCGACGCGCGCGTCGAGTCCTGAATCTCGGCGATCTGCTGCGAGATCTCGCTGGTCGCTTTCGCGGTCTGCTCGGCAAGCGATTTGACCTCGGAGGCCACCACGGCGAAGCCGCGGCCGGCTTCGCCCGCGCGCGCGGCCTCGATCGTCGCATTGAGCGCCAGCAGGTTGGTCTGACCGGCGATCTCGCTGATCAGGCTGGTCACCGCACCGACCTTGTCGGCCGCGTCGGACAATTTGGCGATGGTCGATTGCGCCGCGCTCGAGGCCGCCACGGCCTTGCGGGTCAATTCCTGTGACGAACTGACCTGGGAGGAGATCTGCGCGATCGACGCGGCGAGTTGTGAGGACGCCTTGGCGACCGTCTGCGTATTGGCCAGCGCCTGCTCGGCGGCGGCTGCGACGCTGCTCGAGTTCTGTCCGAGCATCAACGCGCCCTCGGTCATCGCCTTCGCGTTGCCGGCCATCTGGCCCGTGCCGACCGCGACATCACCAACGGCGGCGCCTGCCTCGCGCTCGACGGCTTCGGCCATCTCGTGTAGCGCCTTGCCCTTGACGCGCTCGGCGACCTGCCGCTGCTCGTGCTCCAGCAGTGCGGTTTGACGCGCCTTCTCGGCGCTCTTCAGACGGAATTGCTCGATCGAGCGGGCCATGTCGCCGAGCTCATCCGAGCGCTTCAGTCCGGGCAGCGTGATGTCGAAATCGCCCTGGCCGAGCTGGTTCAGCGCCTTGCTCATCGCAGCCAGGGCTGACGACATCTGGCGCGCGATCAACAGCGTGATCGTGCCGAGCACGACGATGACGAGTGTCGCTGCGATCGCGACCGTGCGCTTGCTCTCCCAGACCTGCGCCTGCAGATCGTCGACATAGACACCGGTGCCGATCACCCAGCCCCACGGCTCGAAGCCTCCGACATAGGACAGTTTTGGCTGCGGCGCGTCCTTGCCGGGCTTCGGCCATTGATATTCGACCACGCCCGCGCCCTGGCGCTTCACGACCTCGGCCATCTCGACGAACAATCGCTTGCCGCTGGGGTCTTTGTTGTCAGACAAGTCCCGGCCGTTCATTTCCGGCATCACCGGATGCATCACCATCTTCGGCGCGAGATCGTTGATCCAGAAATAGTCGCCATTGCCATAGCGTAGCTTGCCGATCCGCTCCTCTGCCTTCTTCTGCGCGAGCTCGGGCGCGACCTTGTCGCGCGCGATCGTGTCATATTCCTCGCGCGCGACGCTGACGGCGGTCTGCACGAGATGGCCGAGTTCGTTCTGCCGCTGCTCCTTCAGCGCTGTCGCGAGAGTATCGCTCTGCATCACCGCGAAGCCGATCAGCCCGCAAAAGCTCAAGCCGATGATGGTGTAGATGCGAAGTGCGATCGAGAGCCGCGGCGAAGCCATATCAATGTCCGTCAAATTACTGCTGTTGTATTTCGATCACATACCTCTATGCCCTTTACGGTGCGTTAAGGTCACGCGCTGTGAGTGGATGACCGTAAAGTTACGGGGCTTGTTCGCGGTAGGCTTCTGTCCAGCGCATGCCTGATGTTGCAAGCGGGTTCAAACACCACCTTACGACGCTCGTGATGCCAGAGTTAAAGGCGCGGAGGGGTATCAATCCAAGCGTCCTGGCGTGACTCTGGCCGGCTTCGGGGAGCCTGTCGTCGGGTGCGGCGGTCGCGCGCCCCGTTGGCTCGCGATGAAATCCAAACCGAGCGTCCGTCTTACGCCGCCTTGCGATCTGAGAGCATGTCGGTCAGGAGCTTCGACTGCTCGGCGTTTAGCGAAAACTGCACCAGCGCGCTGTGATCGCCGACCTGCGTCACCGATCCCGGCAGATCCGACGTCATGCCGTCGATCGCGACGCCGACCTTCATGTTGAGCGACAACGCCGCCGGTATGGCGTCGATCAGGACCGCTCCAAGGGCGATGTTGCGGATGGTGATCGGAAACAGCTCACCGTTGAGCTTGAGCGTGCCGGGTCGATTGATGTTGAGGCGGGTCGAAAGCTGGCGATCCACGTCAGTGGTGGAGGTCCTGATGACGCGTATCAGCGAGATACGAAGCTGCTCGACCTTGCTGGCGATATCCACCGCGCCGTCGCGGATATCCGATGAACGCCGGCCTGCCTCGGTGGCTTCGCGCGACACCGCGGCGATCTGAGTGGCCACCTCGCGCGCCGCAATCGAGGTTTCCTCGACGGTCCGCGAGATTTCCACGGTCATCTTGCTCTGCACCTCGATCGAATCGGCGATGCTGGATGACACCGTCTCGACATTGCGGATCACCTCGCCGATCGCGCCGATCGAGGCGACGGATTCGCGCGTCGAGTCCTGAATCTCGGCGATCTGCTGCGAAATCTCGCTGGTCGCTTTCGCGGTCTGCTCGGCAAGCGATTTCACCTCGGAGGCCACCACGGCAAAGCCGCGGCCGGCTTCGCCCGCGCGCGCCGCCTCGATCGTCGCATTGAGCGCCAGCAGGTTGGTCTGACCGGCGATCTCGCTGATCAGGCTGGTCACCGCACCGACCTTGTCGGCCGCGTCGGACAGTTTCGCGATGGTCGATTGCGCCGCGCTCGAGGCCGCCACGGCCTTGCGGGTAAATTCCCGCGAGGCGCTGACCTGAGACGAGATCTGCGCGATCGACGCGGCGAGTTGCGAGGACGCCTTGGCGACGGTCTGCGTATTGGCCAGCGCCTGCTCGGCGGCAGCCGCGACGCTGCTTGAATTCTTTTCGAGCGTCAACGCACTCGCGGTCATCGACGTCGCGTTGCCGGCCATTTGGCCGGTACCGAGCGCGACCTCGCCTACGGCGGTACTTGTCTCGCGCTCGACGGCTTCGGCCATGTCGTGAAGCGCCTTGCCCTTGATGCGCTCGGCGACCTGCCGCTGCTCGTCCTCCAGCAGGACGGCCTGACGCACCTTGTCCGTGATCTTCAGCCGGAACCTGTCGATCGACCGGGCCATATCGCCAAGCTCATCCGAACGCTTCAGTCCGGGCAGCGTGATCTCGAAATTGCCCTGATCGAGCTGGTTCAGCGCCTTGGTCATCGCAGCCAGGGCTGACGACATCTGGCGCGCGATCAACAGCGTAATCGCGCCGAGCACGACCATGACGAGCGTCGCTGCGATCGCGACCGTTCGCTTGCTCTCCCAGACTTGCGCCTGCAGATCGTCGACATAGACACCGGTGCCAATCACCCAGCCCCACGGCTCGAAGCCTCCGACATAGGACTGCTTCGGCTGCGGCGTGTCCTTGCCGGGCTTCGGCCACTGATATTCCACCACACCTGCGCCCTGGCGTTTGACGACCTCGGCCATCTCGACGAACAATCGCTTGCCGGTTGGGTCCTTGTTGTCAGAAAGGTTTTGACCGTTCAATTCCGGCTTGCCGGGATGCATCACCATGCGCGGCTCGAGATCGTTGATCCAGAAATAGTCGCCATTGCCATAGCGTAGCTTGCCGATCCGCGCCGCCGCCTTCTTCTGCGCGAGCTCGGGCGCGACCTTGTCGCGCGCGATGGTGTCATATTCCTCGCGGGCGATGCTGACGGCGGTCTGCACGAGATGGCCGAGTTCGTTCTGCCGCTGCTCCTTCAGCGCGGTCGCGAGAGTCTCAGCCTGCGTCATCGCAAGCCCGATCAATCCGCAGAAGCTCAAGCCGATGATGGTGTAGATGCGAAGGGCTATCGAGTACCGCAGCGAGGCCATGCGAATGTCCCTAATTGGTCGTTGTTACATCTGCTAATTACTTAGCGATATGCTCTTTATTGTGCGTTAAGTTCCCACATGATGGGCGTACGACCGTAATTCTACGGAATTTTCCGGTAATCGCATGCCTCTTGTTTGCTTGTTAGCGAAAGGAGTGATGAGCTGCCAATGCTCGGAGGCTTCCGGCGACGTGGAGAGCGTAAGCGCTCGTTGAGATCGGCCTCGATGGCTCTGCGCATGAAGGAATACCAACTTACCACCCTCGTGATGTCCGCGTGAATGCGCGGCGCATCTGCGGGCAGGCATTCCGGACATCCGCATCGAGCCGAGTTCTGCCGCGAGGATACCCTCATGTATGTCTTCGTCATTGGGAGGAGCGAATGCGACGAAGCAATCCAGAATCGCGCTTGAGACTCTGGATTGCTTCGCTATCGCTCGCAATGACGGAGCGGCATCACGCCGCTGTCGTCCCGGGCAAGCCCGGCAGCGCGGGAGCGCTGTCGGGTGCCGACCCGGGACCCATAACCACCGGGTCATCCGTGTGGGCAGGCTGCGGCTGCCAGCGTGCCTGATAACAATGCTCGGTGGATATGGGTCCCCGCGTGCGCGAGGACGACACTATTGGTTCGGTGGCTATCGCGTCAGAATAAGATCGATGGCGAGCCCGGCCTCAGCTCGCCGCTTCCAGCCGTTCTTCCGTCAACAGCCGCATCGCGGCGTCGGCATCCATCGGCTCGCCGAAGGCGAAGCCCTGCGCGTATTCGCAGCCGAGCTGGTAGAGCTCGACTGCATCGGAATCGCTCTCGGCGCCTTCGGCGACCACGTCCATGCCGAGGTCGTGGGCGAGCGCGATGATCGATTTCAGGATCACCGGCCGGGTGCCGCGGCTGCCGGTGCGAACGAACGACTGGTCGATCTTCAATGTGTCGAACGGGAAGCGCTGCAGATAGGCCAGCGAGGAATGGCCGGTGCCGAAATCGTCGATCGAGAGCCCGACGCCGAGCTCGCGAATGCGGGTCAGCATCTGCGCCGCATGCTCGGGATTTTCCATCACCAGCGATTCCGTGAGCTCCAGCTTCAAGGTGCCGCGCGCCACCGACGAGCGGGCCAGCACCGAGCGGACGTCGTGGATCAGATCGTGTCGCAGCAGCTGCCGCGAGGAGACGTTGACGCTCGCGAAGATCGGCTCGCGCGAGCGCATCGCGCGCTGCCAGACCGCAAGCTGGCGCGCGGTCTGGTCGAGCACAAAGGTCCCGAGATCGACGATGAGTCCGATCTCCTCGGCAATGGTGATGAACTCGATC
>Ga0302322_100004847_pt1 | contig 11745 bp, 10 predicted proteins | sample Fen_T0_2_FD_203757 | JGI IMG/M metagenome (GOLD analysis project Ga0302322, IMG submission 203757) | Peat permafrost microbial communities from Stordalen Mire near Abisko, Sweden - Fen_T0_2 | ecosystem: Environmental > Terrestrial > Soil > Wetlands > Permafrost | place: Sweden: Abisko... | reverse complement strand
CGTCGGTGAACAGTTCTGGTGGCCGGAACCGCCGTTCCGGCCACCAGCGGGTTCAGCGACGTGCCCGTCGGCCGTACCCGAACGGACGCTGTCACACCAGGGCGACTCCGCCCGACCGGCGTGATCGAGCCTGTTGCATGAACCTTGGCGACCGCTGACATGATCTTGTTGTTGGTGGTGCTGGTGGCTTGTTGCTCCGTGGGGGGCCCTTCCTGGTCGGGCAGGGGTGCCCCCCGGGGGGCCTTTAGGTGAGGTTCGGGGCGGTGGTCTTGGCGGTGAAGAGTTTGACCACGTTGTGGACGGTGGCGGCGAGGCTGAACTCGGTGGTCACTGATGCCAGGCCTCGGGTGGCGAATTGGCGCATCCCTCGTCGGTCTTTGAGTTGGCCGAAGACGGGTTCGGCGGTTCGTCCTCGGATCTTGTAGAGGTCCCGTCCGGTCGGGGTGCGTAGCTTGGCCTGGGCCCGATCGGTGGCTGGTCGTCCGGTCAGGTCCTGCCCGGCGCCCGGGTCGGCGCCGAGGTGGAGTTTCTCGTCGCTGGACAGCGGCGCGATCAGGTGGACGTGGGCGGCCTCGGCCCGGGCGAAGGTCTCCTCGTTGGCGTAGCCCGCATCGGCCACGACCACTCCCAGCTCATCGACACGGCTACTGGCCCCGATCAGCTCCCGCTCGATGTCGGGCTCGATGTCGGGCTCGATGTGGGAGTGGGTGGTGGGTGGGTGGGGGGTGATGCCGGCTTCGCGCAGGGTGGTGGTGACGTGGTCGAAGACGTCGCCGAACTGGTGGTGGTCGGTGGGGTGCTGGCTGAGGTGGAAACCGACGATGATCTGGTCGGCGGTGGTCGCGGCCTGGGCGTTGTAGCCCTGCACGAAGCCGTGCTTGGCCTTCATCCGGCGGGAGTGCGGGTCGGTGGTCGAGGCCCGTGGCGGGGGCGGATCGGCCCAGGTGCCGTCCTTACGTCGCCGCCGTCGCCGCTGGGTGTGGGCGACCTCGTCCTTCGGGCGCGGCCCGCGGGGCCGGTCCCCGGCCGCGGCCGCCGCGTCGTAGGTGGCCTGCTTGGCTTTCTGCTGGGCCAGCATCGCCTCACGGGCTGCGGTGTCCCGCTCGTCCAGCTGCGCCTTGGCCTGCTTGATCCGTTCCAGCCGTTCGGCCCGTCGCCGTAGCTGCGGCGGCAGATCGTCACAACGCCCGCCACCGTGCGGGCCGTGCTGGGCGTCCTCGGCCTCATCGACCGCGATCTGCTGGTCGATCAGCTGCGCGACCAACGCGTCGTACGCGGCCTGCTCCTCGGCGACCTGGTGGGCCAACGCCTCGCCGGTGTAGCTCTTCGCCCAGGACGCGTTCGCGGCGATCTTCGTCCCGTCGATCGCGATCACCCCGAGCCGGACCATCCCCGCGGCATGGCACAACCGCAGGACCTGCGCGAACACCTCCTGCACCGCGTCGCGGTGGACCTTCACGAACCGGGAGATCGTGGAATGGTCCGGAGTCAGCAACCCGGTCACCACCTTGAACCCCGCATCACGGGTGGCGGCCCGCTCGATCTTCCGCGACGACCTCACCCCGACCGCGTGCGCATAGATCGTCACGGCCAGCATCATCGCCGGGTCGTACGCCGACCCGCCCTGCCCGTTGATCCGGTACCGGGCATAGAACGCGGTCAGGTCCAACTGATCGACCACGTCCAGCACATGCCAGACCAGATCGTCCTCGGACAACCACTCCCGAAGATCAACCGGGAGCAGCATCACCTGATCGCGCTGCGGGACCCGCAGATTCCGACCCATATCCCATGATCCCACAAACCATGATCACCAACACCATGATCGTGCAACAGGCTCGATCATGCACGGTTGCACGGACCCGTACCGGTTCAGCAGGGTTCAACCGCGCATGATCACCGGCTGGCAGGGGCGGCGAGGGGCCGCCGGACAGTCAGGAGGAGCCGGCCTGGCGGGTGTGGTCGCGCAGGTCGATCAGGGGGCCGGTGACGGCGATGCCGGCCGGGTCGGTCAGCGGACCACCGGCCACCCGCTCGGCCTCGAACTGGGCGATCAGGCCCTCCAGCTCGGCCCGCAGCGCGGCGACCTCACCCTCGTCCGGGTGCTGGGAGAGCGCGGCGAGGTGACGGCGGGCGTCCCCCACGCGGTGTGCCTCGATCGCGGCGAGCACCAGGTGCCGGCCGGCCTCCAGCGCGTGCTCGCGCGGGCGCCAGTAGGCGACGCCGAGGCCCAGCGCGTCGTTCGGCAGGTCCTGCTCGCGGAGCATGGCCAGGCCTGCGGCCAGCGCGCAGCCGCTCTGGTCGCGCTCGGCGGCCGTGCCGAGACGCCGGAGCGCGGCGTCCCGGTCCTCGTGGATCGACAGCCGGGCCAGCTCGACGAGCGGGTACCAGGCACGGCCGTTGTGGGCCAGCTCCTCGGCGAGCGCCCACACGGCGTCGTTCGCGGCGCGGAGCGGGTCGCCGTCGGGCAGCCCCTCGTGGCCCTCGGCGGCATGCCGTCGGACGATGTCCGCGAGCCGGGGGAAGGCGTCGACGTCGTTCGGGTCCTCGCGGAGGCGGCCCCACAGGGCGGCCTCCTCCCCTGGGTCGACCGGCGTCGCCGGCTCGACCCCCGGTTCGGCCGTGGGCTGCGCCCCGGCGTCGCCGGCGGACGCCGCCGGGTCGCCCGGGCCGTCCCCCTGCGGCCGGCGGCGCCATCGCCCGGTCAACCTGTCGATCGCCTTCACGAACACCTCCATGCATCGGTCAGGGTCCCCCGCAGCACCGGTCCCAACGGGCGGACCGCGCCTGACGCCCGATTTGACCCTAGCTCGGGCGGACCGGGGCGGCGAAACGCCGCTCCGCCCGACCGGCAGGACCATGCTGCGGGCCCGGCCGGGCGTTGTCGATCGCGGCGGTACCACCCGGCGCCACACCGAAACGCGGCAGAACCCGACCTGTGGTGCTTGCGCTCACCATCGCGCCCCGGTGAGGTAGGCACATGGCACGCGACCAGGCCGCCGCGAAGGGCGCCGACAGATCCGCTTCCCGGCCGACCGGGAAGCAGGCCGAGCGCCCGCCCGAGCGCCAGGCCGAGCGCCCGGGCAAGGAGAAGGGCGGCGAACGGCGCTCCGGCCCCGCGCCGGAGAAGCTGTCCCGGGTGCGCTACGAGGCCGAGCTGCTGCGCCTGCAGGGCGAGCTGGTCGCCGTCCAGGAGTGGGTCAAGGCGACCGGCCAGCGCCTCGTCGTGGTGTTCGAGGGCCGGGACGCCGCCGGCAAGGGCAGCACGATCAAGCGCATCACCGAGTTCCTCAACCCCCGGGTCGCCCGGATCGTCGCCCTCCCGGTGCCGACGGAGCGGCAGCGCAGCCAGTGGTACTTCCAGCGGTACGTCGAGCACCTGCCGGCCGCGGGCGAGATCGTGCTGTTCGACCGGTCCTGGTACAACCGGGCCGGCGTCGAGCGGGTGATGGGGTTCTGCACCCCCGAGGAGTACCGGCGGTTCCTGCACCAGTGCCCGATGTTCGAGCGCATGCTCGTGGAGGACGGGATCCTGCTGCGCAAGTACTGGTTCTCGGTGAGCGACGAGGAGCAGGAGCGCCGGTTCCGCTCGCGCGTGGAGGACCCGCTCCGACGGTGGAAGTTCTCCCCCAACGACCTGCTCACCCGGGACCGCTGGGTGGACTTCAGCCGCGCCAAGGACGAGATGTTCGTCCACACCGACATCCCCGAGGCGCCCTGGTACGTCGTCGAGGCGGACATCAAGCGGCACGCCCGGCTCAACATGATCGCCCACCTGCTCAGCGTGCTGCCGTACGAGCACGTCTCCCACCCGCGGATCGACCTGCCGCCTCGCCCGCCCGCCCAGGACTACGAGCGGCCGCCCCGGGAGCTGTTCCACCAGGTGCCCGACCACGTCGGCCAGCTCCTCGGCGACGGCTGAGCCGGGCAGCGTTCAGGGTCCCCGACACGGCCCGGTTGTCCGTAGCTCACAAAGCCTCCCGATCGGGTGAGTGGCGGCGCACTACCCTGGCGGGATGACGGTCGCCCGCTCCGACACCACCCTGGCCCGGCTGCGCCGCAGCGCGGGCAGCCTGGCGACGGCGTGCGTGCACCACCTGGAGGAGCGGCTCCCCTGGTACCGGGCGCTACCGCCCGAGGACCGCTCCTGGGTCGGCCTGGTGGCCCAGCAGGGGGTGGCGGCCTTCGTCGCCTGGTACGCCCGGCCCGGCCCGACGGTCGCGCTGACCGCCGACGTCTTCGGCATCGCCCCGCGCGAGCTGATGCGCTCGATCTCCCTGCAGCAGACGCTGGAGATGCTGCGCACCGTGGTCGACGCCGTGGAGATCGAGGCCCTGGCGCTCGCCGCCCCCGGGGAGGAGGCCCCGCTGCGCGAGTCGATGCTGCGCTTCTCCCGCGAGGTCGCCTTCGCCGCCGCGGAGGTCTACGCCCGGGCCGCCGAGCTGCGCGGCGCCTGGGACGCCCGGCTGGAGGCCCTCGTCGTCGACGCCCTGATCCGCGGCGAGGCGGACGACGCGGTGCGCTCGCGGGCGGCGGCGCTCGGCTGGGCGGAGACGGCGAAGGTGACCGTCCTGGTCGGGGCGACCCCGCCGGGTCCGGCCGACACCCTGGTGGACGACGTCCGCCGGGAGGCGGCGGCCCGGTCGGCGGAGGCGCTGGTCGGCGTCCAGGGGGACCGGCTCGTCGTCGTCCTGGGCCACGAGGGCGAGCCGGGGGACGTCGTCCGGCGGCTCGCCGACCTGTTCGGACCCGGCCCCGTCGTGCACGGTCCGGCCGTGACGGGCCTCACCGAGGCCGGCCGGTCGGCGCGCGCCGCCCTCGCCGGGCTCGTCGCCGCGCGGGCGTGGCCGGGCGCGCCCCGGCCGGTGGCCGCCGACGACCTGCTGCCCGAGCGGCTGCTCAGCGGTGACTCGACCGCCCGGCGGGCCCTCGTCGACCGCGCGTACCAGCGCCTGGCGGGGTCGGAGGTGCCGCTCCTGGAGACCACCGCGACCTACCTGGAGCACGGCCGGTCGCTGGAGGCGACGGCGCGCGCGCTGTTCGTGCACCCCAACACGGTCCGCTACCGGCTCGGTCGTGTGGCGGATCTCACCGGCTGGAACCCGGCCGACCCGCGCGAGGGTTTTGTCCTCCATGTCGCCATCGTGGCCGGTCGGCTGGCCGAAACGCGGTCGCGGACACCATGACGGACGGCGACTTGGAGGAATCCTCCAAAGTCCGGTCGCGAGCTTCGTCCGGGATCCCGACGACGCGCGCTCCCCGCACCGGCCACCCTGGACCCGTGCTCGCCATCGTGTGCCCCGGACAGGGGTCGCAGTCCCCCGGTTTTCTCGCGCCCTGGCTCGACCTGCCCGGCGTCCCCGAGCAGCTCGCCCGCCTCAGTGAGGTGACCGGACTCGACCTGCTGGCCCACGGCACGACGTCCGACGCCGGCACCATCCGGGACACCGCGATCGCGCAGCCGTTGATCGTCGCGGCCGGGGTCGTCACGGCGACCGCGCTCGGCGCGCTGCCCGGCGACGCCCCGGCGGTGGTCGCGGGCCACTCGGTCGGCGAGTTCACGGCGGCCGTCCTGGCCGGCGTGCTGACGGCGGACGACGCCCTGGTGCTCGTCCGCGAGCGGGGCCGGGCGATGGCCGCCGCGAGCGCCGTCACCCCCACGGGCATGAGCGCGGTGCTCGGGGGTGACCCCGAGCAGGTCGCCGCGGCGCTGGCCGAGCACGGCCTGACCGCCGCCAACGCCAACGGTTCCGGCCAGGTGGTCGCCGCGGGCACCCTGGAGCAGCTGGCCGCCCTCGCCGCGGCCCCGCCGGCCCGCACCCGGGTCGTGCCCCTGCAGGTCGCGGGCGCCTTCCACACCCACCACATGGCGCCGGCCGTGCAGGCCCTCGCCGCCGCGGCCGCGGGCGTGACCCCGGCCGACCCGCGCGTCCCGCTGCTGTCCAACGCCGACGGCGCCGCCGCGACCTCGGGCACGCAGGCGCTGGAACGGCTCGTCCGGCAGGTCAGCAACCCGGTCCGCTGGGACGCGTGCACGGCGACCCTCGCCGGGCTCGGTGTCACCGCGCTCGTGGAGCTGTGCCCCGGCGGCACGCTCGCCGGGCTCGCCAAGCGCGGCCTGCCCGGCGTCCGCACCGTCGCCCTGAAGACCCCCGACGACCTGGACGCCGCCCGCGCGCTCGCCACCGAACTGGCCGAGCAGGCCGCGCAGTCCGAGCAGGCCGGGGTCACGGCGTGAGCGAGCCGGCCGCCGGCCCTGCCCGGATGGCGGTCGCCACCGGGGCGCTCCACACCCGGATCCTCTCGGTGGGTGCCTACCGTCCCGAGCGCCTGGTCACCAACGCCGAGATCTGCGAGCGCATCGACTCCTCCGACGAGTGGATCCGGGAGCGCTCCGGCATCGCGACGCGCCGCTGGGCCGCGGCCGAGGAGTCCGTCGTCGACATGGCGGTGGCCGCCGCCGCGACGGCTGTCGAGCGGGCCGGGCTCGCCCCCGGCGACATCGACGCCGTCCTCGTCGCGACGATCACCCACCTGTACCAGACGCCGTCCGCGGCGACGCTGGTCGCGCACCGGATCGGGGCCTCCCGGGCCGCCGCCCTCGACCTGTCGGCCGCGTGCGCGGGGTTCTGCTACGGCGTCTCGCTCGCGTCCGACATGGTCAAGGGCGGGTCCGCGCGGCACGTCCTCGTCGTCGGCGTCGAGAAGCTGTCCGACCTGACGGACCCCACCGACCGGTCCACGGCCTTCCTCTTCGGGGACGGCGCGGGCGCCGTCGTCATCGGCCCGAGCGACCACCCCGGCATCGGCCCGACGGTCTGGGGCTCGGACGGGTCGAACTGGCAGGCCATCACCACCCGCACCGACTGGCTCGCCTATCGCGACACCAAGAGCGCGAGCTGGCCGTACCTGACGATGGCCGGCCAGACGGTCTTCCGCTGGGCGGTGTGGGAGATGTCGCCGATGGCCCAGAAGGCCCTGGACGCCGCGGGCGTCGCCGCCGAGGACCTGGCGGCGTTCGTCCCGCACCAGGCCAACGTCCGGATCATCGACGCGATGGCCAAACGCCTGGCCCTGCCGGAGCACGTGCGCGTCGCACGGGACATCGCCGACATGGGCAACACCTCGGCGGCGTCGGTCCCGCTCGCGATGGACCGGCTGCTGCGGGAGGGTGAGGTCGCCTCGGGCGGGCTCGCCCTGCTGATCGGGTTCGGCGCCGGGCTGGCCTACGCGGCCCAGGTGGTCGAACTGCCGTGACGAACCCCCCGCCGGCCACCCGGCGGGTCCATCCATCCGCACCGGAAGTCCACACGAGAAGGAGCCCAACCATGGCCATGAGCGAGCAGGAGATCCTCAGCGGTCTCGCCGAGATCGTCAACGAGGAGACCGGCCTCGCGGCCGACGCCGTCCAGCTCGACAAGTCGTTCACGGACGACCTCGACATCGACTCGCTGTCGATGATGACGATCGTGGTGAACGCCGAGGAGAAGTTCAGCGTGCGGATCCCCGACGACGACGTGAAGAACCTCAAGACCGTCGGCGACGCGGTCTCGTACATCCAGACCGCCCAGGCGGCCTGACCCCGCATCGCCGTCGGCCGGGGCGGTGACCCGCCCCGGCCGCGCACCACCCACAGCTCACCAGCTCACCAGCTCGATCTAGGACAGGGGAACGTCATGGCCTCGGACACGCAGCGACGGGTCGTCGTCACCGGCCTCGGAGCGACCACCCCGCTCGGCCGCGACGTGCCCTCCACCTGGCAGGCCGCGCTGGACGGCACCTCCGGGGCGCACACCATGACCCACGACTGGGTCGCGGGCTTCGACCTGCCGGTGACGTTCTCCGCCGAGCTCGCCGTGCCCACCGCCGACGTCCTCACCCGGGTCGAGACCAAGCGGCTCGACCCCGCCGGTCAGATGGCGATCGTCGCCGCCCGGGAGGCGTGGCAGGACGCCGGGGCGCCGGAGATGGACGGCGACCGCCTCGGCGTCGTCGTCGCGACCGGCATCGGCGGCATCTGGACGCTGCTCACGGCCTACGACACGCTCAAGGAGAAGGGCCCCCGCCGGGTCCTCCCGCTGACCGTCCCGATGCTCATGGGCAACGGCCCGGCGGCGGCGGTCAGCCTCGAGCTGGGCGCGCGGGCCGGCGTCCACACGACCGTGTCCGCCTGCGCCTCGGGCGCCGAGGCGGTCGCATCCGGGCTGGAGATGATCAGGAGCGGCCGCGCGGACGTCGTCGTCGCCGGCGGCACCGAGGCCTCCACCCACCCGCTGCCCATCGCCGGGTTCGCCGCGATGCAGGCCCTCTCCACCCGCAACGACTCCCCCGAGACCGCCTCGCGGCCCTACGACACGGCCCGCGACGGGTTCGTGCTCGGCGAGGGCTGCGCCCTGCTGGTGCTGGAGTCGGAGGAGCACGCCCGGGCGCGCGGCGCGCGGATCTACGCCGAGCTCGCCGGAACCGGCCTGACCTCCGACGCGCACCACATCGCCGCCCCCGACCCCGAGGGCACGGGCGCCGCGCGCGCCATGAAGGCGGCCCTCGACGCGGCCGGCGCCACCCCGTCGGACGTCGTGCACCTCAACGCCCACGCGACCTCCACCCCGGTCGGCGACATCGCCGAGGCGCGGGCGATCCGGCTGGCGCTCGGCGCCGCCGCGGACGGCGTCGCGGTCTCCGCGACCAAGTCGATGACCGGCCACCTGCTCGGTGCCGCAGGCGCCCTGGAGAGCATCTTCGCCGTCCTCGCCCTGAGCCACCGCCTGGCGCCGCCGACGATCAACGTCGACGACCTGGACCCCGGCGTCCCCCTGGACGTCGTCCTCAAGGCGCCGCGCGCGCTGCCGGACGGGGACGTCGTCGTGCTCAACAACTCCTTCGGGTTCGGCGGGCACAACGCGGCGGTGGCCTTCCGCAACGTCTGAGCGGCTGGATCCCGCCTCACCCGGTCGGCCCCGGCCACGACTTGCACGCGATGGAACGAGGTCGTACTGTCCTCCGCATGGAACGGTACGGTTTCGTTCCACACCGGTGATCGTCGAGCGGACGGAGGACCCACGCCATGGAGGCGACAGCGCCCGCCCGTCCGCGGATCGAGGGTGACCGGGAGCAGCAGATCTACCGGGCCACCCTCGACCTGCTCGTCGAGACCGGGTACGACAAGCTCACCCTGGACGCCGTCGCGGCGCGGGCCAGGGCGAGCAAGGCGACCCTGTACCGGCGCTGGTCGTCGAAGTGCGAGCTCGTCGTCGACGCCGTCAAGGGCCTCCACTCGACCCTTGCCGAACCGCCCGACACCGGCACCCTCCGGGGCGACCTGCACGAGCTGGCCCGCTGCAAGGGCCTGCTGGAGCCCGAGCGGGCCGACGTCCTCTGCGGCCTGTCCACCGCGATGTACCGCGACGGGGAGCTGCACGACCGGCTCTCCGCGCTCTTCATGGATCCCCGCCACGACCACCTGCGGGGCCTGCTGGAGCGCGCCCGTGGCCGGGGCGAGGTCCGCCCGGACCTCGACCTCGACCTGCTCTCGCAGGTGATCCCGGCGATGGTCCTGTTCCAGCTGAACTTCCGGACGCCGGGCGAGATGCCGCCCGACTTCGCCCTCCACGTGATCGACCAGATCCTGCTGCCCGCGGTCCAGGTGCCCCGGGCCGAGGCGCCGCCAGGCGGCTGACCCGTTCCACCGTCGCGCGACCACCCGCAGTTCCGGCGTCCGGTCGCGCTCCGTCGCCACATCGTGCGGGTCTGCACCGTCGCGCGCCCGCGCCGTCACACCACCACCGCCAGGCTCGTCCTGCTCCCGAAGCCTCCCGCACACGACGACGCGTGCCGGGCGCCGATCCGTAGGCCGCGTCACGCTCGTCCACGCCCTCCACCGGGCCTGAACCAGAAACGAGACTCCCATGTCCGAACGCAGCGGGGAGCTGAGCCTCCCCGACGCCCTCGACCCCATGCTCGATCCCGAGGTCGACGCCGAACTGGACGCCGGTGCCGGTGCCGGTGCTGATGGCGCCGCCGGCGGCAAGGGTGGAGCCCGTCACCTCGGCATCGCGCTCGCCGTGATCAGCGCGGCCCAGCTGATGGTCGTGCTCGACGCCACCATCGTGAACATCGCGCTGCCGTTCGTGCAGCGTGACCTGGGCTTCAGCTCCGCCAACCTGTCATGGGTCGTCAACGCCTACACGCTGGCCTTCGGCGGCCTGCTGCTGCTCGGCGGCCGCGCCGGTGACCTGCTCGGACGCCGCAAGGTCTTCATGGCCGGGGTCCTGATCTTCGCCGGCGCGTCGCTCTTCGGCGGCCTGGCCCAGAACGAGACCTGGATGATCACGGCCCGCGTGCTGCAGGGCCTCGGGGCCGCGGTGGCGTCACCGACGGCGCTCTCGCTCATCACCACCAACTTCCCCGCCGGCCCGGCCCGCAACCGGGCGTTCGCCGTCTACGCGGCGATGTCGGGTGCGGGTGCCGCGATCGGGCTGCTGCTCGGCGGTGCCCTGACCGAGCTGTCCTGGCGCTGGACGTTCTACATCAACGTTCCCATCGGCATCGCCGTCGTCCTGCTGGCCCCGCGCGTGCTGGGCGAGTCGGAGCGCAGCCGCGGCCGGTTCGACCTGCCGGGTGCGCTGACCGCCACCGGTGGTCTGGTGAGCCTGGTCTACGGCCTCACCCACGCCGCGACGACGTCCTGGACCGACCGCACGACCGTGATCACGCTGGTGACCGGCGTCGTCCTGCTGGTGGCGTTCCTGGTCATCGAGTCGCGCTCGTCGCACGCCCTGATGCCGTTCCGGGTGCTCGCCAACCGCACCCGCGCCACGACCTACCTCGCGATGCTCGCCATCGGCTCGGCGATCTTCTCGATGTTCTACTTCCTCGGGCTCTACATCCAGACCGTGCTCGGCTACAGCTCGATCCAGGCCGGGGTGGCGTTCCTGCCGTTCAGCGTGGGAATCATCGTCGCGGCGCAGATCGCCTCGGCGTTGATCTCCCGGGTCGACCCGCGGTGGATCGCCGGCACGGGTGCCGTGCTCGGTGGAGCCGGGATGCTCTGGCTGACGCGGCTGCAGGTCGACTCCAGCTACCTGACCGGCCTGCTCGGCCCGATCCTGGTGCTGTCGTTCGGGATGGGCCTGGCGTTCGTGCCGCTCACGCTGACGGCGGTCGCCGGCGTGTCGAAGGAGGACTCGGGCGTCGCGTCCGCCGTCCTCAACACCATGCAGCAGGTGGGTGGCGCCCTCGGCCTGGCGATGATGAGCACCGTCGCCGTGAGCAGCGCCAAGGACAAGGCGGCCGAGCTCGGCGCCGACCTCCAGGCGAAGGCGGCGGCAGGGGTGGGCCAGGACCAGCTCGCGGCGCTGAAGCAGCTGATCCAGCCGACGGCCTTCACCCACGGTGCCGGCTCCGCCTACCTGGTCGGATCGGCGATCATGGCGGCGGCGGCCATCGGGATCTACGTGATGCTGCACATCCGCCACCGCGACCTGGCGGCGGACAACACCGGTGCCGCGATGGTGCACTGAAAGATCACCTGAACGCCTGACGCAGGGTCCGCGAGCACGGACACTTCGAGCCGCCCACCAGGCTGCCCGAAGTGTCCGTGCTCGCTGCCGTTCGCGCCGGTCAGCCCGCCGCCGCGCGGGCCTGCGACGTCAGCCGCACCCCGGCGGCGAAGTCGGCGACCGTCGCGGCGTCCCAGTGCAGGCTGCCGGGCAGCTGGAAGATCAGGTACGCCTTGCCACCACGGAC
>Ga0302322_100004846_pt1 | contig 11746 bp, 9 predicted proteins | sample Fen_T0_2_FD_203757 | JGI IMG/M metagenome (GOLD analysis project Ga0302322, IMG submission 203757) | Peat permafrost microbial communities from Stordalen Mire near Abisko, Sweden - Fen_T0_2 | ecosystem: Environmental > Terrestrial > Soil > Wetlands > Permafrost | place: Sweden: Abisko... | reverse complement strand
CAGAGGAACGTGCCAGCGGTCTTGCCGTTGGTATCGAGCCTCGATGCCGGCTGGGGCAACACCTTGGTCCTTGTCCCGCAGTCGGGCCCCGGCGCCCCAACCGGCGCTGCCGCAGTTGCCGGAAACGGCGCGGCGAACGTCTCATGGAAGGCGCCCGCAAACGATGGCAAGAGTCCGATCACCGGCTACACGGTCACGTCGTCGCCGGGCAGTAAGACGTGCTCCACGACGGGCATTCTCTCCTGCACAGTCGGTGGACTGACCAACGGCACTGCCTACAAGTTCACCGTTCACGCCAAGAACGCGATTGGGACAAGCGCGGGCTCGGCCTGGTCGGCGGTCGTGACTCCGAAGGCCGCGGCTACGCCCATTCCGTCTCCCAGCGCATCGCTCAAACCATCGCCGTCGGTGACGCCGACCCCGTCGCATACCCCGGCTCCATCGGCGACGCCGGTCGCGTCGGCCACCCCGGCACCCTCGGCGATAAGCAGTTCCCCCGCACCGAGCACGGCCCCCGGCGGCTCAACGACTTCCGGCGGCGGCAGCGACATACCGCCGTTGGCGCTGGCCCTGGGAGGGATCGCTCTCCTGGCGCTCGGGGCGGTTTGCGGCTTTGCGGCCGCCAACCTGATGAACGGGCGGCCGGCAGGTTCGCCGCCGACCGCCACGCCGCCGGACCCGTGGAGGGCGGGTCGCACCTGAGGACGGGCGCCGGCACGAACCCAATGCCGCCTTCACGTCCGCGCCTATTAGAACTACGCCTTCGCGCCCGCTCCACGCAACTCGCGGAGTCGGGCGACGCTGCCCGAAACCACGAGCGTCTCCCCAGCCACCAGTATTCGATCCGCGGGCGGGTTGGCTTCGTAGCTGCGCTCGCCCGTGACGATCGCCAGCACGAAGACCCCGGAGTCCCGAAGCGCAGCCACCGTGGAACCCACGGTTGAGCCGCCGGCCACGACCTCGACTTCCTCCATCGAGAACGCCAGTTCGCCATGCGAGAGCGCGGCGTCGATGAAGTCGACAACGCGCGGCCGAACCGCGAGTTCCGCCAGCCGGTGGCCGGCCATGGTGTAGGGAGAGACGACCCGGCTCGCGCCCGCCTGCATGAGTCGGGCTTCGGAGTCCTCCGTGTTGGCGCGTGCAACGACGAAGAGATCGGGGTTCATGGCCCGCGCGGAGAGAATGACGTAGACGTTGTGGGCATCCGAATCGATGGTGGTGATCAGGCCACGCGCCCGCTCGATTCCCGCAGCCCGGAGGGTCGCCTCTTCGGTCGCGTCGCCCTCGACCTCGAGAAAGCCTTCACGCCGGGCACGCGCGAGAGATTCGGGAAGGATGTCGATGACCACGACCTTCAGCCCGGAATGGACGAGCTCCCGTGCCACCGTCAGGCCGACCCGGCCGTAGCCGCACAGGATGTAGTGGCCCGAAAGCTTGTTGACTGCCTGGACCATTCGTTCGGCCTCCCGTCGTCCGCTCGTCGCCTCAACCACAAGGTACTCGGCCACGATGCCGACCGTGCCGAAGATGAGCCCGACCCCCACGATCGAAAGGACCATCGTCCAGATGCGGCCGGCATCGGCGAGCGGCTGGACTTCTCGGAAACCGACGGTGGTGAGGGTGATGACCGTCATGTAGAGCGCATCGAGCAGTCGCCAGCCCGGCTCGATGATGATGTAGCCCGCCGTACCGACGACGATGCAGCCGACGATGACGGCCAGCCAGATCCGGATGTGGGTGCCCGTGATCACGGCCGGGGCTGCCGCTGGGGACGCCGCGAGCCCAGCCCGCGACGATGCCCCGGCCACCGAACGTGGCGTCTTGCCGGCTGTAGACCGAGGGTCGTCGCTCATGCGCCGCGATTCTAGTCGTGTGGGCGGGGTGAAGAATGCCTGATGCACGGGTTATCGGTCGCCGTCGGCGCGCGCGTATGATCCGAAGACCACGCCCGAGCCGCCCGCAAGAGGTTCCGCGATGACCGCCCAGCCGCCCGCCCACGGCCATGACCACGGCCATGACCACGGCCATGACCACGGCCCCGCCGCCCACACCGGCGCCGCCGCCCCGGCTCTCAAAATGGTGATCGGCGGCGAGCTGGTCGATGCGGCGGACGGCCAGATATTCGATGTCGTCAGCCCCGTCGACGGCCGGGTAATCGTGAGCGTGCCCAAGGGCGGCTCGGAGGACGTGGATCGGGCCGTGAAGGCGGCCCAGCGCGCGTTCGACAGCGAGTGGCACACGTGGAGCCAGACCCGCCGCGGCCAGACCCTGACCCGATTCGCTACGCTGATCCGACAGCATCTCGAGGAGCTGGCCCAGCTCGAAACCGAGAACATGGGCAAGCCCATCTCCTCGGCGCGGTGGGAGATCGGCGCCGTGGCCAACGTCATGGAGTATTACGGCGGCGCCGCGAACAAGCTGATGGGCGAGACGATTCCCGTCTCCAAGCCCGGTTTCGACTTCACGCTGCGCGAGCCGATCGGCGTCGTGGGTTTGATCGTGCCCTGGAACTTCCCGCTCATGCTTGCCAGCTGGAAGATGGGCCCGGCGCTGGCCGCGGGCAACACCGCGATCCTCAAGCCCGCCAGCTACACGCCACTCACCGCGATCCGCGTCGCGGAGCTGGCGCTCGAGGCCGGCTTCCCGCCCGGTGTCCTGAACGTCGTCACCGGCCCCGGCTCCGTCGCAGGCGCCGCGATCGCCGCGCATCCCGGCATCGGCAAGGTGGCATTCACCGGCGAAACGGCCACGGGGCAGGAGATCATGCGGGCCGCCGCCGGCAACATCAAGAAGGTCAGCCTGGAGCTGGGCGGGAAGAGCCCCAACGTCGTTTTCGCGGACGCGGACCTCGAGCGTTTCGCCGCCGAAGCCCCGTACTCGGTCTTCGACAACTGCGGCCAGGACTGCTGCGCTCGCTCCCGCATCCTCGTCGAGCGCTCAGTCCACGACAAAGTCGTCGAGCTGCTCGCCGCGGCTACGCTCAAAGTGAAGGTCGGCGACCCGGCCGACGACGCCACCGAAGTCGGCACGATGGTCAGCTTCCGCCAGCGCCAGAACGTCCTCGACTACATCCGAATCGCAGGCGAGGAAGGCGCGCATGTCGTCGTCGGCGGCGGCATCCCGACCGATCCGGCCCTGGCGAACGGTGCGTACATCCAGCCCACCATCTTCGATCGGGTGACCTCGCGGATGCGCATCGCCCAGGAAGAGGTCTTCGGTCCAGTCGTCGCGATCATCCCATTCGACAGCGAGGAGGAAGCCATCCGGCTCGCGAACGACACGCCCTACGGCCTGTCGGGCTCGGTTTGGACGCGCGACATCTCGAAGGCGATCCGGACCGCGAAGGGGATCCAGTCGGGCGTGATCTCGATCAACTGCAACTCGAGCGTCCACGCCGAGGCGCCGTTCGGCGGCTACAAGATGTCGGGCACCGGCCGCGAGAACGGCATGCACGCATTCGAGTCGTATACCCAGATCAAGAACGTCTACGTCGACCTGAGCTAGCGATCTCAACTCGGCCGAACGATTGCGCGCTCCGCCGAGTCTAACCAGGGGACGGATGAAGCCGAGCGAGTCCGGGCCGTTCGCCGATTTCGGTGGCCCGGCGCGGGCTAGACTGGAAGCTCGATCGACGAAGGGGACGAGATGACGCAGGGGCCTCCGACGCAGCCGGGAACGTGCCGCCATTGCGGCGCGACGCTGGTCTTCCGCGGCCAGACGACCTGCCAGCATTGCGGCCGAAGCCAGGCTGATCAAGCGGCCTCGTTCGGACCCACGGCAACGACATGGGGCGGTGCGACCCAGGGCCAGGCGAGCACGCCGCCGACCCCGACCACCCCGCCGACGCCGGCCGCCGATTCCGCGACCACCGCGCCTACGCCGACCCCCACGCCCCCCGGACCGACGTCGACGCGATACTTCCAGTCCGTCCAGATGCCGGCGCCGACCACGCTCGCATCCTCGACCTCGTTGAACGACGCGTCCGCTCCCGCCGCCACTCCGGTTCCGACGGATCGCGTCGTCACACCCGCTGATGCAGCGCCGGCTCCGACCGCCGCGCCGGCACCGGCCCCGACCCAGCCGACCGCCCCGTCGATGTGGGGCACGGCTGCTCCCCAGCCGACCGCCGCCCCGCCGGCGGACCCGGCATGGCCGGGGCTGTGGACTCCGCAGCAAGGGCCACCGCCCGGCTCGACGCGAGGTCCCGAGCCCGGCTCCTATCAACCCTGGAACCCTCAAGAGGAATGGACGCGCCGACAGCAAATGCGTCGCTCGCGGCAATACTCAACCTCTCGAGGCGGCACCAGTTGCGCCACCGTTTTGGGCATCGTCCTCGTCGTGGTCGGGTTCGCGTTCGCCGTCGTTCAGGCGAACACCGGCGGATCGGTCCCGCTCGACACGCCCAATTTCATCGGCTATGCGCAGGACAGCCTCCCGCCGCCCGCCCCGGCCCTCTTTCCGTCCGTCGACCCACTGGTCGCGGTCGGCGGGTTGGGTCAAGCGCGTGCCGAGCACACGGCCAACCTGCTCCCCGATGGCCGAGTCATCGTGGTCGGTGGAATCTCCGAGGCTTCGGGCTCGCCTTCGGCGCTGACGTCGATCGAGTCATATGACCCTAACACCCGCTCCTTCACGCCGGCCGGAGATCTGCTGACCGCCCGCGCGGATCACATCGCCAGCACCCTGCAGGATGGTACGTTGCTGATTGCGGGGGGCAAAGGCGCTGACGGCCGTGCCCTCGCTTCTGCCGAAATCTACGATCCGAAGACGGGCACCTCCCGTCCCACCGGCGACATGACGGCCGCCCGGGTCTCCGCGTCCGCCGTTTCGCTCGCAGACGGCACGGTGTTCGTCGTGGGCGGCACCGACAACGGCCCGGTCTGGTCCGCGGAGTTGTACGAACCATCGAGCGGTACTTTCAAGTCGCTCGGGCCGCTGGCGTGGGCAGACGGAGCCGTGCCCGCTGTCGAGTTGAGTGATGGCCGCGTCCTCGTAGCCGGTGGCGGCGCGGCCGGGATACCGACTAGCGAGGCCGAGATCTACGACCCCGCGAGCGGGGCGTTCTCGTGGGTCGCAACGATCCAAATGGTGCGGACGAATGCGACATCTTGTCTTCTTGGAGACGGGCGCGTCCTCATCGTCGGCGGCCTCGACGCCAATGGGAATGTCAACCTCACCACCGAGATCATCGACCCCAACGGCCAGGCCAATGCTCCGCCCATGTGGCTCGGCGACCCGCGCGTGAACAACACCACGACGGCGTTCGGTGACGACTCGGCGCTCGTCGTCGGGGGTATCGATTCCGCGGGTGTACCGATCGCAACGGCGGAGCTCTTCCTTCCCGGCAAAGACGTCTTTGAGCCGATCGGGACGATGTCCGAGGCTCGATCCCGGCATACGGCTACGCTCCTGGCGGACGGGTCCGTCCTGATCGTCGGCGGCTGGTCGTCTGCGTCTGCGGTGACCGCCAGCGCCGGCCTGTACGTGCCCGACTCGACGCCGTAGACCTCGCCCCAACCGGCTCATTTCCGAGCTGCGCCACGCCCGGCCCAGCGTCGCCTGCGGTCTTCGTGCGAGTCCGATCTGAGGAAACAAGCCGCCTCGCTGTAAGGAATCGAGTGGGCGCGCGTTATGTAGGTGCAGACCGTGCGGGTCATACCGCCTCGTTTCCACACACCACCGTTCTCGACCGCACCGGACCGAACGAACAGGCGTTTGCCCTCATGACCATTGTCTTATTGCGAGTTGTCACTGCTGCGGGAGGATTCAAATGGAATCCCAGCAGTGGAAGAGGTTCGCCGAAATGACGAGCGGGAAGACTCCTCGCGTGCGCCAGTCGGGCCCCGCGGGCGAACCCGCTACCGATGTTACCGACGGCAACGAGTCCGTTGCGGAGCAGTCGGCCGAGGGATCGGTCGAGGAGGTAGTGGGCAGCGCTCGGGAGACCCGGCGCGCGACTACCGGCAGCGCGGCCTCCAGACGAGTCTCCGCCGCCGCGGCCGCCGCCGGAGCTGCAGCCGGGTCCGCCTCGACCGAAACCAGGCGAGCCGCACCAACCGCGCGCGCCGACAACGCAGTTGCAGCGGCATCAGCGGCCGCAGCCGCCGCCGTCGCCGCAGTCAGCGCCGCGATCGCAGCGACCAATTCCACGAATGCCGCCGAGGATGCCACCGGGTCGCCCGCAGCCGCACCTTCGGCCATGAAGGCTCCGGCGCCTAAGGCCGGCGTCGCAGCCAGGTCCCTTTCGACCGCCAGGACTAAGCGAGCCGCCGCCGCTGCCGGTGCCGCCGTTGCCGCCGCCGAGATAACCGCGCCGCCGCCTCCTGCTGCCGCTGCCGACATCGCTGCCTCGATCGCAACCGCGGAGATCGCGCCCAACTCACTGACCGCCAAGGCCGCCGCGGCCCCCGAGCCGGCCGCGCCCGAAACGATGGCCCCGAGTGTCCACGGCATCCTCAGAGCCAGGCCGGTCGATCCTTCACACAGCCCGGCCATCACCCGAGCAGGCTCTTCGGAGGCCGCGCCCGAATACGAGCAGACCATCGAGCCGCTCTTCTCCAACGAGGGCATCGTCCGGCACTCCGGCGAGAACTACAAGAACGTCTTCCAGCGCATCTTCGGAGTGTTCGCCGGCGTCGTTGCTGCACTGATCGGCGCCGGAACCGCCCTCGGACATACTGTTGCCTCCCATTTGCCGGCGCGCGCGTCTGCCGCCAACGCTCTGGGCTCCACCGCCGCCCCGGTCGGGCCTGTCGTCCTCTGGCCGATCAACAAGATCACCCGCCGCGGATCCGCCGCCCAGCTCGTTCCGGTTGCTGTCGAATACGACAGCACAGTCCGCAGACGCAGGCGAGCCCCGATCCTCTGGGTACTCTTCGTCGGGTTCTTTGTCGCTCTGTACGGCTACGGCATGATCTCCGGTCTGATCCTCCCGGCCGTCGCAGAAGGCCCGAGTCCTTCACCGACTTCCGGTATCGCGATCGTCGACCCGACCGTTCCGGCCACCCAGATCGCGTTGCTCACGTCCACGCCGAGCGCAGCGCCCAGCGCCACGCCCAACACCACCAAGCCGGGTGCGGCAACCGCCGCCGCGACGCCGAAGCCGACCACGGGTCCAACCGTCAAGCCGCCAGCCCCAACCCCGAAGCCCACCCCGAAGCCCACCCCGAAGCCCACCCCGAAGCCGACTCCGGTGCCGACTCCGGTGCACACCCCGACGCCACCTCCCAAGCCCACGCCGACGCCGGCGCCCGCCATGTTCGTCAGTTTCGAGGCCGACGGATCGACGGGATCGAGCGGAGGTCGCAACTACACAGCTGACTCGACGGTGACCCACGGAACTCGTTTCACCCTCTTCGTCGACACGCTGGTTGGGGCATCGTGCTCAATTTCGGAACCGGGACACGGCCAGTTGGCGGGGACCGGGGTTGCGCCTGCCTCGACGCCGTCGTTCATCTTCCGGTGGGGGAGATCTGGGACCAACCCCAACTACATCTACTGGGCCGCGGGAACGTACACGGTGACCGCCAGTTGCACGCTCAATAGCGTGACAAAGACTGCCACCCATTCGGTCGTCATCTCCTGACGCTGCCGTCTAGCGCCACCGCTCCCGAAGGCCCCTCCGAACGAGGGGCCTTTCGATTCAGGGTGGTTCCAGAACCTCCAAGTACGTTCGTTGCAGAGCGGGATCGGGGTCGATCGGACCGGTTTCCGGCTGATCGGATGAAGCCGCCGGTGCGTATGAATGGCAGGAGGCGCGGCGCCTCCCACAGAGGTTCAAGTGGAAACGTCCAAGAGGTTCCCAGGCGCCGCAGCGATCCAGCGTCGGGCGACCGCCGAGCTCCAGGCGTCATCCGATTCGCGGACTAATACCGCTCGGGCTGTCGCTCCCGTCGCGCTGGTCGTGGATGACGAGCCCTTCGTGCGGGCTCTCGTGGCAGCCGTGCTCCGCCGGCGCGGATGGTCCGTGATCGAAGCGCCCGACGGCTCGAGCGCGCTGGCTATGGCCCCGCAGATGCTCGACCTTCTGGTCACCGACTACGAGATGCCCGTGATCTCGGGCGTGACTGTCGCCGAGCAACTCCGCCTCCGTGACGGCCGGCTCCCCGTCCTGGTGCTCTCGGGCCGGCCGGACGCCGCCGCCAGGATGAGAGGCCTCCGCGGACCGCGAACCGCCTTCGTCGGAAAGCCGTTCCCTGTCGAGGAGCTCATCGCGACTATCGGACTCATCACCGCCACCGCCTGAGCGGCGTCACGGCGGCTCTGTCGCGCGACGACGCAACTTCGACTTCGCTCCCGCCCCGGCTGCGTCTCTCCCACGCGGCCGGGGCTTCTTCATGGAATCGGCAGGAAGTAGCCCGTCAGGTCGAAGATCAGATGAGTGGTCGCCTTCGAGGACGCGCCACCAAAGACGGCGCTCAGACCGAGGTTTCCATTGATCGGAACCACGATGCCATTGGCCCGATCGTCGCGCACAGGGAAGTTGATCGCGGAGGTGGAGGTCGGCCACGTCAGGCTCGGAGCGATCGCCACGAACCCGCCGGTCGATTGGCCGGTGACGGTGACGTTGCCCGAGACGGCGACCGTTCCCGCTGGCACGAAGCCGGCCATGGGGAGTGGCTTGATCGTGCCGCTGGTGAGCGCCTTTGCCAGGCCCAGTCCGGATCGCGAATCCACGGTCCTCACCGGCGAGATCGGGAAGTAGGCCGCTCCGCCGGGCCCGTGCAGGTAGTAGCCGGTCACGTCGAAGATCAGATATGTCGTCGCGCCGGCCGGGGCCACATACATCGCCAGCAGAGTCCGGTTCGCGCCGAGCTGAACGGTGACGTTGTTGGCGCGGTCGTCGCGGGCCGGGAAGTTGAGTGTCGAGAAGGTTGGCGGGCTGGGCAGCGTGGGGCCGAGAGCCACGAAGCCGGCCTTGGACTGGCCGGTGACCGTGAGGTTTCCGGTGACCGCCACCGCCGCGGACGGAACGCCGGCGGCGCCCACAGTGAACGACAGCTGAGAGTTGGCGGCCAATCTGCCGGTCGCTCCGGTCCCGTTTCGCGTGTCGAGCACCCGGTGCGGCGGCAGTGCGAAGTAGGACGCATTGCCGAAGTCGGGCAGGAAGTAGCCGCTGACGTCGAACACGAGCTGAGTCGCCGAAGTGCCGGTCGAGCCGACGAAGACGGCTGCCAGGGTGCCGTTGCCGGCCAGCGCGACCGTCACGCCGTTGGCCCGGTCGTCGCCCCTGGGGAAGTTGATCGTCGAGAAGGTCGGGGTGGCGGGCACCGTCGGCCCGAGCGTCACGTAACCGGCGCTGGTTTGCCCGGTCACGGTCAGGTTGCCGGTCACCGCGATTGCGTTCGATGGGACCGATGCGGTGCCGGCAACGTGGAACGACCGCGGGGTGTGCGAGACGAAGCGGTCGCTGAGGCCGCGACCAATCCGCGTGTCGAGGATCCGCGTCGGGCTCGCGGCGACGTATGTGCCGCCGATCCGGACCGTGAATCTGGCCGCAGAGCTGTTGAAGTCGAGCTGGCTGCCGCCGCCCGCCGGTTCGATCGCGATCTTGACCGTATACGTGCCTGCGATCGGGCTGGAGCCTGCGGACCAGTGATCGGTGAAGCTCTGCGCGTTGCCGGCGGTGAGGGCCACGTTGTCGTGGGCCCAGTGCGTGACGAGGCTGCCCGTCGGCCCGAACAGCTGGACGTCGACGAGCACCGTCGTCGGTTCGGTCGAGACTGCGGTCGACGTGATCGACTGGCTCTGCGTCTGGAGTATCGCGCCCGATCCGACGGTCGCCGAGGTCGCAAAGGTCGAACCCGGAAGTGGCATCGCCCCGGCCGCGTAGTAGGCGTTGACCTGGTGCCGGCAGTAGCCGCCGTCGTCATCCGCGTTGTATGACACGAGGGAGTTGCCGTTGATCGGGCTGGGGTTGGTGACGCCGTCGTGCCTCGCGTCCGTGGCGGAGGTCGTGCCATCCGCTCCGCCACCGAAGAGCATCGCGATCACGCCGGAGTTCACAGTCGCGGCCAGATGCGTGGCCGTCGCGTCGTCGAACCACCGTTGGACGTGGTTGTCCTGATAGTGGCCCCAGATGTTGTTCATCGCCCGCATCTTCGTGTTGCCGAGCGGGATCTGCCACAACACCATCCGCAGACCCACACCACTGACGAAGCCACTCACGTAGCGGTCGAAGCGGGCGTAGTCGGTGTCATCCCACCAGCTCACGCCGCCGTCGCCGTTGACGATCTGATCGAACGCAGCGTCGCGGTCCGCCGGGTCCGTGAAGACGACGTCGAAGGCCGCGCCGAGCGATCGCTGGAAGGCGGCCGAGCGAGCTGCCAGGGCGTCGATGTTCGCGAGCGGCGTGTTCTGGGTGATCGGGTCGGTCATCGTGCCCCACATGCTCAGCTCGTAGCCGAGCAGCACGTTTGGCGCGTACTTGTCGCGCAACTTGATGAACGCGCGGGCGAAGCCGTCGGCGTTGTTCGGCAGGCCGGCCACGTCCGCGTCGCCGCTGCTCGCGACGGCTGCAGGAACGCTCGCACCGTCGTCACCGCTCGAGGCCTGCTGGATGTAGCCCCACAGGTCCGGCTCGATGTCCACGATGATCGTCTGCGAATAGGCGCCGAGATGCTGGAACAGCAGCCGGACGTCGGCCCAGTAGGAGTGCATCGTCGAGGTGTTCTTGAGGTTGTTCAGGTCGGCGGTGGGCTCCGCACCCCCGGCCGGGGTGGACTGCAGCAGCTGGTAGTAGATGAATACCGGCGTGATTCCCTGCGCAACCGACTCATCGACGTAGTAGTCCGCGAATTTGGCGCCGGCGTTCCAGGTCGACCAGCCGCCGCCGGTGTTCACGCCGCCGGCCAGGTACTGGTAGCGGAACTTGTACGCGCCGCTGGCGTGGAGGGCGGCGGCGCCGCCTGGGGAGTCCGTGAGGCCGACTTCCAAATGCGTAGAGGGCCAGGCGGCGGGGACCTCAGGGAGTGGCGCGACGGCCGCGGGCGCGACAGCAGTGGCCGGCGCGGTTGTGGGCGCCGCGGCGGAATTGGTTGGTTCCGTGGCACTGGTTGCGATCGGGAAGGCGAGCGCGAGCGTCGCGGCGGCCGCGACAGCGAGCAAGCGGCGGCGGGGCGAAGTGGTGGTGCTCATGACCCGAGGTTAGCCCACCGTCGCAACCCCGTGGTATCCGACAGTCGGACCATCGCCGCCCCGCCGCCCCGCCGCCCGCCGCCCCGCAAGGCCGGGATCCCGCGGCCGATGTTTGCCGCGTGGCTGTAACTCTTGCGCGCCCGGACTGGGCATAGCATTGCTGAATGGTCCCTGAAGTGGCTCAGTCGGAACGCCCGGAGCCGACGAAGCCGAAACCGGATTCCTTCCCCGCTCTGAAAGGAGAGTCATGAACCTCAGCAGACCGATGGTGGTCACGTTCGTCGTCTCCCTCATCATCGCGCTCATTGCGTTCTTGATCGCCGCTGACGTCATCTCCAATCCTCTCAAGACCGTGGCCGTCGTCTGGATCGCACTCGTTGCATACGCGATCCTCGCCATCGGCAACCTGGTCAAGGGAATGTAGGTTCCGAACAAGGCGCGTGCCGGACGTGGCCGGTCGCTCCCGGCCGGCGCCGGACAGAGCGAGCCGGCCTCCCAGCCGCTCCCCGCCGCCTTACCCGTTACACTCGCGGCGATGAGCAGCCAGACCAGGCGGCGTCCAACTGGCGCCGACACGTCACTCACTTTCCGCACCTTCGTCGCGCTCGCG
>Ga0302322_100004844_pt1 | contig 11748 bp, 14 predicted proteins | sample Fen_T0_2_FD_203757 | JGI IMG/M metagenome (GOLD analysis project Ga0302322, IMG submission 203757) | Peat permafrost microbial communities from Stordalen Mire near Abisko, Sweden - Fen_T0_2 | ecosystem: Environmental > Terrestrial > Soil > Wetlands > Permafrost | place: Sweden: Abisko... | reverse complement strand
CATCGTCGTCGTCCTGTTCGCATGGGATTTCCCGAATCACGCGTACTGGGCAACCGCCGTGTTCGTCGTCGCGATGGCCACCGATCAGGTAGACGGCTGGCTCGCCCGACGGTGGAACCAGACCTCCGCCTTCGGCTCGCTGCTCGATCCGATCGCGGACAAGGTCCTCGTCATGTCCGCGCTCGTGATGCTGATCGCGGAAGGAGTCGCGCCGGCCTGGATGGTGGCCGCCATCGTCGCCCGCGAGTTCCTCGTCTCCGGGCTCCGCCTCGCCGCGATCGAGCGGGGCATCGTCATCGCAGCCCGTGACCTCGGGAAGCTCAAGACGTGGGCTCAGGCCGTGGCGGTCGCCGTCGGGGGAATGGCAGCTGCCGGAGCCTGGAGCAGCGACGTCGCCTGGTGGGTGCTGCTCGTCGCCGTCCTGCTGACGTGGATCTCGGGCCTCGACTACGCCCGGGTCGCGCCGCGGGTGCTCCGCGCCGGCAGCACCTAGCCGTCGCTCCCGGACGACGAGCTCCTGGTCGGCGGCGGGGCAGCGCGGGACGGGAAGGCGGCGCGGGGCACGGACGTGGCCGAATGGGCGGCGTCGTTCGCCGCGGCGCGGTTGACCGCCTCCTCGACCCCCGCGCGGCGCCAGGCTCCGGCGACGCCGGGCGGCCGCTCGTCGTCGGCGAGCCCCTCCCCGGAGAGTGCGATCGCCGCGGCCTGCGCCGCATGGTCCGCTGCACCCGGGTCGGGAACGAGCTCGATCTCCATGCCCGCAGGCTACGGGAGCGGAGCCGGGCCTGCTAGACGAGCGCCTCGATGCGGTCGACGAGCGAAGCGAGCACCGCGAAGGTCTGCTCGACGGGCTCGGGAGAGGTGAGGTCGATGCCGCCGCGCCGGAGCGCGTCGAGCGGGTAGAGGGAGTCCCCCGCGGAGAGGAACTCCAGGTAGCGCTCGGCCGCACCCGACTCGCCGTCGAGCACACCGCGTGCGAGCGCATGGGCGCCCGAGATGCCCGTCGCGTACTGGTAGACGTAGAACGGCTCGTGGAGATGACCGAACTCGGCCCACGTGATTCCGACGCGCGCCCGGTCGAGCTCGACGTCGGGCCCGTATCCCTCCGCGAAGAGGTCGGCCATGCGGTCGCAGAGGAGCTCCGCGGTCACGCCCTCGCCCCGCGCGACACGCTCGTGGATCTCGCGCTCGAAGCGCGCGAGCGTCGGCATGATGAAGAAGTAGCGGCGGAAGTTCGCCATCGCCTCCTCGAGCACGGCGAGTTGCAGCGCAGCATCGTCGACGTTGTCCAGCAGGTGCGCGCGAAGCATGACCTGGTGGAAGTTGGACGCGACCTCCGCGACGAACATGGAGTAGTGGGTGTAGACCTGCGGCTGCGCCTGCCAGGTCAGGTACGAGTGCATCGAGTGACCGAGCTCGTGAGCGAGCGTCCCGAGGCTGACGCCCGTCCCGTCGAAGCTCATCACGATGAACGGGGCCGTTCCCGGCGCTCCGGCCGAGAACGCGCCTCCCATCTTCCCCGCGGTGGGGTAGACGTCGACCCAGCGTTGCTCGAGGCAGCCGCGCCTGACCGTGTCGACGTACGTCTCGCCGAGCGGCGCGAGCGATTCGCAGATCCACTCGACGCACTGCTCGTACGGGAGCACGGGCGACGCTGCTCCGAGCGGCGCCGCCAGGTCGTACGGGGCGAGCCGCTCGACGTCGTGGATCCGCCGCCGCAGCCCGAAGTAGCGGTGCCAGGTCGGCAGGTTGGCCTCGAACGTCGCGATCAGGTTGTCGAACACCGCGGGGGGCACGTTCGAGCGCGAGAGCGACGCGGCGAGAGGCGAGTCGTAGCGGCGGACGCGGGCCTGGAACACCGCCTGCTTGACGGTGCCGGCGAGGTTGGCGGCGAGTGAGTTGCGTACCCCGAGGTGGCCGTCGGCGTAGCTCTCCCAGGCGCTGCGCCGCAGCGTCCTGTCGGGGCTTGCGAGGAGCGCGTCGATCGATCCCTGCGTGACGTCGGACTGCTCGCCCTCGGCCGATACGGCGGGCGCAAAGACGACGTCGCTGTCGACGAGGGCGCTGTAGACCGCGAAGGGCACCGAGAAAGCGTCGGAGACGAGCCCGAGCGCCTCCTCGACCTCGGCGGAGCGGGTGTGTGCCGCCCGGCGGCCGAGATCGTCGAGGTAGTGGCCGTAGGCCGCCAGGCCGGGCTCGGTCGCCGCCCAGTCCCGCAGGCGCTCGGGCTCGAGAGCCAGCAGCTCCGGCTCGACGAACGCCGCCGTCGCGAGCAGTTGCGCGTCGGCCGCCTGGGCGCGCCCGAAGCGCGCAACCGCCGCGGGGTCGGTGGTCTCGACGGCGTAGCCGAGCAGGGCGTACACGTAGACCCGGCCCGCCCGGCGGGAGAGCTCGTCGCGGAGGCGAAGCACCTCGACGAGGGTGTCGGCACTCTCGTCGATCCGTCCCCGAACTGCGGCGAGCGAGGGCAGGTCGGCGAGCACGGCCTCGAGCTCGGCCTCCCACGCCGCGACGGTCGGGAAGACGCTGACGTCGTCCCAGGTGCGGTCGGCCGGCACGCTGTCGCGCGGGAGGGTCACAGGGGGATGTTGCCGTGCTTCCGCTTCGGCGCCGGCTCGCGCTTCGCGAGGTGCATCTCGAGGGCCCGGACGAGGTAGGGACGGGTGCGGCGAGGCTCGATCACGTCGTCCACGTACCCGCGCTCGGCGGCGGAGTACGGATTCGCGAAGCGCTCCTGGTAATCCGCGATCAGCTCCGCGCGCCGCGCTTCGGGGTCCTCTGCCGCGGCGAGCTCGTGCCGGAAGATGATGTTCACCGCACCGTCCGGCCCCATCACCGCGACCTCGGCAGTCGGCCAGGCAACGTTGACGTCGGCCCTGATGTGCTTCGAGCTCATGACGTCGTAGGCACCGCCGTAGGCCTTGCGCGTGATCACGGTCAGCTTCGGCACCGTCGCCTCGGCGTACGCGTACAGGAGCTTGGCGCCGTGGCGGATGATCCCACCCCACTCCTGCGCGGTGCCCGGCAGGAAGCCGGGGACGTCGACGAACGTGACGAGCGGGATGCCGAAGGCGTCGCAGGTGCGCACGAAACGTGCCGCCTTGACCGACGCGTCGATGTCGAGCACCCCGGCGAGCGCGTTCGGCTGGTTGCCGACGATCCCGATCGAGTGACCGCCGAGACGCGCGAAGCCGCAGACGATGTTCTGCGCATAGGCGCCCTGGAGCTCGAGGAAGTCGCCGTCGTCGACGACCGCGCGGACGACGCGCTTGATGTCGTAGGGCTTGTGAGCTGAGTCAGGGACGAGCGTGTCGAGCTCGGGCGCCTCGCGATCGATCGGGTCGGCGGGCGCGGCGTACGGGGCCGGCTCGAGGTTGTTCTGCGGGAGGAACGAGAGCAGGTAGCGCGCATCGTCGAGCACCGCCTCCTCGCCGGCGCCGACCAGGTGGGCGACGCCCGAGCGGGAAGCGTGAGCGGCGGCGCCACCGAGCTCCTCTTGCGTCACCTCTTCGCCGGTGACCGCCTTGACGACGTCGGGCCCGGTGATGAACATGTACGACGTTCCCTCGGCCATGAGGACGAAATCCGTGATCGCGGGCGAGTAGACCGCCCCTCCGGCGCAGGGCCCGAGGACGAGCGAGATCTGGGGCACGACGCCCGACGCCTGCACGTTTCGCCAGAAGATCTCCGCATAGCCGGCGAGGGACACGACCCCCTCCTGGATCCGCGCCCCGCCGGAGTCGTTGATGCCGACGACGGGGCAGCCGACCTTCACGGCCATGTCCATCACCTTGCAGATCTTCTCCGCGAACACCTCGCTCAACGAGCCGCCGAACACGGTGAAGTCCTGGGAGAAGACGCACACCGGCCGGCCGAAGACGGTGCCGTAACCGGTCACGACGGCATCGCCCCAGGGGCGCTTGTCGCGCATGCCGAACTCCACTTCGCGGTGGCGCACGAAGCGGTCGAGCTCGACGAACGAGCCGGGATCGAGCAGCCGCTCGACCCGCTCGCGGGCGAGCAGCTTGCCGCGGGCGTGTTGCTTGGCGGCGGCCTTCTCGCCCATCGGCAGCGCGGCTTCGGCGCTCAGCTCGTCGAGCCAGCGAAGCTTCGCCTCGGTCGTGTCGTGGGTCATCCGAGTGGTCTCGTCCACTGCCATCGCGCCTGAGCCTATCGCTCCTGCCCGGAATCCGGCGGGACTGCCTCTACTGCTCCGCTGTCGCCCTCTCCCAGACGATCGGGAACAGCGGGTGATCCATCGGGCTCCCCGCGGCGAGCTCGTCGGCAAGACCCGGGAAGTCCGGCGAGGTCCGCCACGGCCGCGGAGCGTGCGTGACGTCGTCGCCGAGAAAGCGGAGCGAGAGGACACGGCGCCGGCGCGATCCCTCCACCCCGCCGGCGCAGTGCAGCGCCAGCATGTCGAAGAACACGGCATCGCCCGGCTCGAGCTCCCAGCCGATGATCTCGTACGCATCGCGGTCGCCTTCGATGTCCGGCAGCTCGTCGAGCTCGCCCTCCGGGAACCACTTCGCCTCGTTGTCCATGAACGTCCGCGGCATGAGCCACGGGCCGAGATGCGAGCCGGCGACGAACTCGAGCGTCGCCGCGCGCGAGACCGGATCGACCGGCAGCCAGACCGAGCACGTCTCCGCCCCGTCGACGTTGTAGTACGGCTGATCCTGGTGCCAGGGCGTCCGCTGCACGGTGCCCGGCTCCTTCACGAGCACGTGGTCGTGGTAGAAGCGCACCTGCTCGGCGCCCATCAGCTCGCCCGCGATCGCCGCCGCCGGGGACGACCGCACGACGCGCTCGAGCTCCGGCAGCCGCTGCCAGTTGCAGAAGTCCTCGAAGAAGCGGCCGGGATCGTCCGGGCGGCTGGCGACGAGCGCGCGCTCGCTCGGGTCGGCCAGGTTCTGCTCGATCGCGGCCTCGACGAGCGCGAGGTCTGCGGCGGAGAATGCTCCCCGGACGCACACGGCACCGTCACGGCGGAACGCCTCGACCGTTGCGGGGGTGACACCGGGCGCTGCCTCCATCGGGCGAGTCTACGTCGATAGAGTCGAGCCGTGAGCGCTCCTCTCGACCGCTCGGCCACCTGGCCCTACGACGCGGCCGGCGAGCCCGGCCCCTATACGTACGCCCGGGCCGAGCAGCCGAACGCCGTCGCCGTCGAGAGCACCCTCGGCGCACTCGAAGGTGGTCGCTCGCTCCTGTTCCCGGCCGGGATGGGTGCCGTGACCGGTGTCGTATTGACGATGCTGCCGCCGGGCGGGACGATCGCGCTCGCCGAGGGGTCCTACTACGGCCACAAGCAGCTGTTCGACCACCTCCGGCCCTGGGGCGTCGAGGTCGTCGAGTACGACCAGACCGGAGCGCCGCCCGCCGGCGCCGACCTGATCCTGCTCGAGGCGCCGTCGAACCCGATGCTGACGATGCCCGACTTCGAGGCCGCCGCCGCACACCCGGCCCTGGTCGTGTGCGACGCCACGCTTGCCTCGCCGCTGCGCCTGCGCCCGCTCGAACGAGGGTGCGATTGCTCGCTGCACAGCGCCACGAAGGTTCTCGCCGGCCACGACGACCTGATCGCCGGCGTTGCCAGCGTCAAGGACGATGCCCTCTTCGCGAGCCTCCACCTGACACGCCGGCTGACCGGTCTCGTTGCCTCGGCCGACACGGCCTGGCTTCTCGAGCGTGGCCTGAAAACGCTCGCAGTGCGCTTCGAGCGAATGGAAGCGACCGCGCTGACGCTCGCCGAGCGACTCACGGGCCACCCCGCCGTGACGACTGTCCGCTACCCGGGCTTCGGGTTCCTGATCGCCTTCGACGTCGCAGACGGCGACGCGGCCCGGCGCGTCGAGGTCGCGGTCACGGCGATCGAGAACGCGACGAGCCTCGGTGGCACGCGGACGAAGATCGAGTCGCGTTACCGCTGGGAAGGCGAGCGCTGCCCGGAAGGGCTGCTGCGGCTCTCGGTCGGCCTCGAGGACGGAGATCTCCTCTGGGCGGATCTCGAGCAGGCGCTCGCCCGGGCCTGACCGCCCTCGCCTACCGCGCATCCGTATCGCTCGGGCCCGGCCGGAGCGCCGGGGAACGCCGTCTCTGCATTCGACGTAACGTTTCGGGCTCTCGCGATACCGTAGGGGCATGCTCTTCACACGCAAGTCCCACGACATGCCCGCGCCGGAGGACACGCTCCCCGGCCGTCCGGGCCCCATGCCGGTGACCGAGCGCCACGTCGTGCTCGACGCACCGCTCGAGCCGCCTTTTCCCGAGGGCATCGAGACGGCGATCTTCGGGATGGGGTGCTTCTGGGGCGCCGAGCGCCTCTTCTGGCAGCTGCCCGGCGTCTACACGACCGCGGTCGGCTACGCCGGCGGCACGACCCCGAACCCGAGCTACGAGGAAACCTGCTCCGGGCGAACCGGCCACACGGAGGCCGTCCTCGTCGCGTACGACCCGGCCCGGATCTCCTACGACGACCTGCTGAGGACCTTCTGGGAGGGCCACGACCCGACCCAGGGGATGCGGCAGGGGAACGACGTCGGGACGCAGTACCGCTCGGCGCTCTACTGGACGACCCCGGCCCAGCAGGAGGCTGCCCTCGCTTCGAAGGCGCGTTACCAGATGGCGCTCGCGCAGGCCGGGATCGGCGGGATGATCACGACCGAGCTCGCCGGGGCGGGCCCGTTCTACTACGCCGAGACCTATCACCAGCAGTACCTGGCCCGAAACCCGCACGGCTACTGCGGGATCGGCGGCACCGGCGTCGCGTGCCCGATCGGCACGGGCGTCGCGAGCTGACGCGCGAAGCGGCACGGGGCGGTGCTCGAGCCTGTCCCCGTGCCGGCCACCGCCAGCCGGGATCGAACGCTCGCGCGTAACGGAACGTGCCCCTGACAGGTCAGGCAAGCAACCAGAACTCCCCCGTCAGGCCGAGCCGCTCGAGAATCGCCTGATTCTCCTCTCGGGTGCGCGGCAACCAGTCCTCGGCCAGCCTGTCGCCCCACCACGCGTGCGCGAGATCGCACAACGTGCCAACGGAGATCGTCGCACCCGGAGCCCGGCCGTCGAGCCAGCGTTCGATGTGCTCCTCCGACCGGAAGAGTTCATCGCGCTTCAGGTGAAGACGATGTCGTCCCACCACCGGTCCGCGGGAACGAGGCAATGGAAGCGCGGCTCTCGTCGTCCGGGAGCCGATTCACCACCGCGACGTGGAGCGCGTCCCCACAGTCGGCGCACGACGTCTCGATCCGACCGTCGACGTGCAGGGCGGCGCAGGTTCCGAATGCGTCCCAGGCGCAGTTCGCATGCCACGAGCGGCCGCCGGCCAGCACCCGATACGGCGTCGGAACGGCAGAGAAGGGGTTCGCCATCCGGATCGCGGCCGTTTCGGCGTCGAGGACGAGCGCATGCTGGTCGTGGAGGCGCTGCCACCCGCGGGCGACTCCGGCCTCGGCCATCGCCCCGGCGGCCGCGGTCTCGGCGGCGGTCGGAGCGCGGCCCAGCTCGACGATGAGGCGGTAGGTCAGGCGCCGGAGGCGAAGATCACGCGGGTCCACGCCGTCATTCTCCCGGACGCGGACGGGACAGCCGGTACAGAACGTGTCGGCGCAACCGGTGACCGGGCGGCAGCCGTGGATGCTCGAATTCGCCGTCGTAGCTCATCCCGAGCCGCTCCATCACCGCGACCGACCGTCGGTTCGCCGGTGAGGTGAACGACACGATCTCGTCGAGCCCGCCCTGCTCGAAGCCGAAAGCGAGCGCGACGCGTGCCGCCTCGGTGGCGTAGCCACAGCCCCAATACGGGAATGCAAGGCGCCAGCCGATCTCCACGCACGGGGTGAACCGCGCCTCGAAGGCCGGCGCCTGCAGGCCGACGAAACCGACGAACGGTGCCACGCCCGGGACCTCGACGGCCCAGAGGCCGTAGCCGCGCTCGGCGAGGGCGGGCACGATTCGCTGCCGCACCATCGCATCCGACTCCGCCCGGGAGAGCGGCGCCGGGTAGTGCTCCATCACGCGCGGGTCGGCGTTCAGGCCCGCAAACGGCTCCAGGTCGTCCGCGCGCCACCCGCGCAGCAGCACGCGCCGTCCTCGCAGCCCAGGCGCCGCCTCGGCCTCGGCCCATGCTGCGGCGGCTGCGTCATCCACGGCTGCGCGTGATCAAGGGTGGTACTGGTGATAGACGGCGCGAACGGTGTCCACGTCGATCGTGACCCAGACCCCCGTGTCGAGCGGCTCGAACAGATCGAGCTTGCTGCTCCCGTCGACGATCTTCTCCAACTCGGCGACGGTCGACGGCGTCGGGCCCCATTTCTCGGGGCTGCTGCGGATCAGCAGCGTGACCTTCGCGTCGGGAGCGACGCGGTAGGTGTACGCCCGGTGCGACTCGTCGACGACGTAGTTGTCGTTCGGCACCGGCTCGCCGGGCGCGACGGCGCCGTTCTCGGCTGCCGCCTTGTTCGCCGTCTCGCCGGAGAGGAGCAGGGCCGGGTCGAAGCGCATCACGTAGTGGCCGCCGGCACGCGCGAGCGACCTGATGTGACCGAACTCCACCCTCTCGCGGGGCGGCCCGAGACCCGTCGGCTCACTGCTTGCGACGGTGACCGGTTCCGCGACCGTCGTCGTCTCCGTGACGGTCTTCGTGCTCCCGCAGCCCGAGGCGACGACGACTGCAACGACGACAGCCGCCAAGCCGGAGGCTCGGATCACTCGGCTAGTGCTCGTGCGCCATCCCCAGGATCTGCTCGCGCGAGTACCTGCCGGCGAGATCCGGGTGATCGGCGGAGATGTGTGCCTCGACGTTCTCGACCAGCGCGTCGTCGGTCTCGCCTTCGACGTCCTTGCCGCATGGGCAGTGCACGACCTTCATAACCGGCCTCCTCGTCCGTGGGAGAGCACCACACTACTCCGGAGGCGTGCCAGGATCCAGCCGTGTCCGATGGGGCGGGTCGATTGATCACCCCGTGCTCGCTCAGGGCACCGGGGTGAGGCCGTGGCGGCGCATGATCGCGGCGAGCCGACCGGGGTTCGGAGGCCCGCCGGCAGCTACGGCGGCGGCGACCGCGGCGGCCATCTCCCTGAAGTAGTCAGGCCCGAGGATCCCCGGGGTCACGACGGCGAGCGTCGAGGCGTCCGCCTCACCCTCGTTCTCGAACATGTGCACGACTCCGCGGGGGATGCAGAGGACGTCGCCCTCTGCGACCTCGATGCGCTCGCCGTCGACCGTCCAGGTGAGCGCTCCGCCGAGCCCGTACACCGTCTCCCCGTAGCCGTCGTGACTATGGGCGATCGGCACCTTGGCGCCGGCCGGAACGTCGAACTCGAAGACGGCGACCGACCCACCGGACGCCGCCCCCTCGAGGAGGAAGCGAATCGTGACCGCCCCGATCCGGATCTCCTCGCGCATCGTCGTCGACATCTCGTGCTCCTTTCGATGCTGGTAAAGTGTCTTTACCGTACATGAGCTCGACAGACTCGTCAAATACTTTTACTATCTCGGAGGCCGAGGCCCGGCTCGGCCCGCCCCTGATGGGTGCGCTGCTGCGCATGGCGTACGAGACCGTCCGGCGGCGGATGCTCGAGAGCCTGCACGCCAACGGCTTCGTCGATCTCGACGCGCCCCACCTGAACGTCCTGCAGTACCCGGGCCCGGACAACGTGCGCCCGTCCGATCTCGCGGCACGGCTCCGGATCAGCAAGCAGGCGCTCAACTACCAGCTCGGCGAGCTCGAGCGGCTCGGCTATCTCGAGCGGCACCCCGACCCCGATGACCTGCGATCGCGGCGCATCGTCCTGACGGAGCGCGGCTGGGCCACCGTGCCCGTGATTCGCGAGGCCGTGCTCGACACCGAGCGCGAGTGGGCCGCTCAGCTCGGTGACGACAGGCTCGAGGAGCTGCGGGCCCTCCTGCTCGAGCTGCGCGCGCTCCCGACTCCCTGACCGCGCGGCCGTCCCCCGATCGGGGGGTTGCGCGGCTGTCGACTCAGTCCGATCCGACGTGCAGGCTGCCGCTGACCAGTGCATTCGCCAAGGAGGCTCACCGGATGACCAGACCGATCAGGTTCCTGACCATGCTCGCCGTCGTCACGTCGTTCGCCGTCCTCGCTCTGACGGCCGGGACGACGTCCGCTCGGGCGATGGCGAGCTGTGGCATCGTCAACGCATCCGGGCAAGCCTGGATCGTCGTCGCGAAGAATGTGTCGTGCACAAGAGCGAAGCAGGTCACGCGCGCGTTCGCGGCGCGCACGTCCAGATTGCACAGCGGGCAGTCCGTCGTCGTGACGACGTCGCTTCTGCCCGGGTTCCACTGCGTGCTCGCGAGCAAGGGCAAGCCCGGCGGCAGCTGCGCGACGGCCGGCGCGGCCAAGAGCGTCCTCTGGCTCGTCGCCTGACGGTCGCCTGATCACGACCTGAGCGGGCAGCCTGAACCGCCATCTGCGGCGAGGCTGTGGACGAAGTGTTGCAATCCTGACACGAAGGGTGTCTCCCTCCGGGAGACACCCCGACCTCTGCTGCCGGCGTTCGGGCCGGCGCTTGTCCGCTCCGCGCCGTGGCCCGGGGCGTGCGCGTGTTCGCCGTGTAACTCGACGGCCGCGCGCTGATCCGAGCGTTCCTCGACGCGGGTTACCCGCGCCCGGTTCCCGGGTCGCTCGTCAACCGCTGCGCGAGGGCGACCGGGATCAGGCTGACGACGATCACGACGAGCGCGATCGCGTTCACGATCGGCAGGTTCTGGCCCTGGCGGATGAAGCCGAAGAGCAGCAGCGGCAGCGTGTTCTGCGCACCGGCGGTGAAGTACGTGACGACGATCTCGTCCCAAGACAGCGCGAACGCGAGCAGGCCGCCGGCGACCAGCGCGGTGCCGATCACGGGCAGCGTCACGAAGCGGAAGGTCTGGAAGCCGGTGGCCCCGAGGTCGGCCGACGCCTCGAAGAACGACCCCGACGTCCGCCGCAACCGGGCGATCACGTTGTTGTAGACGATTACGACGCAAAAGGTGGCGTGGCCGATGACGATCGTCCAGATCGAGAAGTTGACGCCCCAGATGACGAAGAACGAGTTCAGGGCGAGCCCCGTGATGATCCCGGGGAGCGCAATCGGGAGGATGAAGATGAACGAGATCGAGTCGCGCCCGAAGAACTTCGCGCGCGAGAGGCCGAACGCCGCCAGCGAGCCGAGCAGGAGGGCGAGCCCCGTCGCGAAGAGACCGGCGCGGAGCGAGAGCCAGAGCGCGTCCCGCACCTCCTGGTCGTTCCACGCCTCGTGGAACCACTTGGTCGTGAAGCCGGGGATCGGCCAGCTCTGGATGTTGGAGGAGTTGAACGCATAGAGGCCCATGATCGCGAGCGGGATCCAGAGGAAGAGGAAGATCAGGCCTGCCCAGGCACAGAGACCGATGCGTGTCGCGCGCGTCTCCATCAGAGTGACTCGAACGCGCCGAGGCGCTTCATCAGGACGAGGTAGACGGCCATGATCCCGAGCGGCACCATCGCGAACGCGGCCGCGAAGGGCGCGTTGTTGGCGAGGCCGAGGCTCTCGAAGACGACCGTGCCGATCAGCGACGAGCCGGGGCCGCCGACGAGCGACGGCGCGATGTAGTCGCCGAGCGTGAGCGAGAAGGTGAAGATCGAGCCGGCGGCGAGGCCCGGCACGGCGAGCGGCAGGATCACCCGGCGCAGGGTCGTCGAGCCGCGGCCGCCGAGGTCGGCCGACGCCTCGACGAGGGAGTACGGCACGCGCTCGAGC
>Ga0302322_100004843_pt1 | contig 11749 bp, 10 predicted proteins | sample Fen_T0_2_FD_203757 | JGI IMG/M metagenome (GOLD analysis project Ga0302322, IMG submission 203757) | Peat permafrost microbial communities from Stordalen Mire near Abisko, Sweden - Fen_T0_2 | ecosystem: Environmental > Terrestrial > Soil > Wetlands > Permafrost | place: Sweden: Abisko... | reverse complement strand
CTCCAGCCGGGCGGCATCAGCTTCGAGCCGGGCAAGTGCATCCTGTGCGGCATTTGCGTGAAGCTGACCGAACTGGCGGCCGAGCCGTTGGGACTGACCTTCATCGGACGCGGTTTTGACGTGAAGATCAGCGCGCCATTCAATCAGGAGATCGAGGTGGGTTTGCAGAAAGTGGCGGCCGAATGCGTGGAGCATTGTCCCACGGGAGCGTTGGTATTTCGGGAACCCAAGGCTGTTCCGGTTGCGGACCCGTTGCTGCAAGCGGGCCGCGCCGACTAATCCCCTTCGTAATAGCGATGCACCCGGGTGCCGTAGAGTGGCGGCGGGCGCAGGTCGTTTTCCAGACCCTTCCAATTCTTGCGACCGAATTTTTTCAGAAGCCCCAACCGGTAACGCCAGGACATGCCCCAGACTGGATTGTTCGTGGGCCAAAAGGAAATGAAATCCACCTTGGCCGCCTTCGCCATCTCAATGGCGTGGGCGAGGTGTTCGGGTTTGTCGTTCCAATTAAAGAGCAGATATTTCCATTCGAGGATCGGATCGGTGAGCCCGCGCGCATTGCGATACGCCGCCATCATTTTCATGGCTTCGTAGGCTTTGTCGAAATGGCCGCGGTGCATGTATTTCTCGGACATCTTGTTGGAGATGCCATGCACGGAAAAGAAGATGTGATTGAAGTTCAGGGCGGCCTCGCGCTTCGCATCGGTGTTCAGCAACACACCGTTGGTCGAGGTGACGATCCGCATCTCGGGATTTTTCCGGCGCAACATCGCAAGCTCCGGGCCGATGGTCGGGGAAAGGAACGGCTCGCCCAGATTCAGGTAGAACAACTGGCGCAGCCCGAGTTGCTGGACGATGTCGCCCATCTTTTCCATTTCGGCGAGCGGCATGGTCAATTGTTTGTTCACGCGTAGGCCGGCGGCGGTTTCGCGGGCGCAGCCGGTGCAGTCCACATTACAGCGAACCGTGTTCTCCAACATGATGGCGCGGTACGGCAGGCGCGATGGGGGCGGGGTGTGTGGTGATTCGGGCGGAAGCCGCTTAAAATCACTGCACCGGACACAGGTGGGAATCGGGATTTTGCCGGCAGCCAGCTCGGTGCGGAATTTTTGGGCGACCGGCCCATGAAAAACCTCGGCAAATGTATTGTTCCGCAAGTTGCCAAGGTGACCGAGACCTTCGTAATCCTGGCAGTTGCAGGAGACGGTCTGGTCGCTGTTGATCGTGATGTTGTATTCGGAAACGCCATCCAGGGCCGCACAGGTGTAGCCGCGGCCCGTGAGTCTGGCCTGCCACTCGAATTTCCAGATGAGCGCCCGGCGATACCAATCGCTGAACACCCAGTTCCAGCGGCGCTTGGGCGTGGTGCGTTTGCCGTCGGATTGCGGTTGCGGACTTGCCATGTTTCCAAGTTTCGTTCGCGTGAATCAGTCGGGCAAGTTTCTTTTGGGAAAACCCGCGGCATTTTCACCGGAAACCGCCCGTCGGGCCGAGCTTCAGATTGACTTCTGACGCCGGCTGAAGAATTCTTCGCGCGTGTCTGAACTGCTCTGGTTTGTCGCGCACACCAAACCGCGTCGGGAAAAAAAACTGGTCGAATACTGTGAACGGCAGGGTTTTGCCGTCACGCTGCCTTGCTACAAGTCGGCCCATAAATACCGGGGCAAGTCGGTGGTATTCCAGAAGCCCCTGTTTCCCGGCTACGTCTTCCTGCGACTCCAACTTTCCGAGGCATCGACGGTCCGCCAGAATGACCTGGTGGCGAATCTGCTCGACGTATTCGACCAGGCCACTTTTGAACGGCAGTTGGGGGAAATCCTCATCGCGCTCGAATCCAATCTGGAGGTGCGCCTCGCGCCGAATATTGAAACCGGCGCGCGCGTGCGCATCCGGTCCGGTCCGCTGCAAGGCATCGAAGGTTTGGTGGAATCCCGGCAAGGCCAGACCACTGTTATTCTGCGACTCGAATTCATCAACCAGGCCGCGGCGGTGAAACTGGATGCCGACCTGTTGGAACCAGTCTGAGAATTTGCCAGCGGTGCATTGACGCTGGGGGCGGCTCGGCGTTTACTGTCGGCATGAAGACAAGCCTCAGGGTGTTGTGGTTCGCCGCACTGTTGCTCGGTGGTTGTGGGGGTGGCTCGAGTGGTCCGGCTGTGAGTCTGATCAATCTCCGCTTTGAGGACGCCACCGCGTGGGAGACCACGGCGACTTTCACTCTACGCCTCAGCAACGAATTGCCTGAAGCCCTGCAGTTCAATGGCGAAGTTCACAAGATTTATCTCAACGGCCTCTATCTTGGCAAAGGTTTGGTCGATGAAAAAGTGGCCGTGCCCCGCCTCGGCACGGTGACGCGCGAGGTGCAGGTGCATCTCAGCAATCTCGCCCTCGCCACGCGCATCAAATCCATCATTGAAACCAAGAGCTTTGAGTATCGCATTGAAAGCGTGTTTTATGGAAAATCCTGGTTCAGCAAAACGCGTTCGGAGAGTTCGGGCAAGCTGGAGTTGAAGGACCTGATCCCGGAAACTGACACCACAAATGGTCCGCCGGCTTCGCCGAAACCTTGACGAGGTGGTGGTCGGGGACCACAGAAGAAGGCTTGAAGTCTCCGGGCGTTTCGGTAGTCTCGGCGCGGTTGCGCGCTTAGCTCAGTGGTAGAGCATTACCTTCACACGGTAGGGGTCGCAGGTTCGAAACCTGCAGCGCGCACCATCTTTCCTTGGATATTTTCCCATAAGATGTCGCAAACGACATCTTATGGGAAACGGCATTCAGAAATTCAGTATTCACTGCGAAGATGATTCACAGTTGAGTCACGTTGCTCGCGCCAGAGTCCCGCTGTTCGTTTTTCGAAGGTTGCGTGAGGCACAAGGTGTCTGCGTGCGACTGAAAGTCCATACAGCTAGGCTTTCTGTATCAATCACTCTGCGGTTTACGGGTTGCCCTGCCGCACATTCGGCATATGATGCCTGCCAACATCCATTATTTCAGCAAAAACCTAATGTGCTCTGCATCCCCATCGTCTTCGCGTCGTGGCCGCCGTTTCGGAGTGCGGGTCTGGACGGCAATTCTGGCAGAACTGTCCTTGCTGTCGGCTCTCGCCGGAGCCGGGACAAATCTCTATTCTCCTTATCCCCAGATTTCCAATATCTCCTCTGGCATTTCGTGGCCTAGCGGACAGGCACTGCCGACGTTTGCGACGCCAGCCCTGACCCTCGACACGATTTTAGTCCAGGATCTTACCGCCGATGAACAGATCACTTTCGCTGCCCTCCAAGGACTGATCAACAAAACCAAACCGCACATCTATCTCCTCGACAGTGGCGCCGACGAGGGAACCTACACGTGGGCGAACACTTCTTTGGTCGGTTTCACCTCCCGGATCCTCTACAGCAACGCGAACCGCTACAACCTGATCGCCAAGTATGCGGATCAAATCGCTGGCGTGGTCCTTTACAACCCTGCGGTCAGTATTCACTACCGCAATCTCGCCAGCACGGTTGCCGGTCTGCGAAACGCCATCCCGGTCACGCCCGCGATCTACGCCGCGCTCGCCAGCCAAGGCATCAACCTCGGGGTGGTGGTTGACTTGACGAGCCTTACTTACACGACGCCGGTGGACATCTATAATTACCTCTACGCCACTTATTGGCCGGAGTGCAACAAACGGGTGATCGTCAGCGCCAATCCTGCTGACCCCGGCGACCTTCATCACACGCGGGACATTGCCGCCGCAACTGGTGGCGCGGTGGTCTGGCTTTCCACGACGACCACTTCGGAGCGAAATATCCTCCGGAAATTCCTCGCCGACATGACTCCGGGCGAGGCCATCGTTCTCGGCTGGTACACCACGGAACGCTCGGGGATTGTCACGGCCACGTCCTACGGCATTGGCACGATACCCGCCGACTTCTTCATCAGCGGCAGTGTCTATGGCGGCACCGATCATCGGATTCGCATCCCCGCCGTCCCGACCCGGCCTGCGTTGCAGAACAAGATCTACCTCTGCCTCTTCATCAGCGATGGCGACAACGCGCAGTACGTGCAACGCGCCATGCGCAAGATTTGGGACCAGAATGCTTCCAGCCGCGGCGTCTATCCACTCAATTGGACCATCGCTCCCGGAATGGTTGATCTCGGCCCGGCGTTGTTGAATTACTATTACACCACCGCCACGGCCAAGGATTGCTTCGTCGCCGGGCCGTCCGGCATGGGGTACATCATGCCGGTGAACACCCTGAACGAAACCGGCGCCGCGGTCGGCACTTATCTGACCGACCCATTCGACACGGATGCCTACACGCGGCTCACGGAAACCTACCTGCAACGCGCCGGCATCAGGGTGCTCACGGTGTGGGATAACGCCACCGCCATGAATCGCGCGGTCTACGAGAAAAATGTGCGCAACCTCTACGGCGCCACGGTTCAGCTTTTTGCGGGATCGTCCTCGGTCGTTTCCAGCGTCGAGAACAATCGCGTCCGGTTCGATCGGCTGCTCACCGCTTACGCCAGCACCTATACGTCCCTCCGCGACACGCTCACCAACCAGATCAGCGCTTGGAATGGCAGTGCTCCGATTTTTCTCTCGGCCCAGGTCAGCATTTGGGGCGAAATGAAGCCGAACCGGATCGTGGATTTGTGCAATGAGCTTAACGCCCTGTACCCTGGCCAGCTCGAGTTCGCCCGGGCCGACCATTACTTCAACCTTTTCAACCAGGCCAACAACCTTCCGTTCAACCTCGCGATGGCCGCAGCCACGTCGGTGACCGGGAGTGCCGGCAGTGGCAACGCGAACCTCGCGCGCGACGGCACGCCATACACGATCTGGTCGTCTGCCGCCCCCGGCACTCGCTCGCTGACTTTTAACTTCGGCGCTCCGTACAACCTCAGCCGTTACGTCATACGTCATGCGGGGGACACGGGCTTGAGCCAGACCCTAAACACGAGCGCGTACCGCTTCCAGGTCAGCGCCGACGGTCAACTCTGGTCCACCATCGACACCTGTGTCAGCAATATGGTCAACGTCACCGACGTTGAGTTCCCGCTCGTCACCGCGCAATACGCCCGCATCCTCATCGACCAGCCCGGACTCGACCCGGTCGCCCGGATTGCGGATGTGGAACTCTACGGCCGAAATCCGCTCGTAATATTCCCGCCAATCCCGGATCCCTCATTTGCCGCGTGGATGGCTTCGCTCCCTGACGTGGAAAAACCTCCCATCGGTCAGCGTGGCCCATTGGATACACCGGCTGGCGACGGGCTGAGCAATCTTCTGAAATACGCCCTCGGTCTCAAGCCGCTCACACCCTATGCGGATGAAGGGCTGAAGCTGGCTTACGTTTCCGGCGATCTGCTGGCACTTGAAGTGACCCGCGCCAAGACCTCGACAGCGGTCATCATTCCAGAGGGTTCGATGGGATTGGCGACCTGGCAGCCGGTCGCTTATGTCGAAACCTGGCAAGCCGATGTCGGCGCCGACCGCGAGCGGGTTCACTATCTGATTCAAAAACCGCCAGGCGATGCCTACTTCCTCCGCCTCAGGATTGAACTGAACGAATAGCCGCCGGTCTGGGTTCAGCGCCCGCCAATGACGACAGGCGTTGAACCAAAAAGCCGATGGCAGGCTCGTTTCACAGGTTGGGAGATTGTAACGAGGTGACTACGCAACTCCAAAGCTAAGCCTTCTCCGCACCGGGGATTTCCTTGCGTGACTGCACGACTTGATCCACCAGGCCATAATTCTTGGCTTCCTCGGCGCTCATGAAATTGTCCCGGTCACAATCTTTCTCGACCTGTTCAATCGGCTTGCCGGTGTGCTTGGAAAGAATTCCGTTAAGGGTGTTCTTCAACTTGAGCATGTGTTTGACGCGGATTTCGACGTCGCTGGCCTGACCTTCCGCACCACCGAGCACCTGGTGGATCATGATGTTGGCGTTCGGCAGGGCGAACCGCTTGCCTTTCGCGCCCGCCGCAAGCAACACGGCACCCATGCTGGCCGCCTGCCCGATGCAATAGGTATTCACGTCGCAGGTCATGTATTGGATCGTGTCGTAAATCGCCAAGCCCGCGGTAACACTGCCGCCGGGAGAGTTGATGTAGAGATGCACGTCCTTCTTCGGGTCCGCCATCTGGAGGAACAACAACTGGGCAATGATGACATTGGCCACATTGTCGTCCACCGGTGTGCCAAGGAACAGGATGCGGTCCACCAGCAGCCGGGAGTAGATGTCCCAGCTCCGCTCGCCGCGCCCGGTTTGTTCGACCACGATCGGAACGAGAAAATTTTGTGCGTTTGATTCTTTGCTCATCAGTCCGCGCAAGCTAGCGGACGCTCCCAGCAGCGTCAAGGAAGCGCGCGCTGGGCGGTGAAATCGTCACGAACGAAAGTTTGACCCGGACAGCAGCGGTCTTTTAGCATCCGACCCAGTATTGCCGGTAATCAAATCCGGTTAACACATCGTCTCGCAGCCCAGACGCCGCCATCCAAGTCCATGGAAATCTATTTTGTCCTACTCTGTCTGGCGGGCACCATCGCGTTGTATTTCTACAACAACCCCATGAAACATGGGCGCGCCTTCATGCTGCGCCGCTTCGTCAACTGGTTTCCGCTCGGCATGACCTACGCCTTCCTCTACATGGGCCGCTACAATCTCACGGTTTCCAAGAACGCCCTTGGGACACTCATGACGAAGGAAGATTTCGGCATTATCTTCGGCGCCGGGACGATTGTTTACGCGTTTTCCTTTCTGATCAACGGGCCGCTGGTAGATAAGATCGGCGGCAAGCGTGGCATCATCATCGCCGCCATCGGCTCGTCCTTTGCCAACATCATCATGGGCGTGCTGACGTATCTGGTGGTCAACGGCAAACTCAAGATGAATCTCGTGGTTGCCTACTCGGTCACCTACGCGGTCAACATGTATTTCCAAAGTTACGGTGCGGTTTCGATCATCAAGGTGAAAGCCTACTGGTTTCACGTGCGGGAACGCGGCGTGTTCGGCGCGATTTTTGGAACCCTGATTTCGTTCGGCATTTATTTCGCCTTTGATTGGGGCCAGCTAATTGTCGAAATGACCAAGGTTCATCCGACCAGAGAAATCGGCTGGTTGCATAGCTTGATTCAAAAGGTCTTTGCGATGGATACACGCGCAGTGGACGCGACTTGGGCCGTGTTCTTCATTCCAGCGGCGATCCTGTTGGCTTGGGCGGCACTGGACTGGTGGCTGATCAAAGATACCCCCGAGGAAGCCGGCTTTCCGCATCTGGACACGCACGATGCTTCTTCCGGTCAGATGCACATCAAGCTTTCAACGATGGATCTCCTGAAAAAAGTTTTCACCAGCCGGCTGATGCTGTTGATTGCGGTGATCGAATTGACCTCCGGCGTGCTGCGCAACGGCATCCTCACCTGGTACACCGCATTCTCGCATGAAATCCCGCAAACTGGCGCTGAATATTTCAAGGAACACTGGGGCTTTCTCCTGTGCATCTGCGGCATCATCGGCGGATTCAGCGGCGGCTTGATGTCGGACAAGTTATTTCAATCCCGCCGCGGCCCCCCAGCGGCGATGCTGTGCGCCTTGACGCTGGGGCTCACCGTGGTGTTGACGGTGTACTTGTTTCGATCTCCGGTGGTGGTGGCGGTGGCGGCGCTGTTGATTGCTTCAGCAATCATCGGTGTTCACTCCTTAATGTCCGGCACCGCTGCCGCCGATTTCGGCGGGCGCAAAGCCACCGCGACCTGCTCCGGCATCGTGGACGGCTTTGTCTATCTCGGCACTGGAATCCAATCGCTCTGCATCGGCTTCCTTACCCCCAAAGACCACGCGGCGGTAGCGGGAGAAAAAGCCGTGACCACCTTTTTCAGCTTCAGCGAGCTGGCAGGGCGCAGTTGGTTTTGGTGGCCGGTATTCCTCGTCCCATTCGCGCTGCTGGGAATGATCATCGCTTGGGTCATCTGGCACGAACTGCCCGCTGCGACCAAAAAATATCTCGCAGAAGAAAAAAAGACGCCCGTCGAAACCCTCCCGCTCTAACACCACCAACCTCACCCTACCTGAGAATGTAGGTTGCCCTTGTCCCCGTCGTTGGTATAAAAAGCCCCATGAGTGAGCTTGCTGCGGCTGGTTCGAACCGCATCCAATATCCGCCGGGCTTCCGGGCGCGGCGCGGTTTGAACTGGGTGATCCTCGGCCTCATGTATGCCTCGTACTACATGTGCCGTTACAATTTCCGGTTCGCCACCCCGGGAATGGTCGAGGAGTTTCACTTCAACAATTTCCAGATCACCAGCATTCTCGCGTGGTGGTCCGTCGCCTACGGCACGGGCCAGCTCGTCAACGGTCTGCTCTGCGACCGCATTGGCGGACGCGCTTCGATGCTCATCGGCGCGGCCGGCACCATCGCGGTGAATTTGATCTTTGGCTTCGCCTCCTTTGCTGGGACCTTTTCCACCTTCGCCCTCATCTGGCTGATGAACGGTTATTTTCAATCATTCGGCGCGCCAGGCATGGTGAAGATCAACGCCGCGTGGTTCAACCGCAGCGAGCGCGGCACATTCGCCGGCATCTTCGGCCTGATGATCCAACTCGGTCAGGTGGCCATGAACAAGCTCGCCGGATTTACGATCGGCACCATCTTCGTCGCCAAGGGAGACTGGCACTGGCTCTTCCGGATTCCGCCACTGGTCACCGCCGTGATGGCGGTACTCGTGGCCGTCATTCCCAAAGAAACCCCTGAAGAAGCGGGTTATCCTGGTTTAATCCATGATGAACTGAGCACGCAGGACACCGGCACGCGGGTGAGCATCAAGGAATCCTTCGTGACTATTTTCAAACATCCGCTGGTGTGGTTCTATGCCGGAGCGTATGCCTGCACCGGCGCTGTGCGGCACAGCTCCGACCAACTCTCCGTTCTTTTCTTCACGAAATACCTGCAACTGGATCTCTCCACCAAACCGGTCGCGGTCGAACGCACTTTCCTGATCGTTCCCCTGATCGCCGTGCTGGGGTCCTTCCTGTCCGGCGTCATTTCCGACAAACTTTTCAAGGGCCGCCGCTCTCCCGTGGCGATGCAACTTTACTTCATGCTCGCCGTCGTTTGCGCGGTGGCGGCGGTCATGATGTGGGGTGGATGGTTGGCGCCAGGCGGTGCCGGCGTGTTGTTGAGCTGCGTGTTTTTGATTCTCGTCTCCTTCACGGTCAACGCCACGCATTCCCTCGTCGGCACGGCCGCGCCGATGGACATCGGCGGGCGGAAGATGGCGGGATTTGCCTCCGGGGTGATTGATTCGTTTCAGTATTACGGCGCCGCGATCACTCTGCCCATCACGGGATGGTTGATCGACAAATACGGCTGGGGCATGTGGTATCCGGTGATGGTGGCGTTTGGCGTGCTTGGCGGCGTGGCGATGTTACTGGTGATGAAAAAGCAAAAGTTGATGACACGCAATGCGGCAGCGAATGCCGCTAGAATTTGACGCCTTCGCGCGCCAGCAGCTTTCGCTTCCAGTCCAATCCGCCGGAAAAGCCGCCGATCTTGCCGTTTGCCGCGAGCACGCGGTGACAGGGCACGAGCAGCGGAATCGGATTCGCGCCACAGGCCCCGCCGACTGCGCGCACGGCCTTGGGATTACCGATGGACTTCGCGATCTCACCGTAACTCTGCGTGTGACCAAGTTTAATCTGGCGCATCGCCGCCCAGACGGTTTGTTGAAACGGCGTTCCCCGCGTCAGATCCAGCGGCGGCAATTCTTTCGGCGCCTCACCGGCCAGGATTTCCTTGACCGCCCATGCGGTCAGGCGATGCCAGTCGCGAATCGCATGGGAAAGACCAGCCGCCTCGCTCCCGGTGACGCCGCGCGCGGCGGGAAATCGCAGTCCGACCAGTCCCGTGGGCAGATAGGTGGCAACGAATTCTCCCTCCGGCGTGAGGATTGCCAGTTGAGCAGCGGTGGTTGGGAGCGGTGCCGTCATGGTTGACAATTCAACGTCGGTGCAAGTACCACCAGAGCGTTCCAAACAAGATCACGAAGAGGGCTCCGGAAAACAGGACGAAGCGGTTCCGCGCCACGCGTTTCTCCTTCCGTAACGGCCGCAGGCCATGCACCCCGCCGGCGGCAAGATAATTTACCAACTTGGGATTGCTTGTGTTCGGCCCGTTGAAAAAGGAGCGGAGGCGCTGCAGGAGCAACGGAAAATCATATTTGCGAACACCGAATTCATTGAAATGTTCGGGGGTGTTCGGCATGTGGTTCGGCGTGGTGATGCGCTCCTGACTGATCTGCTCGAACACCGGTTCGTTCCGGGGCACCGGCGATGAAGTTCCAGCGAACGGAGCGTTCGTTGCATAGCTGATGGTCGCGCCGTGCGGCACAGCGGTCGAACGCAAGCGGGGCTGATCCGGCCCGCGAGCCAGTTGCTCATCAAGCTTCTTGATCTGCGCTTCGAGCGCGGCGATTTCGGAACTCAACGCTTGAGCGCGCTCCGAAACCGGATCGGATTTTTTCTTGGGCCAACCCATGGCATGCGGCGGAACTTCGGGCGCGACGATCTGGCGGTCAATGGGGTCGCAACAAGAGCGCCACCATCACCCCCAAGGCGAGCAAGGCCACCAAGGCCAGCGGCCAGGTGAAGGCCAGCCCGAGTTTGCAGAGTCCCAGAAAACTTTTCGGCCCAAGCCAGGATGCTGATGCCTGGTGCTGGGCCGGAGCAACGCCCGGGGTGGTGGCCGACGGCCCCGACAGCACCGCGAATTTGAGCCGCGCGCCGTTCCACTCCAGGCGGGCGTTTTCAAGCGTCGTCAGCGCTCGCGTCAACTCTACGTTGAAATTATCCTTGGACCAGCCCTCCTCATTGATGGTCTGGACTTTCGCCAGGGCATCACGCAAGTCGGCGATCGATTTGGCCATCTGCTCCGCGTCGCGTCGCGCGGTGAACTCCGCTTCCTCGAGCAGGCCCAGACCCCGTGTGAGATTCTGGATCATTTCCTGGCGCCCGGTTTGAAACTCAGTTTGGCGCCGGCGCACTTCCTCAAGTGCCGCGCGTTCGCGTTCCAATTCCTCCTGCGCACGTTTCAACTCAGTGAGCTTCTGCTGCGCCTCCGAAACCCGCGAATCCACCTCTTCGCGCGTCGGCGCCCGGAAGGTATTGGCCGCCGCCGCATTCGCGGTCGAGGTGGCGTAAGGCGATTTGGTCGGCTGAAAGTCGGTATCTACAAATTCCGTGGCATCGTATTCTGTCGGCATCCCCGAACTCTAAGCACGCGCCGAAAATGTGTAAAGCCGCGTGTTGAGTCTGCGCCTGAATTTGATTCCCGTCGGGCGTTTGCGTTTGAGTCGCAGCTCCAGTTGCCACGGCGCACTTCCACCAAGTTTGAGCAACCGCCTTTGATCAAGATTATGACTGCGAGGTACGGGCCGAGTTGCTATAGTCCTCGGGACGGGCCCCGTAGCTCAAATGGATAGAGCAGCGGTTTCCTAAACCGTTGATTCCGGTTCAATTCCGGACGGGGCTGCCAGCTAATGACTTGTAGCGTAACCGGTCCTGACGACATGAATAACGAACTGTACCGCCCGTCCATCCAGTAACGGTTAAATCATGCGCTTAGCAAACAAAGCCTTCTTATGAAAACGCGCTTTACTCATCAAGCCCTGAGCATTCTGACGTTCGCTGCCGTTCCATTCCTCCACGGTTGCACCGAACCGAACGCCGAAATCACGCCCACCTACGTCACCACCAGCACCGCA
>Ga0302322_100004842_pt1 | contig 11752 bp, 12 predicted proteins | sample Fen_T0_2_FD_203757 | JGI IMG/M metagenome (GOLD analysis project Ga0302322, IMG submission 203757) | Peat permafrost microbial communities from Stordalen Mire near Abisko, Sweden - Fen_T0_2 | ecosystem: Environmental > Terrestrial > Soil > Wetlands > Permafrost | place: Sweden: Abisko... | reverse complement strand
GGCTGCAGGGTGCTCGGGCTCTTCGCCTGAACCTGGAAGGTGAGGTTTTTGGTCCCGGTGTCCGGAACGACCACGCCATTGCAGTTGGAGATCGTGCCACCGGCCCCGTTGCAGCCCTCCGGGACGGTCTTCAGCGTTATGTTGCCATTTGCGGACGGGGCTGTGAACGTCACAGTGACCGTATCCGGTCCACCACCGAGGGTGACCGTAATGTTCTTGGTGTCGCCCGCGTTCATGTCGAACGAGGCTGACGACAGGTCAACCGTCACCGCCGCGAACGCCGGTGTCGCTATGCCGAACAGAGCGCCCGTAGCTAGAACGGCCACCGCCCCTGCACGGAACAGCAGGGCTCGTCGGTGCGCAGTCACGTCCACACCCCTCCGGATCTTGACTTCACCCGAGCGTCATTCATTGCCGAGCATGTCTGTCTATGGTCCAACATGCGAGCAAAGCTCGCCTTCACATGGTGCGCCGCAGCAAACTATGCCTTGTCCACAGGGGTCGGCGAAAGGCGGACGGTGTTGCGACCGTCCCCGGCGCGGTCGTATCGTCCCGGCATGTCCTATGCGCACCGATATTCCGACACGGTGCAAACCGTCCTCGAAGCGCTGGAAAATGCGCTCGATCCCGATCCCATCACGCTGCGTGACAGCGTCCGTGAGCTGCTCGCCGAGCTCCGGACCCGAGCCCCGGGACGTTCGGTGGAGGTGCGGATTCCTCCATACGGTGCGATTCAGTGCGTCGAGGGGCCGAGACATACGAGAGGTACGCCACCCAACGTCGTGGAGACGGACTCCATCACCTGGGTCGAGATCGCCACGGGTCGGAAATCGTGGCACGAAGCCGTCACGGCCGGGAAGATCCGCGCGAGCGGGGTTCGCGCTGATTTATCCGGCTATCTACCCTTGTGACTCCGCAATTGGTACGGCAGACTGCTTACGAACAGCACATTAATTGTGGCTCTGCGTCATGCCCGAAACCTCGCGTACACTGTTCCCCGCGACGGCGGCCAGATAGCGGCGCCGCCCAGCCGCCGGCCGGCAACCTTCTTCCGGCCAGGACCCTCCCGAGAAGCCCACCCCGGCGAACTGCGACGACAGGAGCGGCACGTGCCCCGAGGCGATGGCCGGTTGAGCCACGAGCTTGACCCCCAGCGTCCAGGTCCCCAGGACAAGTGCGGTGTGTTCGGCGTCTGGGCGCCGGGCGAAGAGGTCGCCAAGATGACCTACTACGGGCTTTATGCATTGCAGCACCGTGGGCAGGAAGCGGCCGGCATCGCAGTGTCCGACGGATCCGGTGTGGTGGTTTACAAGGATCTCGGCCTGGTCTCCCAGGTCTTCGACGAGCCAACCCTGGCGAGCCTGCGCGGCCACATCGCGATCGGCCATGCGCGCTACTCGACCACCGGCGGCTCCAACTGGGAGAACGCACAGCCCACACTTCGCTCGACCGCCGCCGGCCAGGATCGGGCCGGCACCACGATCGCGCTGGCGCACAACGGCAACCTGGTCAACACCGCCGAGCTGGCCCGCCGCGTCGCCGAGCTCGGCGAGCGCGACACGATCAACTCGACAAACGACACCGCGCTGGTGACCGCGCTGCTGGCCGCCCGTCCCGACCTCTCGGTCGAGGCCGCGGCCCTCGACGTGCTGCCGACCCTGCGCGGGGCGTTCAGTTTCGTCTTCATGGACGAGGACACGCTCTATGCGGCCCGTGACGTCAACGGCGTCCGTCCGCTCGTCCTGGGCCGGCTGGAGCGCGGCTGGGTCGTCGCGAGCGAGACCGCGGCCCTCGACATCGTCGGGGCGAGCATCGTGCGCGAGGTCGAGCCCGGCGAGCTGATCGCCATCGACGAGCACGGCCTGCGCTCCAGCCGCTTCGGCACCCCCGATCCCAAGGGCTGCCTGTTCGAATACGTCTACCTGGCCCGCCCCGACACGACGATCGTCGGGCGTAATGTGCACGCCGCGCGCGTGACGATCGGCCGCACCCTCGCCCGGGAGCACCCGGTCGAGGCCGACATGGTCATGCCGGTGCCGGAGTCCGGCACGCCCGCCGCGATCGGTTACGCGGCCGAGTCCGGCATCCCGTTCGGCCACGGCCTGGTCAAGAATGCCTATGTCGGCCGCACCTTCATCCAGCCGTCCCAGACCATCCGCCAGCTGGGCATCCGGCTCAAACTCAACCCGCTTCGCGACAATGTGCGGGGCAAGCGCCTGGTCGTCGTCGATGATTCCATCGTCCGCGGCAACACCCAGCGTGCGATCGTGCGCATGCTGCGCGAAGCTGGTGCCATCGAAGTCCACGTGCGCATCTCCTCCCCGCCGGTCAAATGGCCCTGTTTCTACGGCATCGACTTCGCCACCCGTGCGGAGCTGCTCGCCAACGGGCTCGACCTGGAGGGCATCCGCCGTTCGATCGGTGCCGACTCGCTCGGCTACGTGTCGCTGGCCGGCCTGATCGCGGCGACCGAGCAGCCGGCCAACCGGCTGTGCACGGCCTGCTTCGACGGGCACTACCCGATTGAGCTACCCGCCGACAACGTGATCGGCAAGCACGTCCTGGAAGGTGTGGCGCGCGCCGCGGGGGCCGCGCCGGCCATGACCGACGGGGGCGTCCCGAGCGTCGCCGCCAGTCCGGGCGGCGCCGGCGCACTGCTGCGCCCGTGATCCGCCCACCCGTAGCAGAGGCGGTCGCCGCCGCGAGGCAATCTAAGGGGAGAAAGTGACGCACGTGGATGAGCGCGCCGAGAAGGCCGGTGAGACCGGCCAGGGCAGCACCCCCGAGCGGCAGCTCTGGACAGCCGGCAACGGCAGGAGCCGCCGGCGCACCGTGACCTACGCCGACGCCGGCGTATCGATCCACGCCGGCGAGAAGGCCGTCGAGCTGCTCCGCACCAAGGTGCACCGGACCCACCGGCCCGAGGTGATGGGTGACATCGGTGGCTTCGCCGGCCTGTTCCGGCTCGACCTGAAGAAGTACAAGAACCCGATCCTCGCCTCGTCGACCGACGGCGTCGGCACGAAGCTGGCCATCGCCCAGGCCATGGGCATCCACGACACGGTCGGCATCGACCTGGTCGCGATGGTCGTCGACGACCTGGTGGCCTGCGGCGCCGAGCCGCTCTTCCTGCTCGACTACATCGCCTGCGGCGAGGTCGTGCCAGACCGGGTGGCCGAGATCGGCGCCGGCATCGCCGACGGCTGCCGCTACGCCGGCTGCGCGCTGCTCGGCGGCGAGACCGCGGAGCACCCCGGCGTGATGCGCCCTGATGAGTACGACATCTCCGGCACCGGCGTCGGCGTCGTGGAAGAGGACGCGATCCTCGGCCGCGACCGGGTCGAGGTCGGCGACGTGGTCATCGCGCTGCGCTCCACCGGCCTGCACTCCAACTGCTACTCGCTGGTCCGCCACGTGCTGCTCGGCGCGGGCCGGATGCGGCTCGACAGCGTCATCGACGAGTTCGGCCGGCAGCGCACCCTCGGTGAGGAGCTGCTCACGCCGACCCGGATCTACGCGAAGGACTGCCTCGACCTCATCAAGGAGAGCGAGGTCCACGCCTTCGCCCACGTCACCGGCGGCGGCATCCCGGGCAACCTGGTTCGGGTCCTGCCCGAGCACCTCGACGCGGTCGTCGACCGCTCGACCTGGCGCCCCCAGCCCATCTTCGAGCTGGTTCGCACCAAGGGCCGGATCGATGACCCCGAGATGGAGAGCACGTTCAACATGGGCGTCGGCATGCTGGCCGTCGTCTCCGCCGAAGACGCCGATCGCACCCTCGCGTTCCTGACCGGCCGGGGCATAGACGCCTGGCAGGTCGGTGAGGTCATCGAGGGCACCGGCACCGTGCAAATGGTCGGGTCACACACCCGGGGCTGAAACTGGCAGCATCAATACTGACGTCAGGGCGCCGTCCACGCGGACGACGCCCTGTCGTGTCCCTGCCGGGATACGCGCTCTCGCGTATTTGATCAACCTGGTCTTATCGCAACGAAGCACGAGGCCTAACACCCAAAGGAGGACGGGGCGGTGTCGTGGAGCGGTATGCGGGGAATCTCGCCGATCCCAAGTTATGTGGTGCTGCAGCCCACGACCCTGTGCAATCTCGACTGCACATACTGCTACCTGCCCTTCCGGTCGCAGAACAACCGGATGAGCCCGGCCGTCGCCGCGGCGGTGGCGGGCTCGGTCAACGCCTGGGCGGCGGCCAACGACCGGTTCTCGGTGGTCTGGCACGGCGGTGAGCCGATGGCCGCCGGGCGGGCCGCGCTGGCCGCGCTGATGGCGCCGTTCGAGGGCGTCGAGCACCACCTGCAGACCAACGCGACGCTGATCGACGACGCGTGGTGCGAATTCTTCGCCGAGCACCGCATGCACATCAGCGTGAGCGTCGACGGGCCGGAGCAGCTCAATGGCGAAAGGGTCAATCGCGCGGGCTCCCCGGCGTACCGCCAGATTGTTGATGGCATCGGGACGCTGAAACGTCATGGAGTGCCCTTCTCGGCACTTTGCGTGGTTTCCAACCCGGGGCCGGGGCTCGCCACGCGGCTCTACGAGTACTTCCTCGAGTTGGGCTGCGACGTGCTCGGGATCAACATCGAGGAGCAGGAAGGCGTCAACGCGCGCGACAATGCATTCGCCGCCGACACCGTCCGCGCATTCTGGGCCGAGCTGGTCGCGGCCTGGCGGCGCAGCCCGCGCATTCACGTGCGCGAGATCGAGTGGACGCTGCGCTATGCCGGTGCCGTGCTCACGGGCAATGCCGACGGGATCCTGCCCGCCGCCCTCGACCCGATACCCACCGTGGCCGCGGACGGGCGGGTCTTCCTGCTGTCGCCGGAGCTCGCCGGATTCACCGATGTGCGGTACGGCGACTTCTCCTCCGGCAATGTGCTGGAGACCCCGCTGTCGGCGATCCTGGCCGGCGCGGCGACCTCGGCCGGCTGGGTGCCGGAATACCTGCGGGGCGTCGAGGCGTGCCGCACCAGCTGCCCGTATTTCGGGTTCTGCGGCGGCGCCCACGCGGCGAACCGCTACTTCGAGCTCGGCAGGTTCGACGGCACCGAGACGAACCACTGCCGGAACAGCAAGATTCGCCTTCTGGAGGGAGTGCTGGACCATGCCGGAGCACGCTGACCCGGTCACCGAGCGCGTCTACGAAGCCGCGGAAGGACTTCGCGTCCTGCTTGACGAGGCCGCAGTGGCAAGGGTCGCCCGCACCGAGGCGAGCGGCGAGGACGGCGGCAGCGCCGTCTGCGCCTGGAACCACTTCGAGAACATCCCGACGTTCTACAACTGGAACAACCGGCCCAGATAGCTGTTACAGCTGTCACTAGCCACTTCCGCCGCGAGCGGCGGCGCTTCGCTTCGTGAGGGGCGGGGGGTTCCCACCCCGCAACCCTATGCCGCGCAAGCGCGGCACTGCCTTCGCTGAAAGCTCGGCACGGCAGCGGGGGCGGGTTTGGGCGATACAGCGCTTGGCGGGCGGCTGATCGAAGGTAAGGACTGGCTGCTCCGGCGGCCAATCCTTACCTTCGATCATGGCGCAAGATCATATTTGCCAGGCGTTTCGGGCAGCAGAATTCCGCACGGCAGCCGTCGAGAGAACGGGTCGCCGTGCGGGTTGTTGACACGACTCGGGCACGTGGGGTTGTCCACGTGCCCGTGAGCCGGGTTGATCGATGGTCAACGACCCCGTGAGCGCCAATCGCTGTCGCTGGAGGGGTCGTCGTCGTTGTCGTCCTCGTCGTCAGCCCCGTCGTCGACTCGCTCGCCATACTCGGCGTAGTCTTCGCTTGACTTAGGGCTGCCCGCCGCGAGCTCACGCTGCAACGCGTCGAGGTCGGTGTTTGGGGAGTGATACTTCAACTCCCTGGCCACCCTAGTCTGCTTGGCCTTCGCACGGCCGCGCCCCATGGCTCGACCCCCTCGCACAGAATTACGGGGCAGCCATTACCGGCAGGCCCCGACAACGTCAGGCATCTCTCGTGGCTCTTACGGTACATGTCGAGGGCACCTTTCGGCATCTCGCCCCTACCGACCAATTCGGTGGCGTTGCTTACCCGACCGGTCCAGTCGGGTAAGCACCACCGTCGTCGGCTGGTCGTCACGGGCCCGCGACAGTTACACCAAGATGGTACGGAGCCTTCCCACGTCGGCCATCCGCCGTTCGGCGAGCCGGTCCGCGGCGACCGCCGGGGGGACCCCTTCTGCCGAGGCCAGCTGCAGGATCTGCTTCGTCGTGTCGTAGATCCGCCCGGCCCGCTCCTGCGCCCGGGCGAAGTTGAAGCCCTCGATCTCGTCGGCGACCTGGATGACGCCGCCGGAGTTCACCACGTAGTCCGGGGCATAGAGCACATCGCGGTCGGCGAGCAGCTTTTCCACCCCCGGGTGAGCCAGCTGGTTGTTGGCGGCCCCCGCGATGATCTTGGCGCGCAGCACCGCGGCGGTGTCGTCGTTGAGGGCACCGCCGAGCGCACAGGGCGCGTAGACGTCGAGATCCGCGGCGATCAGCTCGGCGTTGTCGCCGACCAGGTCCACCTGCGGATAGGTCGCGGCGGCCCAGGCCCGGGCGCGCTCGGACACGTCGGTGGCGACTACCGAGGCGCCGTCGTCGAGCAGGTGCCGGGTGAGATGCTTGCCGACCTTGCCCAGCCCCGCCACGCCGACCCGCCGTCCGGCCAGCGAGGGGCTGCCCCAGCGGTGCTCGGCGGCGGCCCGCATGCCCTGGAAGACCCCGTAGGCGGTAAGGACCGACGAATCGCCCGCGCCACCGTGCGACTCGGAGCGCCCGGTGACGAATTTCGTCTCCTTCGCCACGACGTCCATGTCCTGGACATATGTGCCGACGTCACAGGCGGTGTAGTAGCGGCCGCCGAGCGACTGGACGAACCGCCCGTAGGCGCGCAGCAGCGCCTCGCTCTTGTCCTTGTCCGGGTCGCCCCAGATGACGGCCTTGCCGCCGCCCAGGTCGAGCCCGGCGAGCGCGTTCTTGTAGGCCATCCCGCGCGACAGCTCCAGCACGTCGTGCAGGGCGTCGTCTTCCGAGGCGTACGGGTAGAAGCGGGTCCCGCCGAGTGCCGGACCGAGGGCGGTCGAGTACACGGCGATGATGGCGCGCAGGCCGGACTGCCGGTCGTGGCAGAAGACGACCTGCTCGTGGTTGGTGGTGAAGACACCCATGGATGCTCCTGAGGCGGGTTCCGGGCCGTCCTCGTGAGACGGCGCCTGGATCTCGACCCTAACCCCGCCCCGTTCCTCAGGTGCGCCCGCCGACACACCCGGGTGCCTTCGCTCCTTCTGGCCGTTTCGTGCGACGATCGGCCCGTGCCGTCGCTCTTCGCGTCATACCTGCGGGTGTACGAGCCGCTGGCCGCCTTCGACCGCGACCACCAGTTGTATTGGCGTCGCTACGTCAAGGAGGGGCGGGCCGTCGCGCTGTCCGACGGGCCGGGCAAGCAGCGCACCGCGGTCATGGAGGCGCTGGGCGCCGGCTGGACGCGCCTGCCCGACCTGCCGGACGACGCCTATGTCCTGGAGGCCGACGACACGTTGCTCGTCTGCCCGTGGAATCTCCGCATCCGGGTCGCCGAGGCCGCGCTCACGGCGCGTGACGGTGTGCCCAGCGTGATCGCGGACGCATTCGTGCCACCGGTGCTCGCCGGGCTGGCCCAGACGATCGTGGACGACTGGCGCAGTGGCGACCATGTCCTGGAGCGCGGACTGCCGCGGGTGCACGAGCAGGTCGCCACCTGGGGTGTGCCGCTGCGCTGGTTCGTCTTCGTCGACCTCGAGGAGCGCGAGCTCTCCTTGCGGCCGGGCCGGCGCGTCCTGCGGTACCGAACGGAGATTTCGAAGGCCCGCCGGCGCGCCCATCGCGCGTATGCGGTGCTCCGCCGGGCCATCGGCGACGCGCCCATCACGGTCGCCGTCGAGGAGACTGCCCGGTGGCTGGAGGAGTTCCACTCGCGCTCCATCGTCGAGCTGGACTACGGCGGCCTCGTCAACCTCATGTCCGACGAGACCCTTGCCACCGACGACTCCCCCGGCCTCGTGTCGGCCGGATTGTCGAACGTCGCCCGGGGTGACGCCGACGCGGCGACCGAGATCTACGAGAAGCTCGTCGAGCGCTGGCGCGCCGTGCAGCTGCTGGAGCGCTGTAACTGAGCCGTCCGCCATTGCCCCTTTGCTGACTTTTACGGACATCAATGTTCGCCGCGGTACACCCCTCGGGCGAGGGTCACCCTCCGCAACCGAATCGCACCCATTAGGTGTCCGTTATGACTTTTTAACGGGGTTTTGTGGGCTACCCAACACCCATGTGGGTGAGCTAGATTCGTTACTAGTCGCTCACCCAGCGTTGAGATCAGTCACCTTTTATCCTATTTCGTGACATCAAAATGGGAAAATTCACTTATTCATCATCCGTCCATACAGGGACCTTCAGCCGTTCGGCCCATGTCGGACATCGGGGACTAGCCGGACCATAGGAAACGCGTCGGCCGGCGGGACCCCGGGCGACGTTCCTGGGTACCTGTGGAGGAGTGACCGATGCCATCTCGCACGCATGAGCCTGAGCCGTTGCTAACACCGGCTGAGGTCGCGTCGATGTTCCGCGTCGACCCGAAAACCGTCACCCGTTGGGCGAAGGCAGGCAAGTTGAGTGCCATTCGCACGCTCGGCGGACACCGACGCTACCGCGAGTCCGAGGTGCGGGCCCTGCTCCAGGGCCAAATCCCCCAGCAGCGCCAGGGAGACTGACGCGAAGAGTACAACGCGTCGGACCCTGCCGCCAAACGACACGCTTCTTCCCGCAACGCGCTCGGATCGTCACCCCCCGGTGATCCGAGCGCGTTGCTCTGTCCGGTCCTGTTGGGCCCTACTGGGCCACTGGCACGGTTATCTTCACGCCGACCGTCGCGTCCTCGCCCCGCCGCCGGATGCTCATCCAGACGAACAGCCGCCCGCGCAGGCCGTACTTCTTCTTGATCAAATCGCGTGCGATCCGGCCGCCCTCAGGCCCCATGACCTCCGCGTGGCCCTCGACCGCCGCGCCCTTCGGCACCCCGCGAACGTTGCACGCAGCGACGGTCACCTTGCCGTCCCGGCGGATGCGTTTGACCTTGCCGGACGCGCCGACGGTCCACACCAGCAGAGAATCATCCGCACGGGCCACCCACACCGGTGTAGAAACCGGTGTACCGTCCCGGCGGAACGTCGTTACCAAAAGGTAGTCTTCCTCGCCCAGCTGCTCCACCGCGCTCGTCATGAACACACCGTACGAGCAGGGGCATCACACGCAAGGGTGATGGGAGGCTAGTCTGATGGTCCCGCCCCAATCCTCCGGAGATCGTGATGAAGCTGTCGATCCTGATGCCGGTCTACAACGAGGAAGAACGCGTCGCCGATGCCGTGAAACAGGCGCTCGACGTGGACTACCCGACCGAGACCGAGCTCGTGATCGTCGATGACGGCAGCCGCGATCGCACCGCGGAGATCCTCGGCGCGCTGCACGACGAGCGCGTCCGGGTGATCCTGCACCCGCGCAACAAAGGCAAGGGCGCCGCCATCCGCACCGCGGTGGAGAGCGCGACGGGCGACTACATGGTCATCCTCGACGCCGACCTCGAATACGACCCGCAGGACATCCCCAAGCTGCTCGAGCCGGTCCTCGACGGACGTGCCACGGTGGTCTACGGCAACCGCACCTTCGGCAGCCACAGCTCCTTCTCGTTCTGGTATGTCATGGGCAACAAGGCCGTCACCACGGCGGCCAACATGCTGTTCAACTGCTACCTCGGCGACCTCGAGACCTGTTTCAAGCTCATGCCGATCGAGCTCTACCGCTCGCTGCAGGTGCGCTCGGCCGGCTTCGGCATGGAGGCCGAGGTCACCGGCAAGCTGCTGCGCAATCGCCATCGGCCCTACGAGGTGCCGATCAGCTACCGTGCCCGCACCCGCGAAGAGGGCAAGAAGATCACCTGGAAAGACGGCGTCGAGGCGCTCTGGATCCTCTCCCGCGAGCGCGTCCGCAAGCCGGCCCGCCCCAGCTGAGCCCGCATGCCCGACCTGCTGACCATCGGGGAGCTGTCCGCCCGCAGCGGCGTCGCGCAGTCCGCCCTGCGCTTCTACGAGAAGCTCGGCCTCATCCACGCCACCCGCACCAGCGGCAACCAGCGCCGCTACGAGCGCACCGAGCTGCGGCGGGTGGCGTTCATCAGGATCTCCGCACAGGTCGGCATCCCGCTGGAGACCATCAAGGACGCCCTGGCCTCGCTGCCGGCCAACCGCACGCCCACCAAGGCCGACTGGGCCCGGCTGTCCAGCGGCTGGCGCGGCCAACTCGACCGGCAGATCGAGCTGCTCTCACGGCTGCGCGACACGCTCACCGGCTGCATCGGCTGCGGCTGTCTGTCCTTGAAGACCTGCAGCCTCGTCAACACCGGCGACCGCCTGGCCACCCGCGGGCCGGGCCCGGTGATCCTCAATCGCCCGTCGTCAGGATGATCTTCCCGAAATGCTCGCTGGACTCCAGCAGGCGATGCGCCTCGGCGGCTTCCGTCATCGGAATGCGAGCGTGAATAACCGGCCTGATGAGCGCCTCATCCAGCAGTGGCCACAGCTCCTCCCGTACCCCTCTCAGGATTGAAGCTTTTTGTGCGGGAGTCCTCGAACGCAATGCGGTGGCCGCCACGGTCCCCCGCTTGGCCAGCAACGCGCCGAGGTCGAGCTCGGCCTTCCGGCCACCCTGCAGCCCGATGACAATGAGCCGCCCGCCGTCGTTGAGCGCCTTGACATTCTTGCCGAGATACGCCGCGCCCATGATGTCGAGAATGACGTCGGCCTGCACCGAGTCGCTGAAATCCTCTTCGATGTAATCGATGACCCGATCGGCACCCAGCTTTTTCAGACCTTCATGCTTGGCCCTGCGGGCGGTCGCGATCACGGTCGCCCCCAACGCTTTGCCGAGCTGCACAGCAAACGTGCCGATCCCGCTGCCACCACCATGCACCAGCAGCGTCTCCCCTGCTCGCAGCCGCGCCAGCTCGACGACATTCGAAAAGACCGTCGCCGCCACCTCGGGCAGCCCGGCCGCATCCTGCAGCGTGACCCCCTTCGGCACGGGGAGCAATTGCGCCATCGGTACCGCAACCCGCTCGGCGTAGCCACCACCGGCAATCAGCGCGCAGACCTCCTGGCCGACCCGCCAGGTGCGAACCCCCTCACCGAGCGCCGCGATCCGCCCGGACACCTCCATGCCGGGATACGGCGGCGCGCCCGGGGGCGGCGGATACTGTCCCTTCCGCTGATGTGCATCGGCCCGGTTGACCCCGGCCGCCGCCACCTCGATCAGCACCTCACCGGCGGCGGGCGCCGGCTCCGGCACCTCGGTCCAACGCAGCACCTCGGGCCCGCCGGGCTGTTCGATCGTGATCGCATGCACCAGTCCATCATCCGCCGTGTCTCCACCATTTGTCGTGCCGCGTCGGTTCCTCCTCCGGCTCGTCGGTCGGCTCTGGACTTTCCGTCACGGCCGGCGTCTCCGTGACCGCCGCGCTCTCCGGCGCACGGTGGCGCCCGGCCTTCTCCTCCTGCTCCTCGGGCTTCTCCTCAGCGAGCCGCAGCTTCTCGTCGGGCTTCTTCCTGCTCCTTTTCGGCGGGGGCGGCGCCGGCGCACTCCCGACCCGCAGCGGGGCGTTGATCTGGGCCGGGACGACGGCGGGCATCGCGACCCCTCCGTCGTCGGCCGGCG
>Ga0302322_100004841_pt1 | contig 11752 bp, 9 predicted proteins | sample Fen_T0_2_FD_203757 | JGI IMG/M metagenome (GOLD analysis project Ga0302322, IMG submission 203757) | Peat permafrost microbial communities from Stordalen Mire near Abisko, Sweden - Fen_T0_2 | ecosystem: Environmental > Terrestrial > Soil > Wetlands > Permafrost | place: Sweden: Abisko... | reverse complement strand
GAGAGGCTGGCGGCCTCCGAGGCATTGGCGATGCAGTGGTTGGCGGTGAGCAAGTACGGCGCCGGAAAAGCCTGGGTATTGATGATGGTTCCCGTGCAAAGGAACGATCCCGAACCGCTGATGAACGAAAGCCGCATCACCGACATGCGCCGGTGCGACATGGCGAGGTCGAGTGCGGAGTTGTTCGCGGTACAGGCGACATCGACCGTGCAGGCGCCGGCCGCGGTATTGACCGAGGGTGTGCCCGGCGCACCGCCCGCGGTGAGCAGCGACTTTTCGAAGTGAACGATCTGCGCCACGCCCACCTGCGCATCCAGCCCGCGCTGACGGGTGAAAATTTCCACGATTTGCGTGTCGCCCTCGGTGAACGGCGTCCACAGCAGTCCATCCTTTGCCGCAGAAAGGGGGACCGACTCGGCGGCACCGTCCTGGCGCTCGGCCACGCGAACTTCACCGTTGGTCATGCCGGCCGGCAGGGTTAGCTGCGCACGGATGCCGAGGGCGCCACGCGAGGTAACAACAATGTGGGTGACAAAACCCTGGTCGCGAGTAGTCTGCCATTGGCGCATTTTCGCCGCCACCGGCGAGTTGAACACCGAGCCGACGCGCTCGCCCTTGTTGCGGTTGAATCCGGGCGCGCGCGCGGCGGCATCGGCCAGATCGGCCGCACTCGGCGCAATTTCTACATAGGACTTGGGCGCGTCGGGCATGCGCAGCGATACCGGCGCGGTTGCCTCGCCGACATACATGCGGCTCGGCATGCGCTGCGCCAAAGCAGCCATGGATGCGAGCAGCATCCACGCCGCCATTCCTGCCAAAACACCGTTTCGAATTGCCTGTTTCACACCGGTTCCATTCGCCAAATTATCCGTGCCCAACGCCGGTCACAAAGCCGACCCAACAGCATCACCCAAATTGTGACCCATTTCCGCTGACTTGGTTCACGCCTGCCGCCGTGCGGCAAGCCGGTCAAGGATATCCCCAGCGGCGGCAATCCAGCACCGCAGACTAGCCATAGCGGCAGTTTGCTTTCAATAGTTTACGTTTCCCTGATGTTATCGGCACAGCCAAGAAAAACCTCACGTGGTAGCATAAACACAGTCGCTTTCGGCGTATTCCCCTCGCGCAGACCTTCTTGCTCACCAATCCCGCGCCCCGCTTTTGCCTGCAATGCGGCTCCGATCGCATGGAGTTGCGCATTCCGCACGGCGACGATCGCGAGCGCCACATATGCGGAGACTGCGGCTACATTCACTATCTCAATCCGAAACTGGTGGTCGGCACGGTGCCGGTGTGGGAAGACCAGGTGCTTCTGTGTAAGCGTGCCATCGAACCTCGCTACGGCTTCTGGACCCTGCCGGCAGGCTACATGGAGGAGGGCGAATCACTGGAAGCCGGTGCAATTCGCGAAACGCTGGAAGAGGCCAATGCGCGCGTGCACATCGAACAACAGTACGTGACGTTGTCGCTGCCACAGATCAGCCAGGTCTACATGATGTTTCGCGCCACCCTGCTCGACCGGGAATTTTCGGCGGGAACGGAAAGTCTCGATGTGCGCTTGTTCCGGGAGGAGGAAATTCCCTGGGACGAGATCGCCTTCACCACCATCCGGCGGACCCTGCAGCATTTCTTTGCCGATCGCAAAGCGGGGACATACCAGCCGCTATGCGCCGAGATCATCCACCCGCATCGGGGCGCGCCCGAAGCGTGAGGCCCCGGCCGTCAGGCCGACGGCGGAGCCACCTTCAAGACTTCTTCCATGGTGGTGATGCCCTGCGCCACCTTCATGGCGCCCGACAGGCGTAGCGGCTTCATGCCGGACTTGTAGGCCTGCTCGGTGATGGCGGTGAGATCGCTCTTGTCGCTGATGAGACGCTTCATGTGGTTGTCGATCAGCAGGATTTCGTAAATGCCGACGCGGCCGGAGTAACCGGTATTGCGGCATTCCAGGCAACCCACCGGACGATAGACTTCCTTGGGCGGCTCGCCTTTCCACGGCGACACGGTCTGGTGCCAGAGCCGGATCTGCTCGTCATCGGTGAACGGCGCTTTTTCCTTGCAGTGCTCGCACAGTGTCCGCACCAGGCGCTGCGCCATGACACCGAGCACGGTGGAGGTGATCAGGTAGGCGGGCACGCCTAGGTCCAGCAGGCGCGCTACCGCCGTCGGCGCATCGTTGGTATGCAAGGTGGATAGCACCAAGTGGCCGGTGAGCGCGGACTGAATCGCCATTTCGGCGGTTTCCAGGTCGCGAATTTCGCCGACCATGATGATGTCCGGGTCCTGACGCATGAGGGCGCGCACGCCGTCGGCAAAATGCAGGTCGATATTCGGTTGCACCTGCATCTGGTTGAAGGCGGGTTCGACCATTTCGATCGGGTCTTCGATGGTGCTGACGTTGACTTCGGGTGTGGCAAGCTGCTTCAGGGTCGAATAGAGCGTGGTGGTTTTGCCGGAACCGGTGGGACCCGTCACCAGAATGATGCCACCCGGGTTTTTGATCAGCGTCTGCCACTTTTCGTTGTCGTCGGTGCCGAAACCCAGCTGCGAGAAATCGCGCACCAGCACGCTCGGGTCGAAAATCCGCATCACCAGCTTTTCGCCGTGTGCGGTCGGCATGGTGGAAAGGCGCAGTTCGATTTCCTCGCCGTCGGGCATGCGTGTCTTGATGCGGCCATCCTGCGGGCGGCGTTTTTCGACCACGTCCATGCGCGCGAGAATTTTGATACGGGAGGTCATGGCGACGGCCACTGCCGCCGGCACCTGATAGACCTGGTGCAACACGCCGTCGATGCGAAAGCGCACGAATGCCAGTTCGCGACGCGGCTCCAGGTGGATATCGCTGGCGCGCTGGTCGAAGGCGTATTGCCACAGCCAGTCGACGATGGTGACGATGTGGTGGTCGTTGGCATCCAGCGTGCGCCCAGCCTTGCCGAGTTCGACCAGCTGCTCGAAGTTGTTGACGCCGTGCGTGCCGGTTCCCGTCTTTTCGGCGCGCTTGATCGACTTGGACAGGTTGTAGAACTCACCCTGGTACCGGTTGATGTCGAGCGGGTTGGCGATCACCAAGGTGAAATTCATGCGCAGCATTTCGCCCAGCTCGCGCTGCCAGCCGGTGATGTAGGGCTCGGCCGTGGCGATCGTCACTTCGCGGCCCTTCACCGCCACCGGCAGGATGCCGCGCTTGGTTGCATAGTCCGCAGACATCACCTCGGTGACGCCGTGCATGTCGATCTTGAGTGGGTCGATATGGTAATAGGTGACACCCACCCTGCCAGCCATCCATTCCGTCAGGGCTTCGATATCGAGATTGCGGTTCGGCGGTTTCTGCGACTTGACGCGTGAGGACGCGATGATCGCCAAGGGGTGCAGGTTGGCCGGCGTACTGCGTTGCTCGTTGGTAATCCGCTCGTGGTCGGCCGTCGCCATGAAGCCGTCTTCGACCAGCCCATCGAGAAGCTCTCGCAGCGTTACGCGCCGGTCGGTTTTCGAGGTGCGCTTGTCGACGTGCACCAGTCGCGGGATATCGATTTTGTGGACGGGGGTGGCCATGCCCGCACTATAGCGTTTTTTATGGGTTCCCGCAATGTACCACTGCAATTGCCCGCCCAATTGCCAACCCGCCGATCAAAATCGATCAAGGCCGCTGCCCGGCTGCGGTCCAGCACCTGTGGCGCCGCCTCATCGAGATACGCCCGCCAGCCCATTTCCAGCTGCAAGGCGTGGACACCCTGCTCCGGCCTGCCGTAGTGACGGGTGATATAGCCTCCCTTGAAGCGCCCGTTGACCACCAGCGAGAAGCGCGATTGGCCCGATAGCGCCCGGATGGCGCTTGCCTGGACCAGCGGACCGCAGCTGGCGCCCTCGGCAGTACCGAGGTTGAGGTCCGGCAATACGCCGGAAAAGAACCGTGGCGCAATACTGACGATGGAATGGCCGTCGAGCAGGATGCAGTAACCGTGCAGGGAGCGAATGCGCGCAATCTCCGCAGCCAGTGCAGCGTGGTAGGGCCGCCAGTAGGTGGCGATGCGTGCGCCGATTTCTTCGGTACCTGGTGCCTCGCCTTGTCGATAGATCGGCTGCTCGGCGAAGGTGCTGGTGGGACAAATCTCGGTGTTGTCGGCGCCGGGATAGAGCGCGCGGCCGTCGGGGTCGCGATTGAGGTCGGTAACGTAGCGCGAGTGGGTGGCCGCCATCAGCGTGGCGCCCATCGCCGGCACGAAGTCGTAGAGCTTGTCGACGTGCCAGTCGGTGTCGAATAGCGCCTGCCCTTGCGGCGTGAAGCGGTCCAGGATGGCGTCGGGCACATGGGTGCCGCAGTGCGGCACGTTGACGATCAGCGGCGCGTCGCCGCGAGCGAGCTTCCATAGTTCAGGCATGGCGCGCCTTTCCTCCGAATACCGTCAGGATCGGGCGAATGCCGCCCAGCCAGTAGCAAAGCTCAGCCGGCGATTCGGCGCGCCACAGGCAAAAGTCGGCGCGCTTGCCCGGCGCGAGCTCGCCGCGGTCGGTCAGGCCCAGGGCGCGTGCGGCGTTGATGGTTACGCCGCGCAGCACTTCGACCGGCGTCAACCGGAACAGCGTACACGCCAGGTGCATATTGGCGAGCAGCGAAACGATCGGCGAGGAGCCGGGATTGAGATCGCTCGCTACCGCGATCGGCACCGTGTGCCGGCGCAGGAGGTCGACGGGAGGCAATTGCTTTTCGCGCAGGAAATGAAACGCGCCTGGCAGCAAGACCGCCACCGTGCCCATCTCGGCCATCCGTTTCACCCCGGCTTCGTCCAGGTATTCGAGATGATCGGCCGACAGGGCGCGATAGTCTGCGGCGAGTTCGGCGCCGCGCTGGTTGGAAAACTGCTCGGCGTGCAGCCTGAGCGGCAGGCTGTGCGCCTCGGCCGCCTGGAAAACGCGTTCGGTCTGCGCAAGGCTGAAACCAACGTTATCGCAGTAGGCGTCGACGGCATCGCTGAGCCTGGCCACCGCGGGAAGCATTTTTTCGCAGACGAAGTCAATGTACTCGTCGGCGCGACTTGCGAATTCCGGTGGTACCGCGTGTGCACCCAGGAAGGTGGTCCTGACCGCAATCGGCAGCGTCTCGCCAAGTCGGCGAGCAACCTGCAGGATTCTCTTCTCGGTGGCGATGTCGAGGCCGTAGCCGGACTTGATTTCGACGGTGGTGACACCTTCCGCCATCAGCGCCGCAACACGATCTGCGGCGGATGAATATAAGTCGTCCTCGGAAGCGGCGCGGGTCGCGCGAACCGTCGATACGATGCCGCCGCCGGCACGGGCGATGTCCTCGTAGCTCACACCTTGCAGGCGCTGTTCGAATTCGTCGGCGCGATTCCCGGCGAACACCAGGTGCGTATGGCAATCGATCAGCCCGGGAGTGAGCAGCGCGCCCAGGCAGTCGTGATCGATGTCGGCCGAGGCTGCGGGCGGCAGGTCCCGGTCCGGCCCCAGCCAGGCGATGCTTCCGTCCAGGACGGCAAGGCTGCCGTCCTCGATGATGCCGGCGCCCCGCCCTTGCTCTGTGGCGATGCGGGCATGGCGGTAGAGTGCATCGAAGCGCATATCGTTTCAGCCTGGGGAACGGGCGGGTTGGTGGCAAACGCGGCGGCAATCCCGACCGCAGATATGACATGATACTGAACATTTTTCGCCCCCCGGAGCCCACCATGCGTCCAGCGCCACGCCTCGCCGTCCTTTTGCTGTTGTCCCTGTTCGCAATTGCGGCCACGGCGGCAGACACGATTACCGCCGTCAAGGCAAAACGTCTGCTCGATGTCAACACCGGCAAGTGGATCGAGCAGCCGGTCGTGCTGATCAAGGGCGACCGCATAGACGCGGTCGGCAGCAACCTGGCCGTGCCGGCGGGCGCCACCGTTATCGACCTCGGCGGCGCAACCTTGCTGCCGGGACTGATCGACATGCATACCCACATCACCGGAAACCCGGAAGATATCGGCTATTCCTCGATCGCCATTTCCATCGGCCGCGAAACGCTCTACGGTGCGCGCAACGCCAAGACCACGCTGGAAGCGGGCTTCACCACCATCCGCAACCTCGGCGCGGGCAACTATACCGATGTGGCCCTGCGCGACGCCATCGACGCCGGCGACGTGCCGGGCCCGCGCATGCAGGTGTCCGGCCCCGCGCTCGGCATCACCGGCGGCCATTGCGACGACACGATGCACGCGCCGCAGTACAAGATCGAGGACGAAGGTGTGGCCGACGGTAATGCGGCAGTGATGAAAAAAGTCCGCGAAGTGATCAAATACGGCGCCAGCGTCATCAAGATTTGCGCGACCGGCGGCGTGCTGTCGTTCCGCGACGATCCGCAGGCCTCGCAATACACGCTGGAAGAAATGCAGACCATCGTGCGCGAAGCGCATCGACTGGGCCGCAAGGTTGCGGCGCACGCCCACGGCGGCGACGGCATCAAGCTCGCCGTGGAGGCGGGGGTCGACTCGATCGAGCACGGCTCCTATATCGACGAAGCCGGCATCCAGCTCATGAAAGCGCGCGGCACCTACCTGGTGCCGACTTCCTATCTCGGCGACTGGCTGATCGAGAACGCCGAGCGCCTGAAGATTCCCGCACCCATCGTCGTCAAGGCCAAGACCGTGCTGCCGATGGCGCGCAAGAACCTGGCGGTAGCGTTTCGTTCCGGCGTGCTGGTGGCGTTCGGCACCGATGCCGCCGTCTACCCGCACGGCCTGAATGCAAGAGAGTTTGCCACCTACGTGAAAATGGGCATGGCCCCGCTGGCGGCGATCCAGTCAGCCACCGTCAACGCCTCGCGATTGCTGGGCTGGACCGACCGCGTCGGCTCGGTCGAAAAAGGCAAGTTCGCCGACATGATTGCCGTGAAGGGCGACCCGCTGCTAGACGTAAGCGAACTCGAACGCGTGCAGTTCGTGATGAAGGGTGGGCAAGTGGTGAAGCGGGTCGCACCTTGACCCGCATGTCGCGCCATGCGGGCCGCAGCTTGCGGCTCCCAATGCCGGTGCTGCTGTGCGCATCGCTGCTGGTTACGGCGGCCTCGCCGGCATTCGCGCTAGCGACAGACGCCGATATCGAGAAGATCCTTGTTGATCGCATTGACGTCTCCAAAAAGAATGCCGGCATCGTCGTCGGTATCGTCGACGACGGCGGCAGCCGCGTGGTCAGCCACGGCCGCTCAGGCAACGACAGACCGCTCGATGGCAACAGCGAATTCGAAATCGGTTCGATTAGCAAGGTGTTTACCACCCTGGTGCTGGCCGACATGATCGAGCGCGGCGAGGCACAGCTCGACGATCCGATCGGCAAATATTTGCCCGAAGGCGTCAAGGCGCCCGAGCGCAACGGAAAGGCCATCACCTTGCGACACCTCGCCACCCACACGTCCGGCCTGCCGCGCCTGCCGGCCAACTTCGCGCCAAAAGACCCCAATAATCCCTACGTGGATTACGACGTCACCAGGATGCTGGCCTTTCTCGGCGGCTATACGCTGACGCGCGATCCGGGCGAGCGCTACGAATATTCCAATTACGGAGTGGGCCTACTCGGCTACCTGTTGGCGCGCCGCGCCGGCAGCGACTACGCGGCGCTGATCCGCACCCGCATCCTGCAGCCGCTGGAAATGAACGATACCGCCGTGGTACTGAATGCCGCGCAGCGCATGCGACTTGCACAGGGCCATGACAGCAACGGCAAGTTGGTCCCCGGCTGGGACTTCGACGTACTGGCCGGCGCCGGCGCAATGCGCTCGACCGCCAACGACATGCTGAAATTCCTGGCGGCACAACGCGGCAAAAAGAAGTCCCCGTTGCAAGCTGCGATGGCGCGCTCGCAGCGCGAATTGCAGGACATCGGCGGACCGGAGCGCCAAATCGGCCTCGGCTGGCACATCAACTGGCAATTCGGTAACCGCTTCGTGTGGCACAACGGCGGCACCGGCGGCTACTCAAGCTTTGCCGGGCTCACCGTGCAGGGCGGAGTGGTGGTGCTCTCCAATCAGCAAACCGGTGTGGACGATATCGGCTATCACCTGCTCGACGAGCGCATGCCCCTCAACAAATACCAGGCGCCACGAGTGCGCACCGCCGTCAAAGTCGATCCCGCCATTCTCGACAGCTACGCCGGCCAGTACCAATTGGCGCCGGACTTCGTCATCAGCTTCCTGCGCGAGGGCGACAAATTCATGACGCAGGCAACGCGCCAGCCGAAATTCGAGGTGTTTGCCGAAAACGAAACCGAATTCTTTTTGGAGGCGGTCGACGCCCAGATCACGTTTGTCCGCAACGCCTATGGAAAAGCAGACCGCATCGTCCTGCACCAAGGCGGCCGCGATATCGAGGCGCGCCGTATCGGCGAATCCATCGCTCCCGTCGACAAGGTGGCAAGGCGCAAGCTGGCGCCCGCGTCGCTCGCCAAGTACGCCGACGAACTCGAGAATCGCGGCTACTCCAATGCGCGGCGGGTATACGATGAATTCCAGATCGAACCGGATTTTCGCTTCAACGAATTCGCCGTCAACGGTTGGGGAGTCGCATTGTTGCGCGATTTTCGCGCCGACGGTTTGGAACTGCTCACGCTGAACGCGAGCCTTAACCCACGCAGCGCCACCGCGCAGGAGAGCCTCGGCTATGCGTACCGCATCGGCGGCGACATTGAAACCGCATTGCGCCATTACCGTCGCGCGCTCGACCTCGACCCCGGCCTCGCCAGCGCGACGCGCGCCATCGACATGCTGCAGCGAAAGGCCATAGTGGTCGACGCGGCGACCTTGCAGAGCTATGCCGGCGAATACGAGGTGGCGACCAACGTGAATATCAGCATCGCGATTCGCGACGGGAAACTATACCTGCGAGACGGAGCGAAGCCGCCAGTGGAATTTGCCGCCGAAAACGAGCGCGCGTTTTTCGCCACCACCCTGCTCGCACAACTCACTTTCTTCCAGGACCCGAGCGGCAAAGTGACACACCTGGTACTGAACCAGGGCGGCAGGGATACCCGGGCGGCACGCTTGTTTTGACGGCATCGCGCGAGAACTTTGCGCGATTTCACGGTTATTTCATTGCTGTCATGAGTCTTACATGTTGGCGGTCTAGCATGGCGGCCCATGGATCTCATTCTGTGGCGCCATGCCGACGCACATCCCGGCGAACCGGACCTGGACCGGTCGTTGACCGGCAAGGGCCGACGGCAGGCGGCCTTGATCGCCATCTGGCTGGAAAAACACCTCCCCGAATCCGCGCGCATCCTGTCCAGTCCGGCGGTCCGCGCGGTCGAGACCGCCGAATCGCTGTGCCGGAAATTCAAGGTGGTGGCGGACCTCGCTCCCGGCGCGCAGGCGGCCGGGCATCTGGCCGCCGCCGACTGGCCCGACAACCGTCATCCGGTGGTGCTGGTCGGGCATCAGCCGGCGCTGGGCCGGCTCGCCGCCTTGCTGATGTTCGGCGAGGAACAGGAGCTCAGCATGCGCAAGGGCTCGGTGTGGTGGCTTACGAATCGCTCGCGCGAGGATGGACATAGGGTGGTGCTGCGGGCGGCAGTGTGTCCTGAGTACTTGTAACGGCCGCACTCTTGGCCGGCGCCTGGGTGCGGCGGATGATGTCGTAAAACTGGCGCGAGCAATTCTCCCAGGTAAAGCGCCTGGCCGATTCAGCGACCTGGCCGCGCGGCAATTTCAGCGCCTGCAGGCAAGCTGCGCGCAAATCGTCCAGCATTACCCCGCCCTTGCCGTTTTCGACTACGTCGATCGGACCGGGAACCGGAAACGCCGCCACCGGCGTGCCGCACGCCATTGCCTCGAGCAATACCAGGCCGAAAGTATCGGTGAGGCTGGGAAAGACGAATACGTCGGCCGATTGGTAGAGGCGCGCCAGTTCCTGCGGCGTCTTCAGGCCGAAATACGAGACACCCGGATACTTCGCCTTCAATTCGGCCAACTGCGGGCCGACGCCGACCACCCATTTGCTGCCGGGCAGGTCGAGCTTGAGGAACGCTTCGATGTTCTTTTCGACCGCGACGCGCCCCACGTACAGGAAGATCGGCTGGGTCACGCCGGTCGTCAATACGGAGTTGCGTGTGGCCGGGCGAAAAATGTCCGGATCGACGCCGCGCGACCAGTCTTCGAGTTGGCCGATGTCTCGTGCGGCCAATTCGCGCTTGACCGCCGGCGTCGGCACCATCACCGCGCGCGAAGGCCCATGGAACCAGCGTATCCATGCGTAGCTGATCGACAGCGGCAGACGACAGCGGGCATAAATGTATTCGGGAAACTTGGTGTGATAGGCGGTATTGAACGGCAAGCCGCGCGACACGCAGTAATTGCGTGCGGCGAGGCCAAGCGGGCCTTCCGTGGCGATATGAATATAGTCGGGGCTCAGCTCCGCCAGCGTCTTCCTCACCTTGCGGCCGGGGAACAACGACAGACGGATGTCCGGGTAGGTGGGGCAAGGCAGAGTGCGAAAACCCTTGGGCGAGAGCACGTGGACTTCGAGTCCCAGCTTTTCCAGTTCGCGCCGTGTCGCCAGCAGTGTGTTGACCACGCCGTTCACCTGCGGCGACCATGCGTCGGTAACGATGACCAGTTTCATTCCGCCCCCTGTGGAATAAGTTCGGCTGCGGGCAATGCTGCCTTGCTGACGACGTGGCTTAGCTGGTGCCAATGAACCAGCTTCAACTCGCCGTCGAAAGTCTCGACCAGCGCGGACAGGCTTTCCACCCAGTCGCCGTCGTTGCAATACAGCACGCCGTTGATTTCGCGAATTTCCGGCTGATGGATGTGACCGCAGACGATACCGTCCATGTTGCGCGACTTGGCTTCGCGCGCGAGTGCCACCTCGAAGGCGGTGATGTAGCTCACCGCATTCTTGACCTTGTGCTTGAGGTACTGCGACAGCGACCAGTAGGGCAGGCCCATGTGGCGCCGAGCCCAGTTGAACCACTGGTTCAATGTGAGCGTAAGGCCGTACAGGTGATCACCAACATAAGCGAGCCATTTGGCGCACTGGATCACTCCGTCGAAGCGGTCGCCGTGCAGTATCAGCAAGCGCTTGCCGTCTGCGGTGATGTGTACCACCTCGTCTTCGATGGCGATGCCGCCGAAGGCCATGCCGATGAACTGGCGCGCCACCTCGTCGTGATTGCCGGCGATATAGGTGACGAAGGTACCCTTGCGCGCCTTGCGCAAGACCTTCTGCACCACGTCGTTGTGCGCCTGGTCCCAGTACCACCGGCGCTTCAGCTGCCAGCCGTCGACGATGTCGCCGACCAGGTAGAGATATTGCGATTCGTTGTGACGCAGAAAATCGAGCAGGCGCCCGGCCTGGCAGCCGGTGGTGCCGAGATGGATATCGGATATCCAGATGGAGCGGTAATGCTGGACCGGTTGATTCGTCGTATCCGGCCGCTCATCGTCGGCAGTTCCGTCGAACACCTTTAACTCCTTGTCTTAACCTGCGGATAAGATAAGGATTTCCGGCGTCGTGGCGATTACGGTTTTATGAAGATTGGATTACACCGTAGCCATAAAGATCATTGCAGCAGGTTGCGCAAGGTCGCACGGTAGTTCTGCAGTGTTTCGTCCTCGCGCAAATGCCGGCCCTGTTGCACCGCCCAACGGCCACCAACCATCACATCGCGCACCGGCTGTCGCACCGGACCGAACACGGCGGCATCGAGCAGCGCATCGGCGCGCCTTTCGCAAAGGCTGGCTTCATTGGTATCGAGCACGACCAGGTCGGCAAGCTTGCCG
>Ga0302322_100004840_pt1 | contig 11752 bp, 8 predicted proteins | sample Fen_T0_2_FD_203757 | JGI IMG/M metagenome (GOLD analysis project Ga0302322, IMG submission 203757) | Peat permafrost microbial communities from Stordalen Mire near Abisko, Sweden - Fen_T0_2 | ecosystem: Environmental > Terrestrial > Soil > Wetlands > Permafrost | place: Sweden: Abisko... | reverse complement strand
CGGTTTGGTGATCGAACCGGTTGGGATGATGTTTGCGCCTTGAACGATGAGTTCCTTGATCGAATCCCGGCGACAAAGACGATCCGACCAAAAATCTTCGACGTTCCAGATGTCGTCGCAAATTGTGATGCCGAGTTTGCGACCGTTGAGTTCAAACGGCGCGGTGGGCTTGGCGGGTTCAAAGTAACGATTCTCATCGAAGACGGCATAAGTGGGCAACAGGGATTTGGGCTGTTGCCAGAGAACTTTACCCGCTTGCAAGATGGCGGCGGAATTGAAGAGCGAACGCGCGGGCCGGGCGGGATTTTCATCCACGAAACCAACGCACAACGGAACTTCGCCAACGGCGGCGGCAGTCTTATGCAAAGCAATGAAATTTGCTTCGATGAAATCCTGCCGCAACAAAAGCTCGCGCGGCGGATAACCACAAAGAAAAAGTTCCGGGGCAATAACGAACTCCGCGCCTTGCTTTATGGCTTGTTCGTAGGCGGCAAGGAGTTTTTGGCGATTTGGTTCAAAAGCGCCGATCCTCAAGTTAAGTTGCAAGATTCTGATTTTCACTGGGTCAAAAGTAGCGGCATGAGTTCAATGCGCAATGAATTTGCAGTCCCGAGCATAAGTTCAGCGGGACGTGGTTGTGGAAGCCGGGCTAAGGCCGGGAGTGGGTTGTTCAACGGCAACAACCGCCTCCGCCAGTTTTGCCAGATGAGCATCCAAGGTGAAACGTGCAAGAAACATCTGCCGGAATCCCTCACCAGTTTCCTGGGGCAGCAAATTTAGGATGGCGGCCGCTATTTTTGCCGGGGACCGAATCGTGACCAAGCCAGGATAGTCTGCCGGGAATAGTTCCGGTAAGGAACGCCAGCGCGTGGTAACGATGGGTAAGCCGAAGGCCATGGCTTCCACGAGTACCAAGCCAAAACTCTCCGCATAGTAGTAAGTTGGGAAGCAGAAGCAGTCAGCTTCGACGAAGGCACGCCGTTTGGACTCTCCGAAGACAAAACCGAGATATTCTACAGCGTGACGAAGTTCCGGCTCGGATACCATGCGATCGAATTGTTCTCGCTCTTCGGTCCTGACAAACATACCCGCAACGATCAGTTTCAGCCGAATCGGAGATTGTTGTTCATCAAGAGTCCGGTTGGCCAGTGCGACGGCGCGCAGCGCATCAAACAAGCCTTTATCTTCCATGCAATGAGCCAGGAACAGAATTTTGACAACCTGTGGGGCGCCGCCAGTATCATGCAAGTCCGCCGCCTCAAGTTGGCGCCGGTTGAAAAGTTTTTCGCGGGCCGCAAAACGGGCCAGCCGGCGCGGCAGGAGTTTCTGGCGGAAATCCGGGCAGGGATCAGGAATGCCGTTGCTGACCACGCGGATGCGTTCGGGCAGGAGTTTTTCCGCGTCGGCAATATTATAGCGCGACAGAACGATGCTCAAATCAGCCCGCTTGGCGAAATAATAGGTCAGGGACCGGCTGCGAATTTGGACGGAGGTTTCGAGCCATTTGCCCAGTCCGGCAGCGTGCCAGTGCAGAATCAGGCGCTTGAAGAAGGGACGGCAAAGGCACAACACCATCCAATCCCGGTAAAGCGCTGATTTCTTGCCCGGCGCCGGGATGTAATAAAAATTCTCCACGCCATAGCGGAAGCGGCACCAGATGGCCTCAAAGCAGAAGACGAGAAGTCGGAGGAGTTTCGCGCCGTGGAATTCACCAATGTCTTCGAGGCGCTTGGAAAGCCGGGTGTTGACATGATAACACTGGATGCCGTGTTGGTCTCCGGAAGCGTAGGGGGAGGGCACGCCGGGGCGACGGTGGCGGTGGTCACCGCCGAGCCCGTTCAACATGAGCTGCACCATGTAGCTTTGGCCGTGGTGCGGTGGTGGCACATGTGCGAATACAAGCAGCTTCATCTGAAAATTCCGGCAGAAGCCTGACAGGGATTTCCCGAAATCGCCATCTCGAAAAACAAAAATCAACTAGCCTAAAGGCAGTGCCACCGACATGCTGGCTGCACGGGTGAGCGCAACGCAGTTGCCGCGATGGGGACCAGGCCGAGCCGTTTTCGCGCGATTCCATTGGCGAGAGTTTGATCTGAAAATTCAAATAGAAATTCATGGCAATTCAGCGGGTTAATGTATTGGGAGTTGGCATCAGCGTACTCAATTTGGAGACGGCCGTGGAGGCGGTGGCGGAAGCCGTAGCCCAACGTCGCAAAGGCTACATTTGCGTTACCGGCGTCCATGGGGTGATGGAAGCGCAGGATAATCCGGCGTTTCGGCACGTTTTGAATCGGGCGTTTCTGTGCACGCCGGATGGAATGCCAATGGTCTGGTTGGGACGATGGCATGGGCACAAAGAGATGCGGCGGGTCTATGGTCCCGACCTGATGCTCGAGATTTGCGCGTGGAGTGAATCGAGTGGTTGCAGGCATTATTTCTACGGTGGGGCCGCGGGGGTGGCCGAATTGTTGCGCGGCCGACTGACCAAACGTTTCCCCGGATTGCAGGTGGTGGGATGTCATACCCCGCCATTTCGCCCGCTCACGCCGGATGAAACGGCCGCGCTGCAAAGCCAAATTCGGGAAGTACGGCCGGATATCATTTGGGTAGGACTGAGCACACCGAAACAGGAGCGATTCATGGCGGAGTTTCTCGCGCAATTGGACACAACGTTGATGATCGGGGTGGGCGCGGCTTTTGATTTTCATGCCGGTCGGGTGAAACAAGCCCCGCGCTGGGTGCAACAGAGCGGATTTGAATGGTTTTACCGCATGTGCTCCGAACCGCGTCGGCTGGCTGGGCGTTATTTGTGGAATAATCCCCGGTTCGTTTGGAAGATACTCGGGCAGCTGTTTCGGCTGAAGCAATATCCCATCAGCGATGAAGCTCCGCGGAATAACGCCTGAGGCCCGCGGCCTTTCCGGAGGTGTTTCCCGATAAGTACTGAAAGACTTGGGATTTGATTAATCGCCATCGGAGCGTAGACTGTCGCCGTCAAGGAGTGGGTGCGAACCAGTCACCTGAAATAGTTTTTGGATGGAATCGCCAGCGCAGGGTATCAGATCAATCCGACGCCGTCCCCAAGTCCCGAGGAAACGCCAGCGAATCGGGAATATTTGATTGAGCAACTGGCGTCGATTCGCTATCCAATCCACGGGTCCGAGTCGCCGTAATCATGAGCAACCAAACAATTCAACCGCAATCCGAAAGCCTTTCCGAGGAGATCCGGTCCTGCTGGCGGCACCTGCCGGACAAAGGATTATTCTTTGGCTTGCTCGCGTGTTGGCTGCTCTTGTTTCAATTTTTGGGAAATTCTTCTTTGGGGTACACACCGACCAAATCCCTGTTTGGTTGGATGGTTGAGGCCTATAAGGAGAGCGCCATGGCTGATGACGGGCATGGCAACATGATCCCATTTTTGGTGTGCGGGATTCTCTGGTGGAAGCGAGATGAATTGCTGAAACAGGCGTTGCGGACTTGGTGGCCGGGACTGCTGTTGGTGGGGCTGGGTTTGCTGGCTCATCTGACGGGTTATGTTGTCCAGCAACAACGCCTCTCAATCGTTGGTCTGTTTCTGGGGATCTACGGTTTGGTTGGATTGGTCTGGGGACCGAATTGTTTAAAGGCGATTTTCTTTCCGTTCTTTTTGTTTATTTTCATGGTGCCGCTCGGGTCGTTGACTGAAAAGGTGACTTTTCCACTCCGCCTCATGGTCACCTGGATCGTCCAACATATCTTCAACGACCTTCTGGGGGTTGGGGTCATTCGGGCCGGCACCCAGCTCTACAATGCCATGGGCACTTACCAGTATGAAGTAGCTGCCGCCTGCGGCGGGATGCGCAGTTTGATCTCGATCTTCCTCATGTCGGTTTCCTACGCCTTCCTCGTCTTTCGTTCGCCAGGGAAACGTTTGGTCATGGTCGTCGCGTCCTTGCCGTTGGCCATCATCGGCAACACCGTCCGGCTCTCGACCATTGTCGCGGCCGGCGAGTGGGGTGGTGGGCAAACCGCCGGTAATTACGTTCATGATAACGGCCTCATCAGCATGTTGCCATATATCCCGGCCATCATTGGCGTGATGATGATCGGCCGATTCCTGGAGAAGACAGAATTGTCGCCTGGCGGTTCCACCATTTCGGTAAAAAACGCATGAACCGGAACAAATGGATTCTTGCCTTGGTGACCGTTGCGCTGATCGGCAGCGTGGCCGGAGTGCTCGCGCGCTATAAATCGATCCAACGTCTCGGCGAGCCCGGCGTAAAGACCCGGCCCATTTCCGGCAGCCAGAACTTGGAAGTCGTGTTGCCGCAACAAGTGCCGGGTTTTACCGCGGAACTCCGGGCGCAACCCGAAATAGTGACCAATGTGCTGCCGAAGGATACCTCCTTCGGGCTTTGCCGCTATACGGCGCCGGATACCTTCTACACCGATGTGAACGTGGTATTGATGGGCGCGGATCGCTCAAGCATGCACAAGCCGCAATTGTGTCTCACTGGCGCGGGCTGGATCATCAACAAGACTGAGATCGATATGATCCCGCTCGATAAACCAAACCCGTATCACCTGCCGGTGATCAAAATCTCAGCCTCGGGAAATTTTACGCAGGAAGGCCGGGAACTCAAAGTCAGTGGAATTTATGTTTATTGGTATGTCGCCGAGAATGCCTTGAGTGCGAGTCCCACAGGATGGGATCGCATGTGGTCCATCGGGCGGAACTTGTTTACCACCGGGGTGCTCCAGCGCTGGGCGTATATTTCGTATTTCACACCGTGCAATCCTGGCCACGAGGATGAGGCCTACCAGCGCGTCAAGAAACTCATTGCCGCCACCGTGCCGGAGTTTCAGATTCCCCACGGCAATCCCGAACCCGTGGCCCCAAACCCTTGAATCCCGCAGGTCAGTAATTTTATGCTTCGCCGCGACCGCCAGATGCGCATGCAAGTCTATCAATTGATCGACGCGTGCATCTTTGCCGTCAGCTTCTGGCTGGCTTATGAATTGCGCGCCGCCGACTCGGTGACGGCTCTTCTCAAGCTGCCGCCGATCGCGCCATTTGAAACTTTCTTCTGGCACTATCTGGTGCTGATTCCCGTGTCGCCGCTAGTGCTCGAAGCGCAAGGCTTTTACGACCGACCACTGATTGCCCCCCGCCGGCATACGTTGTGGGCCCTGTTCAAAGGCTGTCTCTACATTTCCGTCGGACTGACCATTGCTCTGTTCTTTTCCAAGTTGATCATCGCGCGGTTGGTGCCGATTGGTTTTGGGGTAATTGCCTTCGCACTTGTCTATCTCAAGGAGGAATTGCTTCTGCTCGCCGTCAAGAGCAAGCTTGCCCAGAATCAATTCCGTCGCCGATTCATTCTCCTGGGCACCCCGAAAGAAACCGCCCGAATGCGCGAGGACATTCGCCAACGCCCCGAGTCGGGCGTGGAGATTATCTGCGAACTGGATCTAAACGCGCTTAAGCTGGAAGATTTTGTCCAGCTGCTTCACGAACGCGCCGTCAATGGGGTCATTCTCAGCACCCGGCACACCCATTTTGATCGCGCGGAGATCATCGTCAACGCCTGTGAACTTGAAGGCGTGGAAGCGTGGCTCGTGGCCGACTTCTTTAAGACCAATATTTCGAGTACCAGCCTTGATGATTTCTACGGTCGGCCCGTCCTCGTGTTCCGGTCCGCCCCGGAGTCTTCCTGGCAGGGAGTAATCAAGCAAGCCGTGGATTTCGTGGGCGCGCTGCTGCTGCTGGTCATCGCCGGTCCGTTGTTCATGTTGCCGGCCGTGTTGTTGATCAAGCTCACTTCGCGCGGTCCGATATTTTTCAAACAGCAACGCTCCGGTCTGAATGGCGCGCCGTTCACGATCTACAAGTTTCGCACCATGGTCACCAATGCCGAGCAGATCAAGCACGAGCTCGCTGCGATGAATGAAATGACCGGACCGGTTTTCAAGGTCACCAAAGACCCGCGGGTTACTCCGATTGGCAAATGGCTCCGCAAGTTCAGCATTGATGAGCTCCCGCAACTCTTCAACATCCTCCGCGGCGAGATGAGCCTCGTCGGACCGCGCCCTCTGCCGGTGGATGAAATTAAACGCATCCATGACATGGCGCACCGCCGCCGCCTGAGCGTGAAACCCGGCATCACCTGCCTCTGGCAGGTCAGTGGTCGCAGCGAGATCAAGGAATTCCAGGACTGGGTCCGGCTCGACCTCGAGTACATCGACAACTGGTCCCTCTGGCTCGATTTCAAAATCCTCTTGCGTACCATTCCCGCGGTGTTTGGCGGCGCGGGGGCCAAATGAATCCCGGCTCCCAAGTCTTGTCCGTCTTTAACCCACAATCCCAATAATGAAATCAAAACAACCTGTCTCAGTCGTCACCGGCGCTGCCGGCTTTCTTGGTTCCCACCTCACGGATTTGCTGATTGCGCGTGGCCATCGCGTCATCGGCCTGGATAATTTCGTCACTGGCAGCGTGGATAACATCGCGCATCTGGGCGGCAACAAGAATTTCAAGTTCATCCAGCAGGATGTCACCGAGTTTATTTTTCTTGAAGGTCCGGTGGATTACGTCTGGCATTTTGCCTCGCCCGCCAGCCCGATTGACTACCTCGAGATTCCCATCAAGACCTTGAAAGTCGGCTCGCTTGGAACGCACAAGGCCCTCGGTCTGACCAAGCTGAAGAAGGCGCGGTTCCTCATCGCCTCCACCTCCGAGATTTACGGCGATCCTTTGATCCATCCGCAGCCCGAAGAATACTGGGGCAACGTCAACACCATCGGCCCGCGCGGATGTTACGATGAGTCCAAGCGTTTTGCCGAAGCCCTGACCATGGCCTATCACCGCGAGCACAAGGTGGAAACCCGCATCGTACGCATCTTCAACACCTACGGCCCACGGATGCGCCTGAACGACGGACGCGTGGTACCGGCCTTCGTTGGGCAGGCTCTGACCAACAAACCGATCACCGTGTTTGGCAAGGGGACCCAAACCCGCAGCTTCTGCTACGTCTCGGACCTGATTGAAGGCATCTACCGGCTCATGATGAACGATTACGACCTGCCGGTGAATATTGGCAATCCCCGGGAAATGACGATGCTGCAGTTCGCCGAAACCATCATCAAAGCCACCAAGTCGCGCAGCAAAATCGTTTTCAAGCCACTGCCGCAGGACGATCCCAAGCAGCGCAAGCCGGACATCGCCAAGGCAAAGAGGATTCTTAAGTGGGAACCGCAAGTTGATCTCGCGGTGGGCATGAAGAAAACGATTGACTATTTCCGTTCCAAGGTCTGACCGGAAATCGGGCGACTTTCGCCCCGCCGCCAACCCAAATTATTTCAAAACCCCGACGGCTTGCTCCGCCAGTTTGAGCAAGCAGTTCGGGGCCAGTCCCAGCCAGAACATTCCTGCAATGCAGAGGCACACCACTGCCCGCATCGGCAATGACATCGGGATCGGCAGCGCATCGTTCGCACCCTTGCCAAAGTAAATCGCCTTGATCACGCCGAAGTAGTAATAGAGCGAGATCACCACGCCGACCAGTGCCGTGAACGCCAGGCAATAATAGCCGGGATTCGCCGCCCCGCGCTCGACGACGGCTTTCAGCAGCAGAAATTTGCCAAAAAAACCGGCCAGCGGCGGAATGCCCGCCAGCGAAACCATCGCCAGCGTCAGCGTCGCTGCCAGCAAGGGCGAACGTTGATGCAATCCCGCCAACCCGGAAATATCTTCACTGTCCAGATGCCGCAGCACGATTGCGATGACAGCGAATGCCGCCAGCGTCGTGAACAGATAACCGCTCAAATAATAAAGCACGGCGGTCTGTCCGGCACTTGTCAGCGCCGCCACGCCGAGCAACAAGTAACCCGCGTGGGCAATGCTCGAATAACCCAGCAGCCGTTTGAGATTCCGCTGCGGCAGCGCGCAGAGGTTGCCATACAGGATCGTGATGGCCGAGATGATGATGAGCAACTTGTCCCAATGCGCAGTCACGCTGGGGATGGCGGTGAACAGAAAACGCAGGAGCAAAGCAAATCCGGCTGCCTTCGAACCGACGGCGAGGAAGGCGGTCGTCGGTGTGGGCGCACCCTGGTAAACATCCGGCGTCCACATCTGAAACGGGAAGGCGGCGATCTTGAAGCCCAGGCCGACGAGGATGAACAGGACGCCAAACAGGAAAAGTTTGTTCGTGGTGAAGTTCGCCGAAACCGTCGCGAGCTCGGTGAAATTGAACTTGCCGGTCGTTCCCCAGACGAGTGCGATGCCATAGACCATGAACGCCGAAGACAGCGCGCCCAGGATCAGATATTTCACGCCCGCTTCCAGTGCGGCGACTTTGCCGCGCGTGAAACTCGTCAGCACATAGAAGGTAATGGTGATGAGTTCGATGGAAACGAACAGCATCGTGAAATCGTTGGAGGACGCGGCGAACAGCATCCCGGACAACGCAAAAATAATGAGCGAATAATACTCCGAAACGCCCGCTGCGATGCGGTCGGAGAATTCCACCGCCAGCACCAGGACCATCGCCGCCGCGAGCAGGAAAAATCTTTTGAAGAAAACCGCGAGCGCATCCTGCACGAACATCCCACCGAAGGCGCTTTCATCCAGCAACGCACAACTGCAGTGGCTCGTGAAACTGTTCAGGAACAACATGACTAGTGCTGCCGCCGCCGCATAGCCGAGCATCCGCTTGCGCTCTGCTGGCAGCCACAGATCCGCCATCAGCACGACAATGCCGAGCAAGAACACCGCGATTTCCAATGACATCAGAGAAAGATTCATTTGCCTTCCACCATCACAACCGCTGTGGGCGTCGCCGGAGTTGTTGTTTTCACTGTGGCCATGTTCACGATTTGTTCCGTTACGGGTTTGATTTTCTCGGTCAACAGCTTCGGGAAAAAGCCGAACACCAGCAGGCTCGCAATCAAAACCGCGTAGGGCAGCTTGCGCCAGAGATTCGCATCGGAAAGGTTCGCCCACTTGTCGGACATCGGTCCGTGCAACGCCGCTCGCACCGCGCGCAGCATGTATACCGCGCCGATGATCAGCGCGCCCCAGACCGCCAGCACGGTAACGGCGCGCAAACTGGGCTGCGCCCATGCGCCGAAGAAGACCGTCGCTTCGCCCACAAAATTCAGGAAGCCCGGCAGGCCGCAGCCGGCCATCGCGGCCATCACGAGCGCCACGCCGATGAAACGTAGTTTCTTCGCCAACCCGCCGAGTTCGCTCATTTCCAGCGTGCCGGTCTGGTTGTAGATGTAACCGCTCAAGCCGAAGGTCAGCGCTGCCAGGAAGCCGTGCGCGATCATGATGACCACCGCGCCCGTCACGCCGATGAGATTCAGGCTCGCGATGCCGAGGAAGATCATGCCCATGTGCGCCACGCTGGAATTGCCGATGAGCATATTCAGGTTCTTCTGCTTCATCGCCACCCAGCCGACGTAAAGCACGTTGCCAAGCGCGAGCCACGCGAGGAATTGCATGTGCATCCGAGCTACTTCCGGCGCGAACGGAATCGCAATACGAATCAGGCCGTAGAGACCAAACTTTTTCAACACGCCAGCGTGCAACATCGCCGTCGCACTTGGCGCTGAACCGTAACCCAGCGCCGCCCATGAATGGAACGGCCAGAGTGAAACCAAAATCCCGAAACCCAGCAAAAGCAGCGGGAAAATAAACATCTGCGCGCTGTGAGCCATCGTGTGTTCGCTGAAATACTTCGTGAGCGTCGGAATGTCGAACGTGCGGGCGTCCACCGGCAATTGCAGATAGAGTGCGATCAAACCGACCAGTGCCAGCAGAGCGCCGATGCTGAGGTAAAGCGTGATTTGGAACGTGGCGAAGTTCTTCCGTTCACCGCGACCCCAAACGCCGATCATGATGAATGTCGGCACGAGCGCCATCTCATGGAAGAAGTAGAAGAAAAACAGGTCGAGCGACATGAACGCACCGAGGATGCCGCCCGTCATCACGAGCAGCAGGATGTAAAACTCCTTCTCGCGCGTCTTGATCTCGAACGAGCAGCACGCCGCCGCAAACGCCACAATCGCGCCCATCAGAACCAGCCCAACGTTCAAGCCGTCCACGCCCAGCTTGCAGGCGATGCCCAGCGATTCCGCGCCGAGCCCAGGAATGGTGCTGACGAACTTGTAGCCGCTCGCGTCCGCCGTCGCGCCGTTGAACTGCCAGAACATCAGGATGCCAAGCAGCATTGTGACGAACGTCACGCCCACCGCCACGGCGCGCATGATGACGGCAAAGTTGCGCGGCACAAACGCCAACGCGATTGCGGCGAGCAGCGGCAGAGCAAAGATTAAGGTCAATGTCGTCATCTAAATTACTTCCCGAGCACGAACCACAAAACCACAGCAACGCCGAGCACCAACAGGAAGGCGTAGGTCTGGAGATTGCCGGTCTGTGCCAAACGCAACGCGCGGCCCGTCAAATCCGTTCCGCCACGCACGAGGCCGATGCAAAAGCCTTCCACGATCCAGCGATCAATCCAATCCGCGACGGTGGCGATGAAATCATGCGCGCGAATGACGGTGGCTTCGTAAAGCTCGTCGAAGTAAAAGCGGTTCACCATCGCGCGGGAGAGCCAGCCGAGCTTGGCGGGCAACGGATCGGTTTTAGCGTTCTTGTAGAGGACGGCCGCCAAAGTAAACCCAATCGCGACGGCGGTGAGACCAAAGCCAGCCACATCTGGCGCGTGAATGAAGGGCTCAATAAGTCGTTGCAGGAAAGTCAGCGCATGTTCGCCGGCTTTGGCATGTTCGCCAGCGGCAAACTGGCCGTTGAAGATTTCGTCAACGCCGATGACTCCCCCAAAGATTGCGAGCATGGCGAGGATTCGCAGCGGCCAGATCAAGACGCCGGGCGATTCGTGGGCGTGGCTGGCTTCCTTCGTCCTCGGCTCACCAACCAGCGCGACGAAGAACAGGCGGAACATATAGAATGTGGTCAGCACCGCGATGAATACGGCGATGGCGAAGAGTGGGTAATTGTGCGCGTGCAACGCTTGCGCGAGGATGGCGTCCTTCGAGTAGAAGCCGCTGAACGGCGGGACACCGCAGAGGGCGAGCGTGCCGACGAGGAAAGTCCAGAAGGTCACGGGCATTTTCTTGCGGAGCGCGCCCATCTTCCAGATGTCCTGCTCATGATGCATGGCGTGAATCACCGAGCCAGCGCCGAGGAACAGCAGTGCCTTGAAGAACGCGTGCGTGGTGAGATGGAACATCGCAGGCGTCGGGCCGCCGAGACCGACGGCCATGACCATGTAGCCGAGCTGCGAAAGTGTCGAGTAGGCGAGGATGCGTTTGATGTCGTTTTGCTGAACGGCGATGAGCGCGGCGAGCAACGCGGTGAAGCCGCCGATCCACGCGATGACGGTGAGCGCGTCGGGCGTGAAGATGAAGAACACGCGGCACAGCATGTAAACACCGGCGGCCACCATCGTCGCGGCGTGGATGAGCGCGCTGACGGGCGTCGGGCCTTCCATGGCGTCGGGCAACCAGACGTGCAGCGGGAATTGGGCGGACTTGCCCATCGCGCCACAGAAGATCAGGAGGCCGGCAAGAGTCGCGCTCGTGTTCCAATACGCAGTATCAGCCATCCAGTTGTTGGAATAAATCGCTTGAAAATTCAGCGAGCCAAACGCGGTAAAAACCATGAGGACTCCCAGCATGAACCCGAAATCGCCAAGGCGATTCGTGATGAAAGCTTTTTTCGCCGCATCCGCCGCGCTGGCTT
>Ga0302322_100004839_pt1 | contig 11752 bp, 8 predicted proteins | sample Fen_T0_2_FD_203757 | JGI IMG/M metagenome (GOLD analysis project Ga0302322, IMG submission 203757) | Peat permafrost microbial communities from Stordalen Mire near Abisko, Sweden - Fen_T0_2 | ecosystem: Environmental > Terrestrial > Soil > Wetlands > Permafrost | place: Sweden: Abisko... | reverse complement strand
AGCTATCTTTTCGTGGCCATCCTTCGAGACGACCGCCTGCGGCGGTCTCCTCAGGATGAGGTCTTTGTTCGCTGCGAAATCCTTAATTCCTCATGGTGAGGAGCGTCGCCCTTGCGACGCGTCTCGAACCATGAGGCCACGGAATTCATGTCGGGAAGTTTCATATGCGATTGCCCTGTCGCAAGCGGGGAGAGGGAGCGCACCGCAGCTCACGCGAGAGCTCGCACATAACTTCCTGAGATCTATGTTCACACTCGCCCCCTTGTGCGGCGAGATAAGAAGGCAAGCGGCTTTACTCCACCACCTCGCCCAACAGCTTGCGCATGGCCACATAGCCCTGCTGCTGCTGGCTCCAGTTGCGGCCGCCGGTCATCGCCCCGTCGACGACGAGATCATGACCGTTGACGAAGCCGGATTCATCGCTGGCGAGAAACACCGCGGCATAGGCGATGTCGTCGGTCAGGCCGGCGCGCGGAATCGGCTGCGCGGTCGCGTAGGCATTGCGGATCGTCTCCGGCGTCCTCTCCGCCGCATCCGTCGACAGGCCGAGCGCCTTGCCGAAAATCCCGGTGGCGATCAGCCCCGGCGAGATCGAGTTGACGCGGACATTGGATTCGCCGAGTTCCATGGCCACGCATTTGGTGAGGTGTATGACGGCGGCCTTGGCCGCGCCGTATACCAGCGAGCTGGAGTAGCCAGCCAGCCGGCCGGCGATGCTGCCATTGTTGATGATGCTGCCAAAACCCTGCTTCTTCATGTGGGGCGCGGCGTATTTCATGCCGAGCATCACGCTGCGCAGGAGTACGGCGATCGCGGCATCGAAGCGGTCGGCATCCAGCCCCTCGATGCCGCCGGTCTGCGCCGGGCCACCGGCATTGTTGAAGAGACAGTCGAGCCGGCCGAACGTGCCGACCGCAAGCTCGATCAGCGCGCGGATCTGGTCGTCGACCATGACGTCGGTCTGGCGGAACACGCAGTTGGCGCCGAGCCTGTTTGCCAATTGCTCGCCTTCGGCCGCACGGCGGCCGGCGATCACAACCTTGGCACCTTCGGCGACGAAGACCTCTGCGGTGCGCAGGCCGATGCCGCTGGTGGCGCCCGTGATCACCGCGACCTTGCCCTCAAGCCGTCCCATGGAATTTTCCTCTTTCCGTTGTCCTTGCAGCGTTCGATGATGGCCGCGGGGATCAGCGTCCGGGCCGGGAACCATATTCATTTCCGGCGCATGATAAGACAAGCGATGCGAGGCCTGCGGCGCAGCGATTTGTTGCGCCCGTGGCCACATTTTCGATACGCCTCTCAGGCTGATGGGGCCATGACGGGATTTGTCAACGAATTCAGGCGTGCCTGGCAGGGCGTGGGCCAGCCCTCCGCGCTCTTGGCCGGAGCCTTCGCCGCGGCCTGCCTGCTGTCGGCCACCGCCGTGCGCTGGGGATTGGCGCACCTCCGACCCGACGTTTTTTACACGCCCTACTTCCCCGCGGTGTTCTTCGCCGCCGCCTTCGGCGGCCAGCGCATCGGGATCGCGACGGCGATCGCCGGCGGCCTGCTTGGCTTGGCGCTGGACTTTGGCCATTCGCCGAGCGAAAGCGCCCGGCTGACGTTGCTGGCGATCTATCTCGGCGCGTGCGGACTTATAATATGGGGCGTCGGCCATTATCGGCGGATCGCAACCAAACATCGCGAGATCGCAAGACGCCTGATCGAGGAAGAGGACTACCGCAAGCTCCTGGTGGACGAACTGCAGCATCGGCTGAAGAACAAGACCTCCACGATTCATGCCGTACTGCACCAGGTCCTGCACGACCAGCCGCAAGTATGGGCGAGCATCGATCGTCGCATTCGCGCGCTGGCTGCGGCCGATGACATGATTTCAAAGGCCGACGGCCGCGGCTGCGATCTCAAGGATCTTCTGCTGTCCGAACTCGGCCCCTACGGTCACGTGCGCTTCGACCTCAACGGCGAGCCGTTGTTCCTGCCGTCCAGGCTCGCGGTCAGCTTTGCGCTGATCCTCCATGAGCTTGCCACCAATGCCGGCAAATACGGCGCTTTCTCCTCGCCGCGCGGTCTGCTGCAGGTGGCCTGGACTCATGTCGGCGACCGCCTCAAAATGACCTGGGATGAAACCGAGGGCCCTCCGGTCGACACGGTCGGCAAGCCCGGCTTCGGCACCAAGCTGCTCAATGCGGCGCTCTCGCCATTCGACGGCAAGACCGAAACCACATTCCTAAAGACCGGTATTCACTGCACGATGCAGTGTCGTGTTCCGCCGGACTGAAGCTGGTCGCGAGAGTGTCCGGAACGGCATGCGACTGGCGGAGGACCGCCAGCACTCAAGGGCGGCGTCAACCATCTGTTAGTGACGCCGAGGCTGTCGCGTTCACGAACGCCCGCAGCCGTCCAGATAGCTCCCGTGTCTTTCCATGGAGTTTAACCAAAACTAAGCGGGACCTGCGAACAATCGGCATATGCACCACAGCGACCGACCCAACCAATCGTCCCAGATGAGCGGCCAGGGCGGCGCGCCGGCCGAGGTCGAGCTGAGCTTTCTGCGAAGCGTCGTCAGCATGTTACCTTCCGGCGTCACAGTTCAGGACGAGAACGGCCGCTTCTTGTTGATCAACGACGCCGCGGCGGCGCAGCTTGGGCTGATTGCAAACGGCGGAGACGCGGCATCGACGGCGCGTACGGAGCAGCGCCAGGCGATCTGCCGGGAGCTGTTGAACTCCGGGCGCGCGCTGGTCGCCGAGGAACAGTTTGCCGGTCGCAGCGGTGCGCAGACGCTGCTGACGGCGCACCGTCCCGTTCGGATCGACGAACGCAAGATGCTGCTCTCGAGCTCCGCCGACATCAGCGCGCAGAAGCTGTTCGAGGATCAGCTGTTTCGCGCGGCCTATTATGACGAACTGACGGGATTGCCGATGCGGCGGGTGATCGAGCATCGCGCCAACGAACTGATGAAGCGCGGCGCGACGGCGCGCTTTGCGCTCGCGTTTTTCGACCTCGACAACTTCAAATACATCAACGATTACTACGGCCACGCCACCGGCGACGCGATGCTCGTCGAACTCGCCCGGCGGATCGGCCGAGACCTGCGCGACTCCGACCTGTTGGCCCGCATCAGCGGCGACGAGTTCCTGCTGTTGCTGCATCCGATCGAGCGCATCGAGGAAGTCGCCGAGTTCATCCAGTCGCTGCTGCACCGGCTCAACGCGCCGTTCTTCATCGACGGCGCCGAAGTCTTCACCTCGGCATCGATCGGGGTCAGCCTCCATCCCGAGCACGGCGCGAGTTACGACATGCTGCGCCAGAACGCCGATCTGGCGATGTACAGCGTAAAGAACAGCGGCAAGGGCGCGCTGGCCTTTTTTGACAGCTCGATGGAGCATGCAGCACTGGTGCGCATGAAAGTCGAGCAATCGCTGCGGCTCGCCATCCTGGAGAAGCGCTTCTGCTGCGCGTTCCAGGCCAAGGTCGATATCCGCACCGAGGAGATCAAGGGCATCGAGGCGCTGGTCCGGCTACGCGACAACGATGGCGTGATCCAGGCCCCGGGCGGCTTCGTCAATCTGGCGGTCGAGCTCGGACTCATCGACGAGCTGACCTTTCTGGTCCTGGCCGAGATCGTCAAGTCGATCGATCTGATCAACGAGACCTTCGGGCCGCAGGCCACCATCAGCATCAACGTCGCCGCCAAGCAGGCTGCCAATCTCGACTTCATGCGCCCGTTTGCGCAGGCCCTGGCCGCAACCGGCTTTCCGCGACGCTTCATGGTCGAGGTGACGGAAGACGCCTTCATCACCAAGAGCCATTTCCAGGACCAGATCCTGCCGCTGCTGCGCGAGATCGGGGTCGGCATTTCGATTGACGATTTCGGCATCGGCTACTCGTCATTGTCGGCGCTCGCCGACATCACCGCCGACGAGATCAAGATCGACCGTTCCTTCATCACCGACATCCATAAGCGGCCGCGCAGCCAGGGCATCCTGCGCGCGATCGAATCGCTCGGCGAAGCGCTCGGCATGACGGTGATTGCGGAAGGCATCGAGTCCTTCGAGGAGCTTGCCTATCTCCAGGCGGCCACCCGGATCCGCTATGCGCAGGGCTTCTACTTCTCGCGGCCGATCTTTCTGGAAGAGCTGAAACCGGCAATTCCGCTTGCGAGCGAAGCGCGCATGAGTCTCGCCAGTCGCGCGGTGCAGGAAAATCGCATGGTCAATCCACGAGGCAACCGATACCGTCGCTAACCAAAAGAACAGCTGCCGCTGGTGCCGCTGCGCGGAAAGCGCCTTGACCGAGGCCGAGCCGCCACACTATCAGTTTCCGCACAATCGACGAAGGCTGGGGAGGATAATTCGTGCGGACATCTCTGATCGTTTCAGGCCTTGCGGCAGCGCTGTTCGCAACCGCTGCCCAACCGGCCGCGTACGCCGACGACCTCAAGATCGCGCTGATCTACGGCAAGACCGGACCGCTCGAGGCCTACGCCAAGCAGACCGAGACCGGGCTGCGCATGGGCTTCGAATATGCCACCAGGGGCACCATGACGATCGACGGTCGCAAGATCGTCATCATCACCAAGGATGACCAGGGCAAGCCCGATCTTTCCAAATCGGCGCTGTCGGAAGCGTATCAGGACGACAATGTCGATATCGCGATCGGCACCACCTCCTCCACAGCGGCGCTCGCCGATCTGCCGGTTGCCGAGGAGAACAAGAAGATCCTGATCGTCGAGCCCGCCGTGGCCGACCAGATCACCGGCGAGAAGTGGAATCGCTACATCTTCCGCACTGGCCGCAACTCCTCGCAAGACGCGATTTCGAATGCGGTGGCGATCGGCAAGCCCGGCGTCACGGTCGCGACCCTGGCGCAGGACTACGCCTTCGGCCGCGACGGCGTCGCCGCCTTCAAGGCAGCACTGGCGAAAACCGGCGCCACGCTTGCGGCCGAGGAATACGTCCCGACCTCCACCACCGATTTCACCGCGGTCGGCCAGCGCCTGTTCGACGCGCTGAAGGATAAGCCGGGCAAGAAGATCATCTGGGTGATCTGGGCCGGCGCCGGCGATCCGCCGAGCAAGCTGCAGGACATGGACCCGAAGCGCTACGGCATCGAACTGTCCACCGGCGGCAACATCCTGCCTGCCCTTGCGGCCTACAAGCGGCTGCCCGGCATGGAAGGCGCCACCTATTATTACTACGACATCCCGAAGAATCCGGTGAATGACTGGCTGGTAGCCGAACACCAGAAGCGCTTCAATGCGCCGCCGGATTTCTTCACCGCCGGCGGCTTCTCCGCGGCGATGGCGGTGGTCACGGCCGTGACCAAGGCCAAGTCCACCGACACCGAAAAGCTGATCGCGGCGATGGAAGGCATGGAGTTCGACACGCCCAAGGGCAAGATGATCTTCCGCAAGGAGGACCATCAGGCGCTGCAGGCCATGTATCATTTCCGCGTCAAGGTCGATCCGACCCTCGCCTGGGCGGTGAACGAACTGGTGCGCGAGATCAAGATCGAGGACATGGATATTCCGATCAAGAACAAGCGGTGAGGATGTGTCCCCCCCCCCCGCTTGCAGGGGAGGGGAGCTGGGAGCTCACGCGCGCAGCGAGTTCGTAGAGAATCCCCCTCACCCGATCGCTTCGCGATCGACCTCTCCCCGCAAGCGGGGCGAGGTGACAGCGAGCCCGTCGCACCACTGCGAGCCGATCATGCCTCTCACTCTCGAAACCCGCGACCTGACCATCCGCTTCGGCGGCCATGTTGCGGTCAATAGCGTCAGCTGCAGCTTCCGCCCGGGCGAGCTGACCGCGATCGTCGGCCCCAACGGCGCCGGCAAGACCACCTATTTCAACTTGATCTCCGGCCAGCTGCGCGCCAGCTCCGGCACGATCCTGTTCGACGGTGCCGACATCACCGGTCTGTCCGCGCCGATGCGCACGCGCGCAGGCCTTGGCCGCGCGTTTCAGCTCACCAATTTGTTCCCTCACCTCAGCGTCGAAGAAAATGTCCGCCTCGCCGTGCAGGCCGAGAGCGGCGTGCATTACGACCTGCTGCGTCCGTGGATGGCGCGCAAGGACCTGATCGCGCGCGCAGACGCTATCCTCGACCAGGTCACACTCGGCGGCCGCCGCACCGTTGCGGCAACCGCGCTGTCGCATGGCGATCAGCGCAAGCTGGAGGTGGCGCTGATGATGGCGCTGGAACCAAAGGTATTCATGTTCGACGAGCCGACCGCGGGCATGAGCATCGACGAGGTTCCCGTGGTGCTCGACCTGATCGCGAAGCTCAAGCAGGATCGCAGCAAGATCATCCTGCTGGTCGAGCACAAGATGGACGTGGTGCGCTCGCTCGCCGACCGTATCATTGTGCTGCATAATGGCCAGCTCGTCGCCGACGGGAAGCCGGCCAAGGTGATCGCCTCGCCGATCGTCCAGGAAGCCTATCTCGGCATCGCTCCGGGACGGAGCGTGGCATGAGCGGGCTTCTAACTCTCTCGGACGTTCACACCCATATCGGGAGCTACCATATCCTGCAGGGCGTCGCATGCGAGGTCCCGGAGGGCCGGACCACGATGCTGCTCGGCCGCAACGGCGCCGGCAAGACCACGACCTTACGCACGATCATGGGGCTGTGGCAGGCCTCGCAAGGCGCGATCGCGCTGTCGGGCGATCGTATCGAACGGCTCGCGACTCCCGACATCGCAAGGCTCGGGGTCGGCTATGTGCCCGAGAGCATGGCGGTGTTTTCCGACCTGACGGTCAAGGAGAATCTGGTGCTGGCGGCGCGTGACGGCCCGCTCGACGACACCCATCTCGCCTGGATCTTCGGCTTCTTTCCGGCGCTGAAGAAATTCTGGCTGACGCGCGCCGGCTCGCTCTCCGGTGGCCAAAAGCAGATGCTGTCGATTGCGCGCGCCATTGTCGAGCCGCGCAAGCTGCTTCTGATCGACGAGCCGACCAAGGGGCTGGCGCCGGGAATCGTGATGGCGCTGATCGAGTGCCTGAAGGAGATCAAGCGCCGGGGCGCCACCATCCTGCTGGTCGAGCAGAATTTCTATGCGGCGCGCGAGCTCGGCGACAAAGTACTGGTGATGGACAACGGCACCATCGTCCACAGCGGCGAAATGGCTGATCTCGCCGCCGACGTGCCGCTGCAGGAACATCTGTTGGGGCTGAGCCTGGAGCAGCATCAATGAGCGAAATGGCCGCAACCGACGCTTTGCCGAAGCCGAAGCGGGACATCGCGCCGGTGCTGCTGCCGATCGCCCTGGCGCTTCTGATGCTCCCACTGATCGGTTCGGTCAGTTCCTGGGTGACGCTGACCGTGGCCAGCCTCGCGATGGGCATGATGATCTTCATCATGGCCTCCGGCCTGACGCTGGTATTCGGCCTGATGGATGTGCTCAATTTCGGTCATGGCGCCTTCATCGCGGTCGGCGCCTATGTCGCGACTTTGGTGCTGCTGCCGCTCGCAAGCTTCGTGCAGGCGGATTCGCTGCTTGCCAATCTCGCAGTGCTGCTGCCGGCGGTGCTGCTGGCGATGGCGGTGTCCGGCGCGCTCGGCCTGGTCGTCGAACGCGTGCTGGTGCTGCCGGTCTATGGCCAGCATCTGAAGCAGATCCTGATGACGACGGGCGGCCTGATCGTCGCCGAGCAGACGCTCTACGCGCTGTGGGGCCCGCAGATCATCCCGCTGCCGCTGCCGACGGCATTGCGCGGCTCCCTCATCATAGGGGATATCGCGATTGCCAAATACCGGCTGCTGGCGATGCTGGTCGGATTCGTGATTTTCGTCGCGATCGAGCTGGTGCTGAACCGCACCAAGATCGGGCTTCTGATCCGCGCCGGCGTCGAGAACCGCGAAATGGTGGAAGCGCTGGGCTATCGCGTCCGCCGGCTTTTCCTCGGCGTCTTCATGACCGGATCGGCGCTCGCCGGCCTCGGCGGCGTGATGTGGGGGCTCTATCGGGAGCAGGTGCACGCCTCGATTGGCGACGAACTCACCGTCCTGGTGTTCATCGTGGTCATCATCGGCGGCCTCGGCTCGGTCACCGGCTGCTTCATTGGCGCGCTGCTGGTCGCCATGGTCGCCAATTATGGCGGCTTCCTGCTGCCGAAACTTGCGCTGGTGTCCAACATCCTGCTGATGGTCGCCGTGCTGATGTGGCGTCCGCGCGGCCTCTATGCGGTGACCAACCGATGATGATCTTGTCCGGCGATCCGCCGCGAAGCCGCGTGCTCTCGATCCTGCTCGTCGTCATCATGCTGGCGCTGCTCGCCACCCCGTTCATCTTCCCGGGCGCCAAGGCGTTGAACGTCGCCGCCAAGATCTGCATCTTCGCGGCCCTGGTCGCCTCCTACGACCTGCTGCTCGGCTATACCGGCTCGGTGTCGTTCGCCCACACCATGTTCTACGGCATCGGCTCCTACGCGATCGCGATCGCGCTGTATGGGCTCGGGCCGAACTGGGCCGCGGTGGCTGTCGGCGTCGCGGCCGGTCTGCCGTTGGCCCTGCTGCTCGCGCTCGCCATCGGCCTGTTTTCGCTGCGTGTGGAGGCGATCTTCTTCGCCATGATCACGCTCGCGGTGGCCTCCGCCTTCCTGGTGCTGGCCTCGCAATTGTCGTGGCTGACCGGTGGCGAGGACGGCCGCAGCTTCCAGTTGCCCGAATTGCTGCGGCCGGGCACGGTGCTGATCTCGAAGGATTGGCTCGGCGTCGCCATCAACGGCCGCATCTTGACCTATTACGGTGTCTTCGCCGCCAGCGCGCTGATGATCCTGGCGCTGTTGCGCGTCGTCAACTCGCCATTCGGGCGGGTGCTGCAGGCGATCCGCGAGAACCGCTTCCGGGCCGAGGCGCTCGGCTACCGCACCGTGTTCCACCTCGCTTATGCCAACTGCATTGCCGCTGTCATCGCGGCACTCGCCGGCATGCTGAACGCGCTGTGGCTGCGTTACGCCGGACCCGACACCTCGCTGAGCTTCTCGATCATGCTCGACATCCTGTTGATGGTCGTGATCGGCGGCATGGGCACGATCTATGGCGCGATCATCGGCGCGGTGATCTTCATCCTGGCGCAGAACTATCTGCAGAGCCTGATGGGCGCGGCATCGGCTGCGGCAGCCGACGCCGGCCTGCCGCTGCTGCCCGGTCTGTTGCATCCGGACCGCTGGCTGTTGTGGCTCGGCCTGCTGTTCATCGCCAGCGTCTATTTCTTCCCGACCGGCGTGGTCGGTCGCCTGCGCAGCCGGTCGCACCCGAACTCCTGATCCATGCGTTCGCCCCCGGTTTCTACGGTCCATGCGTGAGGCGCCTCGAGGCCCACGCGCGGTATCGGGCTGGCGGAATCAATCGCGTGCCGGGGCACGTTGCGATATCTGCGCCGTGCTTAAGGCGTGGGTAACCGCCTTTGCTAACCCCCGTACCACTTGTCGTCCGTATCCATGAGATCCAGCACAAGCAAAACGCGCGGATCGAAAATTCAGATGCCCTACGGAACGGAAACGTCCCGAACCAGCACCGCCCGGCAGAGACCGAGCACCTCGCCGAGCCGGTGGGATCCGGTGCGGTGGCTGATCGCCTGCGGCTGCCTGCTGATCGTGGCCATTCTTGTCGGGACTATCGTCATGGCCAACGAGTTTCGGGCGCGCGCTCTCAGCCACAGCCAGCGCGAACTTGAAAACACGGTCCTGCTGCTGACGCGGCATTTCGAGCAGCAGTTCGAAGACGCTGAGACTGCGGTGAACGATGTGATTCGCCGCCTGCAGTTGTCCGGCATCCCGTCGCCGGACATATTCCGCGCACGGATGTCCAGCACCGCGGTGCACGATATATTGCAATCCCAGGTCTCTGGCCTGTCCTATATGGGTTACCTGACCATCATCGATTCCAAGGGCGATCTGATCAACTGGTCCGGAGACGGGCCGATGCCCAGCTTCAGCGTCGCGGATCGACAGTATTTCAAGACACTGAAATCCGACCCGGCCGCCGACGTCGCGGTCGAGGCGATCCGCAGCTATATCACCGACGGTTGGACGACCCTCGTTGCTCGCCGGCTCACCAGTGCGAGCGGCGCGTTCCTTGGCTTGTTGTCACGGCGGGTTGATCCCGAAAGCTATGAAACGTTTCTGCAATCCATGGCGCTAGGCCACGGCGCCTCGATTACCATGTTCCATGCCGATGGAACCGTGCTGGTCCGTTATCCGCATGTCGACGGGCTGATCGGACACCGGGTCACAGACGCGACATTGCTGCCGATCATCCTGCAGAAAGGCGGCCAGCAGACCGCGCCATTGATCAGCCCCGTCGATGGCCTCGAGCGAATCGGCTCGGGCGCCCAGGTCAGCCATTCCCCCATCGTCGTGATCGCGACCAAGACGATGGACGACGCGTTGGGCGATTGGCGCTCGCAGGCGGTCCTGCTGGTCGTCGCCGCGACGCTGGCAGCCACCGTGATCATGGTGACGTTCGGACTGATCATCTGGCAGATCATGCGGCAGAACCGGGAGAGTCAGCGTCGGCTGCTACAGGAAAAGCAATGCGTCGATACCGCGCTCGACAACATGACCCAGGGTCTCGTGCTTTACGATTCTGACGGACGCGTCGTCATGTTCAACCAGCGCTATATCGACCTGCTCGGCTTGTCGGGCGATGCCATCAAGCACGGCTGCCACTTCCGAGACGTGATGGCGCATTGCAGGGAGTGCGACTCGTTCGACGGTGCTTCCCACGGATTCTGCTCGGACATCATGGGCAATGTCGCTGCAGGCAAGACCTCGCAAGCCGTGCTGGAGACATCCGACGGCCGCTTCTACAATGTCATCGACAAGCCTTTGATTCAGGGCGGATGGGTCACGACCATCGAGGACATCAGCGCGCACCGCAGGATCGAACAGGAACGCGATCGCAACTATGCCTTCCTGCGCGAGATCATCGATCACATTCCGTCCCAGATCACGGTGAAGGACGTCCGCGATCGGCGCTACGTGCTGGTCAACCGGGTCACCGAGCAGCAATATGGCATCTCGCGAGACGGCATCGTCGGCCGCACTGTATTCGACCTGTTCCCGAAGGCCGCAGCCGAAAGGATCAGCGCTGACGACGACCGCGCGCTCGAGTTGGCGGATGGCTTGTTCCTCGACGAGCATCCCCGGCAGGGTCAGGCCGTCGACCTGCGCTATGTGACCTCGCGGCGGCTCGCGATTCACGACGATGCCGGGGCGCCCACCTATCTGATCAATGTGGTCGAAGACGTCACCGAGCGGCGGCGGGCCGACGAGAAGATCGCCCATCTGGCGCATTTCGATCCACTTACCGACCTGCCGAATCGGGTGCTGTTCCGGGAGCGGATCGAGCAGGAACTGGAACGATCCCGCCATGGGACGCCGTTCGCGCTGCTCTATATCGACATCGACGAATTCAAGGGCATCAACGATTCGCTTGGCCATCATGTCGGCGACGAACTTCTGAAGACGATAGCCGAGCGGATCAAGGGCTCCGTCAAATCGGGCGACATGGTGGCGCGGCTCGGCGGCGACGAATTCGCGGTGCTCTTGACGGGGATCGTGAGCCAGGATGACGTCGTCGATACCGTCAAGCAGATATTCGAAACCATCCGCAGGACCTGTCACTGCCTCGGTCACCCAGTGTCGACCGATGCCAGCATCGGCATCGCGCTGGCGCCTCAGCATGGCACCCAACGCGACCAGTTGATCAAGAACGCCGAGCTTGCGATGTATGCCGCCAAGAC
>Ga0302322_100004838_pt1 | contig 11752 bp, 11 predicted proteins | sample Fen_T0_2_FD_203757 | JGI IMG/M metagenome (GOLD analysis project Ga0302322, IMG submission 203757) | Peat permafrost microbial communities from Stordalen Mire near Abisko, Sweden - Fen_T0_2 | ecosystem: Environmental > Terrestrial > Soil > Wetlands > Permafrost | place: Sweden: Abisko... | reverse complement strand
GCTGGCACCCGAATTGAACAATCGCGTAATGTATTGTTTGCGTCCAAGGAATAAGCCCGCGCCAACCAAAACGATCATGATCACAACGATCATACCCACGCGCAAAATTAAAGTCTTGCCGCGTTGAAAACCAGAAGTAAACCAGTGGAGCGCCGTTCGTATTTCGGCGCGCCCGGCAATCAGCATGGTCAATAGCAACGCAAGCACCGCAGTAACCAATCCGCCGCGTGAATACGTTGCCAGCAAAAGTAACAAGGCAACCACTAATAGGATCATTTCAAACCACTTGAAACGCGTCAGGCGGACGCGCGTCAATACGGCGGCAAACAACCATGGCAGGTACACTGTCGCGATCTGCCCAGCCAGCCACGCTGGTTCATACGCCATGCCTGATACACGATTTGTACGTACCAACTCACGCATCGAGAATATACGTTGCCAATGAGTTACAGTGACCTTGCTAAGGATGTGCGTATAAAATGTCAGAGACTGCACCCCACTCCACATCACATCCATCACAAAGCCAGCCAACAACCATCTGAGCGTGAAACGCAAGTCGTCTTCGTTGCGGTTCATCCACACAGCTGCTACAAAAAAAGATAACCCGATCACGACCGTCACCCATGCGCGCACAACCCGCCCAAAATAATCCTGTCCACGCAATGGCAACGGGTCAAGCAATGCCCCATAACTGCTCGCCACGAGAGCAAATAAAACAAACGCGATCAACGGAATCCATGTCCCAACGCGTGGTATAGAGGTTTTGCCGCGCCACAGTTGAAAGATCAAAACGGGGATCAATAATGCGATCGGGTAAAACGATAACGGTCGAACCAGTGTCCCATCGCCCATGAATGGGAAATAGCGAAAACTGGTAACTGGCAACATGAACAACGTCGCACCCCACAGAAAGCGTGTTATAGAAAAAGACCTAATAGGTTTCAACATAACAGTTCCCAATCAAACCGCTTGTGAAGTAGAGTTATCAGAGTGGAATTCAGGTCTGCTGAAAAATAAAATAACGATGGAACCGATCAACAGAAAAACGACCGCACCTACAAACAAATACAGACTCAGCGAGAGGCTGCGTTCAGCCGGTCGTGATGCAACACGCAAAAGATTGACTTGAATGAAAGCATTAAGCCCATCGGTGGAACTTACTTGAACACGAGCCTGATCGGCAAATTGCGTTGCCCAGGCAGTGGCAAGCGCGGCGGCACGGTCAGGATCTTTATCGTCGACATAAAAATTCCAACCACCCTCTGCGGGTTGACTGAGCAACAACTTGGCGTTGCTTAATTCCTTGGCTGTGATATTCGGATTCGTTGTCGTGATCGCTTGCATCACTGCATCAGAATGAGCAATTTCTTCCAATTGACGAGTCTCGCGTTCAAGATAATAGAACTGCTGACGATCAGTATCCGTGGGCCAGGCTTGCTCAAGGTTGAAATCCACGAGCACAACAGCATGCGCGCGATACGGCGGCGGAGCAATATAAAAAAATGCCGCGCCGATCAATCCGCCGATCAACGCACCCAACGACCAAAAGCGCCAGGCTTTGAGCAAACGAATCAAATCATCCAATGTAGGAGCAGAAAAAATAAGTTTCATAATTTCTTTTATCTATCTTTCTATAAGAGCGGAGTCTCCCCTTCCAAAGAGCTGATTATACGTTCAACATTCTTCTGCGCCGCCAGTTCCATAATGGCGCAATTAATTTACGGATGTAATACTTCGCCACGATCACTGAAAAGAACGAACCGCCATCGCGGTAATGGACGCGGATCATTTCGGGCCAGCAACGGTCATCTGCGGCAATGGTCTTGCCGGTGGTATGCAAACGAAAATTCGCCCACATTTGCGGAACGTACTTTAATTCTGCGCGCGCAGAGATACGAGTCCACAGATCATAATCCATCGCAAAATAAAACGAGGGATCAAGCGGACCTACCTGCTTCCATAAATCTGCACGAAAGAACATCGTCTGCTGCGGGATGTGAACATAACCCTGACGCAGTAACTGCTGATCAGTTTGGGCTGAACCAAATTTACCGATCACATGCCCTTCTTCGTTAATGAAGTTGCAATCGCCATAGACCATGCCCACTTCAGGATGTGCCTGCAAATAATTGACTGCCGCACTAATCGCGCCGGGTTCATACGTATCATCGGAATTTAACCACGCCAGGATTTTTCCCTGCGCGCGTGCAAATCCTTTATTGATCGCGTCAGTCTGACCCTGATCCTGCTCGCTGACCCACCAGGCGATTCTACCCTCATGCTTTTTGATGATCGCGACCGTGTTATCTGTTGACCCACCATCAACAATAATGTATTCGATTTTCGGATAATCCTGTGTCAACACAGATTGGATCGTCGCTTCGATATAGCGCGCTTGATTGAAGGAAGGCGTGATGATCGAAACCAAAGGCTGAATGGTCATTCCCAATCCTCGTTTGAATAATACCATTCAGAAACACCTTCGGTCATTTGGCGTATGCGCTTGATCTCTTCTGCAGTTAAACGTTTCTTCCAGTTCTTTACGTTGGCGGCGCTATCCAATTTAACGGAGTAAGTCTTTTTTAGCGATAGTTCGCTGGGGTTTTCGGAACTGCTTGAATTTAGAATAATTTTTTCTACGCGAGCAGTAAAGCCAAGTCCAAGCGAGGCGTAGAGGTCACGATAGCGGTTAATGGGATCACGCGAAAAGTCTTCGTGACGAACAATTTGAAGATCAGGAATCAGACTGCGGGTCGTGTGAACCGAGCGATAGATCAGCTTCCAGAGAAGCGAAGCTTGTCCAAGCACATCATCAGCTTTTATGGCAGACATTTCATCGCGATAGGCTTCGAGATGATCGCGCATGAGTAATGGTTGATCTAATAAATTTTTAAAGTCAAAATTCCAGCCTAGGCGTTGCAAACTACTGGCAAACGCTGCAGGGTGACGCACCGTAATCACAATTTTGCAATTCAGCTTCTGTGCAAACCACGGAAAAGAAAACACCGCAAATGGATCCTTGAGCAACGCACGTTGACCGCGCTCTAGCGCGTAATAGAAGATCATAAAGTCACGCCCCATGCGTAAAAAATCTTTGCGCGAACGAATGGAACGAATCTCATCCAGCAAATGATAATCGTAATCAAACAGGCTCTGAAAAGCTGGCAGAAATTCGTTTTCGTTTTCGTGGCAAATATATTGATACCAATACTTCACCGGTGCATGAAAAACGCCAGGACGATGCTGAACATTTAAGGGCTCACTAATGTAAGCGGTGTCGGCGTCAGCTGCGAGCATTTTTCCAACCCAGGTGGTGCCGCTACGATGTGCGCCGGTAACGAGAATGGAAACAGAGTTTAAATCATTTTGCATAAGACAAAATCATGGAGCAATCAAAGAATCCAAACCATAATATTCCGCAGCACAGGCATTGACCCAAGAGATTGGATCGCCCTTATATTCCAAGACACCACCAGTGGAATTAAGTTGAATAACTGATAAATCTTTCACGCCCTGCCCAACCTCTTGACGAATGAAAGCATCACGCTCATCCCATTGTACAGCGCGTTGGCTATAAACGGGCACTAATCCAAGAACATTTTTCGAGGCATAGAGTGGATATATAACGCTTAGCGCCAACAGCAGTATAACTGCCATCTTAATTTGCATGAGCAATTTAGGATATACACTGGCGTGGTCCAGCCGCATTTGCAACCACAAGCCCATCAAAAAAGAAGAAAACAATAAACCGGTCACCATGACGGCACGAGAAGCCATCAAAGCACGCGCACCGGTATAGGTTTGCTGGCCATACATAGTAGGCGCCATGGAAAAGAAGATCAAAACATATACACTCAAAGGAATGACAATTAGAGAGCTTACCAATAGACTACTTTTTGCAAAAGGCGTATCTTCACCATAGAGTGCAACCCCAGACAACAAGCCAATAATCATGGCTACCAAGGTAGGCAAAGGTTCTGACTTGACTGACTCTCTGATGAAATCCCAGGCAAAGATCAAGGATTGCCGAAAAACTTCAAGAATCGGCGGCGGCGGACCGAATGACACGGCGCGTAAAGAATTAGCCGGCGCAAGAAAAACAACGATCAGCGCAAGGATGGAAGCAAGCAAAGCCGGGATTAAAAGGGACAATGCTCGTTTTAGTTGCGGCCCTCGAACAAATAATATAGTTCCTAAAATAGCCAAACCCAACGCCCCACCTTGAATGGCAAGCGTGGTTTCAGACAACCCGCCAGCCAAAAAGAAACCTAACACAACTATACCCAAGGCGATCCAGCGCGCACGGGCTGTCTGCGTTTCATTCCAGATTTCAACCAGGATCACGCCGCTCAAGAAACTAAAGAAAATTAACGGCACAAAATATGTCACCATGGCTGAACGCCAATATAAACTTTGATACCGATTGGGTGCCTGCAAGATCGAGAAGAAGACAATTGTCAACGCAAGCATAAGTCCCGTTGAAAAGGGATGCGGGATTCGCAAACGAGTAGTCAACCTCGAAAGAGTCCAAGTCAAAGCCGCCAGCCACAATATGATCACTAACGCAGGCAGGTACTGAATCGCAGAATGCCCAAACCACTCAGATATTCCCACGAACAACATGGTGGTGTAGCGATTGGATGAGCCGAGATACCAGACCCTGGTTGCATCCAAAAGATTTTGAGATTTATACAACGTATAAGAAAAACAATAATCATCCGCGCCGTAACGCGAGAAAGTTCCCAAATAGGCAAAAATTATTAGCCCCACAAACAACCCACCGGATAATAGAGTCAAAGCATAAAACAAAATCTGCTTATGCTTGTCATTCAAACTGTCAAACTTCATGCGGGCTTCACTCCCACCGCCACTAAAATCATCCCAAGTTGACCCTGTCGCTGAAGTTCACGAAGCAACTGTCGCTTTGCGCGTTGCGGAGAGATCAATGATATGAACGGACTGGATGAATACATCGTACCAGCATAGGCAACCTCCAAATCCGATTTGATCATCAAGTCACGCAAGTTAGCGGGATAAAATTTACTAATGTGTTGTTCACCGCCCATTTTCGGCGCCATGTTCAAGCGATCAACCGTCCACTCCATAAGAGGCCACAGACTGCGATAATTGGGTGTAGTGATCAATAAACGTCCACCGGGACGAAGAACACGGCTCGCTTCACGAATGGAAATTTCAGGTCTTTCGAGATGTTCGATCACCTCTGACAATATGATGCAATCAAAACTTGCTTCGGCAAACGGTAAAAACTCACCAATGGACTGGAGGCAAGCATAACCTGCCAACGCTTCCGCCGCCTGTAAGCGCGAACGGACAAAGGTTAACGCCTGCATGGATAGGTCAAGCGCGACAGGATAACTGCCTCTCACACTGGCTTGTAGTAACAAGTTCCCTGCGCCACAACCAACCTCAAGGATGCGTGAGCCGGTTCCTAAGTTTGGGCGAAGCAACTCGTCAACCATCAACAATTTACCAAGATGCCAGAAGCGTTGCATCGGGTGTCCGGAATGTAATGCACGATATTGATAGTCGCCGGGGACAGAATGATAATCAAAAGACAAAGGTCAATCTCCTTCTTTTATACGCCAGCCCGAAGGCTTTTCAAAAACTACGTTAAATTATTTACCCGTTGGGATATTTCTATTATTTATACATACCACGCAAATCGTTCAAACGGATGACAAACAGATCAGCCAGCATTTCAATCGAATGGTTAAACAAACGCACACGACTGCCAAGGCGATGATGAATCATACGCACTGCCACAGGTTGAATTTTATACTTCAACTTACGCGCCACATAAAGCAATTCCACATCGAAGCCAAAACCAGTGATGGTTAAGCGACGGGATATTTCGCGCGCAGCGGTGGCAGTAAAGCTTTTAAATCCGCATTGCGTATCACGGATACCAATGAATAGAAAGAGTTGCACCAGCCATGAAAAAACCTGCCCGGCAAAAAAACGGGATGCAGGTACATCCTTCACAGTCGAACCCGGTAAAACGCGCGAACCAATTGCCAGATCATAACCGCCTTGCAATACCTTCAAGAAACCATCAATGGCATCCAAATCATAGGGCAAATCTGCATCAATAAAAACCAGATACTTTCCTCGGCTTGCTTCCACGCCACGTCGCACCGAAAAACCCTTGCCCAGATTCTCCTCATTGACCACCACATTCAGGTTAACTTGATTACGTGCCCGCCATTCATCAACCAAAGTCAACGTCCGGTCGTGACTACCATCATCTACCACGATGATCTCATAAATTTCATTGCGCGTCTTGAAATAGTTTTGCAAACCATCCAGTGTACTTAAAATTAAATCCTCTTCATTGTAAGCGGGTACAATGATAGAAATATCAAGTTCGGTCATTACACATTTTCACTTTCACCAATCAAATTCTTCAAAATTAAAGCTTGCAAAAGTATTTTGAGATTCTATCATCACTTGGCAATGCCCTGATCAAAGGTAATACATTGCTTGCCCTTGCAGGCGTATAAGGTATGTAACCATTTGGAAAGATTATCAAGCAGGGCTTTATCGGCGGTTGCCGCAAAATTATTCATTTCATACGGATCAGTTTTCAGATCATACAGTTCAACAAATCCATCTGAATATTCCACATACAAGTACTGCGTAGTTCTCAAGCCCAAATATTCAGGCGCGGGCGCGGGCACGGGCGCGGCTGCATTGGGATTTGCACCGGTTTCATTGTACCCATAAAATTCTAATAGATAGCCCGAACGCCAGTCACTGACCGGCGGCGGCTCTGCACTGAACAGCTTCACCATGGACCTGCCATCTACATAACCAGGTGGCATCACACCCGCCAGTTCTGCGATCGTTGGCGCAAAATCAACATTGCCAGTTATATAACCCTGCAGAGTTGAACCAGCTTTAATATCGGGGCCGCGCACAATAAAAGGCACATGAATGTCTTCTTCATATGGCGTAGCTTTACCAGCTGGCAAGCGATGTTGTCCAAAATGATATCCATTATCAGAAGTGAAGATGATATAGGTATTATCCAATTGTCCGGTCTCTTTGAGAATAGTCACCAAATGAGCGATCATTTCATCCACTGCCTGCATTGCCTGTACACGTAAAAGATATTCTAAATCCATCTGCTTGATCTGTTCATCGGTCAACAACGGATCATTCCGCAGGTTAGCGGGCTTATCAGAAACATCCGCTTCATTAAACGAACCACCCCGCGGCGCCTTTAAATCCGGGAACAACGCTTCGTGGCGATGCGCAGGCTTCACCGGCTCATGGGGCGCATACGTGGAAAGATAAGCAAAAAATGGAACATGCGCCGCGCCCGCCCGTTGCATGAAGTCCGCCGCCTTACGGGAAAGCACATCAGTCATATATTGTGATTCGCCGCCCTGACCCGTTTCAGCATAATCAACCTGTTTGCCATTCTCGTTCATCGTATAACGAAACCCTGCAAACGGACTACCCTTTGAGGCGCTATACCATTCATTCCAACCCACTGGCACGTAAGACCGATCCTCGGGAAACGGGTAACCATTCAAGTATTTTCCAAAGAGCGCCGTGCGATACCCAGCCGCTTGTAACCAGGTAGCCAACGTAGAAGATTCATTTTTCAACGTATAAAATTGTTCAAAGCCACCGTAAGGCATATCATTACGATACACTTGATGGTTATGGGTATACTGACCACGCAAAAGTGTAGAGCGAGAAGGACAACACAGGGGTTCTGAAATAAAAAAATCATCCACGGTCAAACCCTGCGAAACCAATAATTCCTGCAAATGCGGCATGTAATTAATCGTACCCAAATCTGCATCCAGATCATCTGTCAGAATAAATAAAATATTGGGGCGGTTTGTTTTAGGCAATACCTGCACATCTGCCTGCGGCGTGATCGTCAAAAAGGCTCGTGGTGTTTTTGTGGGGTCAGGTGGTTGAGACGTCGGCAAACAGCCACACAAAAAAATGCCCAGGGTCACCAACGCAAACAAGCGTCTCATCATTTACCGTCCTTCAACCGTTTTGATCTTGCTTCCAGATATTTCACACGCAATGTATCTAATCCCATTATTTTCAAAAGCGCAGAAATAACAATATTCAAACGCGCCAACGCCGTCGGCGGATGAATGAACAAAGCACGCATCCAAGACTTCAAGGCAGATGTAGCCTGCCCGCCATCCAATAGATACCTTGCATCTACGCGATAAGCGGATGCGCGCGCGCGTCTGCTCACGCTGGAAATTGTTTCAATTAACCAAGGCTGACTCTTTGCCCAAGCCAAAATGCGAAAGGCTTCCTGCCCAAACTCTGCGGCTTTGGCGCGGTTCTTCGCCTCGGCATGATAGCGCGCCGCAGACCAAATCTGCGGTACATGCAAAATTTGCCCAGCATGGGCAAATCGAATCCACAAGTGATGATCAAGCAAAAAGTGAAAAGTGGTATCAAGCCCACTTGTTTGTTCGAGTACTTCACGGCGAAAGAAGACACTGGGTTGACCGATGATCTGAAAGCACAACAAGTCCTGCAAAGACAATTGCTTATAATTCAACGTATTGATCGTTTGCCCGCGTTCATCAACTGCCAGCATATCGCCATAAACCATGACTACATCCGGGTTCTCTTCAAATATTTTAACAACTGCTGAAATTGTGCCCGGCAAATAATAGTCATCCGAGTTCAACCAAGCAACGATATTGCCTTTGGCACCAGCAAATCCTTTGTTGATGGCATCCCCTTGACCTGCATCCTTCTCACTCACCCACCAAGTTAATTTATCAGCATATTTTTTAATGATGTTAACTGAACCATCCGTTGACAATCCATCCACAACCAAATATTCAACATGCAGGTAATCCTGTTCCACCACCGAGCGAATTGTTTGCTCAATGTATTTAGCCTGATTGTAGGACGGAGTCACAATCGAGACGAGGGGAGGCTTGGGTAAAAGAGGCAGGTTCAAGGTAAGTAATGAGGCGAGCTAGAAGAGGGAGGCGTAATCCACTTTCGGGAAGATCGTCAATTTGCCGCCAACAGTTGCATCGAGGACTCCACGTCCCGCTTTACGATAGGCTTCGCGTGCAAATACATATCCGATCTCAGAAGTATCGAGGTCTGGCAATTGCCATTTGATACCTTTACCAAAATAATTCGGCATGAAATGATTCGGGTCATCGCCCTGCGAAACAACGGTCTTATTCGCTTCACCTTTGGATGTAAAGTTATGATCCACACCGATCAAAATAGATTTTTCAATGCCCATGTGATATGCAAGTTGCAAAGCAAGATTGGTTACAGTTGCGCCCTCCCACACACGTCCACGTACATCACGAGTAAAGCGCGGACCGGTGTAGGTGGTGTAAACAAAAGTTGGTAATTGCTTCACCGGCAACTGATTTGAGAAATGATGATGCGAACGCCATGCGATGAATTTCGGAAGAGTGAGTGTGTTTATATCATCTACGAATTGTTCAACAACCAAATCATTCGTGATGCAAAGATACGTAGCAGTAAAACCTAATTCAGGAAACGCCAGATAAAAACGATTCATACAAAAAGTAATTTCGTTTTTTAGTTTACTGAGATCCGTCTGCTTAAGGCTGGGCCCATTCCCTATGATGAAAGCGCGTTTGCCTTTGTGAATATTCTTCAAATCAGCGAGGCGTTTAATGCTCTCACGCCGCCACGGATGCAAATATGCGGCAGGCAATTGCGGGATGCGGCGAATCGCATCGTAAGTATCACGAGTAAATGTCCACGCCGATTGAGGAATAATTTGTTTAAGGGTTTGCTTCATGGGTAAAAAGGCATTCTACATTTTGCAGCAATTCTATTCTGTGCTCAACCTTGCTGTTGCTCCACCATCCACCACTAATGCCTGACCAGTCATAAATGATGATTGTTCGTTATCGGCAAGAAAATAAATAGCATGTGCGATCTCTGCAGCTGTCCCAACTTTACCGTTGACAGTCTTGCGTGCAAGGTTATCCAAGCGTTCCTGCATATCACCTTGACCTACATGTCCGCGTCCCAGCCCGGCGCGGAGCATCGGCGTATCCACCGCGCCAGGGAGAATAGCATTGACGCGGATATTATCAGGCGCAAACTCAATCGCCATCGCACGCGTAAGGGCAAGCAATCCGCCCTTCGATGCAGCATATGCGGCAATATTTGCAGAGGTTTGGATCGCATGCACAGATGAAACATTTACTACTGCGCCACCACCCGCTGCTTTCATTAACGGATGCGCCAGTTTCACAAACAAAAACGCCGAACGCAAATTGGACGCCATGACTGCATCCCATTCTTCAACGCTCGTGTCCACCAAAGGCTTTGCCACTTGCACCGCAGCATTGTTCACCAACACATCCAGCGTGGAATGAAAACTTTTTGCTTCTTGAAAAATCACTTCGACAGAAGCAGGTTGCGAAATATCAGCTTTGACGAAATGCCCGTTCGATGGGAAACCTTCTCCAAAGTCAGAGCGGTCTACGCCGATCACACGCCAACCCTTATCTGCAAAATGATGCACACATGCACGGCCAATTCCACCACCCGCCCCAGTGATCAAAACAGTTTTATTGTTCATTTTTCAAATCACTCGAATCGATCCCCAGCCCATCTAAAAGATTTTTAATCGTATTCCAATGGACTCTTTCCCAGGCGGCTGGACTGGAATTGGAATTGTGCGGAGCCAACATGACATTGTCCATCTTCATTAACGGACTATCCACTGGCAAAGGTTCCACTTCGAAAACATCGAGGGCGGCTCCAGCTAGACGTTTAGCCTGCAACGCTTCGATCAAATTTTTCTCATCGACAATAGGTCCGCGAGCGGTATTGATGATGACTGCATTAGGTTTCATCAGAGCAAAGGTATCCGCATTCATCAAATGCTGTGATGTTGGATTCAAATCACAGTTGATGGAAACAAAATCGGAATGAGCGAGTAAAGCCTGGAGACTAGTCATCTCAATGCCAGTTTCAGAAACAAAGACGTGATTAACTTCGATAATATCTGTCCCGTATACTTTCATACCAAAAGCTTTGGCGCGTCGAGTCACAGCTTTGCCAATGTTTCCAACACCAATAACACCCAGTGTGCATTCACTGAGAGTCTTGCCGGGAATCTTTTCCCACTTACCAGATTTCATTTCTATATCCATCCACGGTTGGCGGCGGGTAAAAGCGAGCATGTATCCCAACACCGTATCAGCAACAGGCGTGGTGAATGCATTGAGGGTGCGTCCAATTTTGATCGAATAACGGGAGCAGGCTTCGGCGTCGATAGAGTCGATCCCCGTCCCCCACTTGGAGATGATTTTTAGGCGCGGGGAGCAGGCTTCGATCACGCGCAAAGTATAGCGATCATCGCCGCAGATCGCACCATCGAATTGACCGGCATATTTCAGCAAGTGCACTTCTTCCATACGCTCCTGCACATCGGGGATGATCAATTCGACATTATATTTATCAAAGACTGGCTTGAAGCGGTCTACGAACGGAATCATATAAGGGGCAGTGAATAAGATTTTGAAAGTCATTGAAAATTCTCGTTTAAGAAATTATTATCCTATTAAAACAAAGAGCAAAATATCAGCCAAAAGTAGAAGAGTATATTAGTGCACAAGAATTTTGATCATCCGATAATAACGCCATTCGCTGTTTTCAAAAAGCAATTGGTACTCTCCTGTATCGATCTTTTTATTTAAATAGGTTTCAATCGGTGCAATTGAAT
>Ga0302322_100004835_pt1 | contig 11755 bp, 10 predicted proteins | sample Fen_T0_2_FD_203757 | JGI IMG/M metagenome (GOLD analysis project Ga0302322, IMG submission 203757) | Peat permafrost microbial communities from Stordalen Mire near Abisko, Sweden - Fen_T0_2 | ecosystem: Environmental > Terrestrial > Soil > Wetlands > Permafrost | place: Sweden: Abisko... | reverse complement strand
CGCTGCTGCAATTCACCACGGCCTTCACGCTCTCGGCGTGGGTCAATCCTGCCGCGTCGCAACACTCGGAGGCCATGGTGATCGGCAAGGAGATTCCTGGCAACCTGCCGTACGTGTTGTATGCCAAGGGTTCGGGGATCGGGCCGGATGCCTATGTACTGATCAACGGAAATTATCAGCTGGCCGCCTCGGCAAATACCATCCCGGCCAACACCTGGACGCATCTTGCCGTCACCTACGACGGCGCGACCCTGTCGGTTTACGTCAATGGCACACTCGCCGCCAGCACCGCCGTAACCGGCAATCTCACCACCGGCAGCGGCGCCCTGCGCATCGGCAATAACACCGTCTTCGGCAGCGAAGGCTTCATCGGCAGCATCGACGAAGTGCGCGTGTACAACCGCGCAATATCGGCCGCCGAGATACAAACCGACATGGTGACCCCGGTTTCCGGCACCGCGCCGCCGCCCGACACCACACCGCCGACCGGTACCGTCCACATCAATGGCGGAGCCGTCAGCGCCAACCTGACTGCGGTGACCTTGGCACTGTCTGCGACCGATAACGCCACCGGCGTGGCGCAGATGCGCTTTTCCAACGACGGCGTCAACTTCAGCGCGCCGGTCGCTTTCGCGACCACGGCAAGCTGGGCGCTGAGCAGCGGCGACGGCGCCAAAACCGTCAGCGTGCAATTCCGCGATGGCGCAGGCAATTGGTCCAATGCGTTCACCGCCGCCATCATTCTCGACACCACACCACCGATCGGCACGATGCAGATCAACGGTGGCGCCGCCACTACCAATCAAGCGGCGGTAACCTTGACATTGTCGGCCAGCGATAATGCCACCGGCGTGGCGCAGATGCGTTTCTCCAACGACGGCGCCAGCTTCAGCGCACCGGTCGCGTTCGCGACCATGGCAAACTGGGCGCTGAGCAGCGGCGATGGTACCAAGAGTGTCAGCGTGCAATTCCGCGACGGCGCCGGCAATTGGTCCGGCGCCTTTACCACCTCCATCACACTGGCCGCGACGCCACCGACGGACACTACGCCGCCCTCGGGCTCGCTACAAATCAACGGAGGAGCAAGCACCACCAGCCAACCGGCGGTTACCTTGACGCTGTCGGCGACCGACGATGCCACCGGCGTGGCGCAGATGCGCTTCTCCAACGACGGCGTCAACTTCAGCGCGCCGATCGCCTTCGCGACCACGGCAAGCTGGGTACTGACCAGCGGCGACGGTACCAAGACCGTCAGCGTGCAATTCCGCGACGGTGCCGGCAATTGGTCGAATGCCTTTACGGCATCGATCGTGCTGGCCACCGGGCCAACGGCGAACCCGTCGCTCGGCGCCCATGTGCTGTTTGCGCAGAACGACACGGTCGGGACCAACCCGGCGACGACGCCGGCCATCAACACTCAGGTCAATGGCAGCACCTTGCTCGCGATCAGCATGGGCTGGCTCCGGAACCTGGCCAACCCGGTTGATAACTTCGGCAATACCTGGTCGAAGATCAGCGGCCCGAACATCTACTTCAGTCCGGACTTCTATACCGCCATTTGGGCGGCTCCTGCTGCGATCGGCGGCAACGGGCAGACTCTGACTTTTGCCAAGGACAGTTATCCGGCGGGCGAAATCAGCATGGCGCTGATCGAGGTGACCCATGGCGGCAAGGTCGACATGATTTACAAGCTCGCGCCTGCTTCGAACCAGTCGCCCGGCAGCATCACCGTCGACGGACCGGCGACCCTGATTGCACTCTGGGGTGGCGACGCTTTCGCGCTGGACAATACCGCCGTGCCCGACAATGGCTTCACGGTGATCGACTCCTACCTGTCTTTCGGCGGCAACTTTGCGACCGGTGTGCAGGTTTCCATCGCCGCCAAGGAAGTCACCGCGCCTGGCACGTACACCGTCAATTGGACTTCAGCGCCGTCGCAAAACTGCGCCTGCTACCTCATTGCGGTGAAAAACGCACAGCAGACTCCGCCGACCGACACCACGCCACCCACCGGCTCGGTGCAAATCAATGGCGGAGCCGCCACCACCAACCAAACGGCGGTGACCTTGACGCTTGCAGCGACCGACGATGCCTCCGGAGTGGCGCAGATGCGCTTCTCCAACGACGGCGTCAACTTTGGCGCGCCGGTAGACTTCGCGACCACCGCAAGCTGGGTGGTGAGCAACGGCGACGGTAGCAAAACCGTCAGCGCGCAATTCCGTGACGGCGCGGGTAACTGGTCAAACGCTGTCACGGCCTCGATCGCATTGGCGAGCGGCATCCCTGCCGTGCCGGGCCTGGTTGCGGCATACAGCTTCAACGAAGGCCAGGGGAACAGCGCCGCGGACGTATCCGGCAACGGCTTGTCAGGTGCGGTATCGAACGCCGCCTGGGTCCCGGGCAAATTTGGCAATGCCCTTCAGTTCAGCGGCGCCGCCAATAGCCTGGTCACGATCCCCAGTACTCCGCTGTTGCAATTCTCATCGGCTTTTACGCTTTCGGCGTGGATCAATCCATCGAATCAGACTACGGCCGAATCTGCGGTGATTGCCAAGGAGATTTCGGGCGATCTGCCCTACGTACTGTATGCCACCGGTAGCGGTGGCCTGGGCCCGAATGCGTTTACGCTTATTGGGGGCGTGTACACCAACGCCGCCGCCAGTCCGATTCCCGTCGGCACCTGGACGCATGTGGCCGCCACTTATAACGGCAGCGCATTGTCGGTATACGTTAACGGCGTGCTGGCAGGCACCACGCCGGTGAGCGGTAACTTGACCACCGGCAACGGTGCGTTGCGAATCGGCAATGACTCGATCTTCAGCAATGAAGGCTATATCGGGCTCATCGATGAAGTACGCGTCTACAATCGTGCGCTCTCGGCGGCCGAAATCCTGGCCGACATGACGACTCCGGTTGGCGGACCGTAGATCAACTTTCTTGCTGCAAAGAAAAAGGGGTTACGCGATCGCGTAACCCCTTTTTTCACTATTTGGCTCCCCGACCTGGACTCGAACCAGGGACCTGCGGATTAACAGTCCGTCGCTCTACCGGCTGAGCTATCAGGGAATTGACACCGGTTTCCAAGTACGAACCCGGCAGCAGGATTGTCAGTGTACCATTTTTGGCTGTTTCGGGTCAAATCGATCGCGGCAATTGCCGTGGAATCAGTGGCTTATTTGCCGTTTCAGACGCCGATTCCCGGGTTGCCCGCGACGCCCGCCAGCTCGGGGAGATTCAACCTGCGAGGCGAAATGGTTTTTTGATCGCGCAAATAGCGTCCGACCACATCCCAAACCGGCTCCCCCGTCGCGCCCTCCGCCACCGGCGCCCAGCCTGCCACTTTGTACGTCTTTCCGGCATCGATCGGCTTGCCGCGCAAGGTCATCGCCGATATGCGATTGCCGATTTTTTCGTTGGGCGCGCAGCGATACTGCAAGCCGCCAACCCGCACCATGTCGCCGCCCTGCTGGTAATACGGATCGGGGTTGAACAGGTTGTCGGCCACATCCTCGAGGATGGTCTTGATCATCTCGCCGCTGAAATCGCTGACGTTGGTATACGGGTACGTAATCGCGGTCTGGTCCATCAGGTGCTCGGTGGTGATCGGCTCACCCGGCAACAGCGTCGTGCCCCAGCGAAAGCCAGGGGAAAACGCGATCTCGGTGTCCTTCTCTTTCATCAGCGCGTCCAGGATCAACTGGTCGAAGCTGCCGTTGAAATTGCCGCGCCGGTACAAAAGGCCGTCGGTGACGGCCAGTCTCTCGGCGAGTTTTGCCGCATAAGGCGCACGAACCCGATCGATCAAGGCCTGCATCTCCTTGTCGGCGGGCAGCAGGTTGGCGAACACAGGCAGCAGTTTGTAGTGGATCGCCGCAACCTTGCCGCCCTTTACATCGAGATCGAGCACACCCAGGTATTTGCCGTTGGAGCCGGCGTTGGTCACCAGCGTCTGTCCGCCGGGATTCCTGACCACCACGCCCGATGGAACACCGTCGTGCGTATGGCCGCCGAGTATGGCGTCGATGCCGGTCACGCGCGTGGCCATTTTCAGGTCCACGTCCATGCCGTTGTGCGACAGCAGCACGACCGCCTGCGCGCCCTTGGCGCGCGCCGCGTCCACCGTCTTTTGCATGCCCTCTTCGTGGATGCCGAAGGTCCAGTCGGGAGTGAAATAGCGCGGGTTGGCGACCGGTGTGTACGGAAATGCCTGGCCGATAATGGCGACCGGCACGCCGTTCATTTCGCGCATCGCGAACGGCTCGAATACCGGGTCGCCGAAATCCGCAGTACGGATGTTTTGCGCGAGAAACTGAATCCTGCCTTTGAAGTCCTTGTTGACGACTTCCAGCACGCGCTGGTCGCCCAGCGTCATTTCCCAGTGCGCGGTCATCACCTCCACACCGAGCTGCAGGCTGGCTTCGACCATGTCCTGCCCCTTGGTCCACAGCGCCGTGGCGCTGCCCTGCCAGGTATCGCCGCCGTCGAGCAGGATGGCGCCGGGCCGCGAGGCCTTCAGGCGCTTCACCAGCGTGGCGATATGCGCAAAACCGCCCACCTTGCCGAAGGTGCGCGACGCCTTTTCGAAGCCGAGGTAGGTGAAGGCGTGCGCCTCCGGCGTGCCAGGGGCGATGCCGAAATACTTCAACAGGTGCTCGCCGACCAGATGCGGCGGACGACCACTCGCCAACCCCAAACCGATGTTGACGCTGGGCTCGCGAAAATAGCTGGGCAGCAGTTGCGCGTGGCAATCGGTCATGTGCAGGAAGTGCACATTGCCTTTGCGCGGAAGGTCGTACAGCGCATCGCCACCGGGCGCGGCGACCGCACGCTCCAGGGCCAGGCCCCCCGCCGATGCGACGGCCAACAGGTGTAGAAATTCGCGACGGCTCAGGTTCGGCATGACTATTTCAATTCCATGGGGGCACAATTTCTCAACTTGTCATCCTGAGCGCGGCAAAGGATGACAATGTCTTTTGCTCGACCTTGCCTCTAAAAAACAATCAGAACTCGATGTCCTCGCGGATCGCCTTGATCCCGGCTGCTGCGCAAGCTTCATCGGCTTCGCCGCCCGGCGCGCCGGACACGCCGATCGCACCCAATACGTTGCCGGCGCCCTCGATCACCAAGCCGCCGCCCACTGCAACCATACGCGGCTGATTGCGAATTCCACTCATGGGTTTACCCGCCTGCGTTTCGGCAGCAAGCGCCGAGGTGGCGATCTTGAAGTTGATGGCCGTCCACGCCTTGTTGGTTGCGATGTCCGGGCTTTGCGGCGGCCCCAGGCGATCGCGCAACACGACCTGCGTGACGCCGGCGCGGTCGACGACGGCAACCGATACCTGGAAATCCTGCTTGCGGCATTGCGCCAGCGCCGCCTGTGCGGCCTTTAGCGCGATTTCCGGCATCAGCGATTTGGTGGTGAAGGTGGCCTCAGAAGCGACGACTGACGCGGCCGGCAGGCAAAGCACAACTGCTATCAAGAAAGCACGCATTCCTGTCTCCAGAAGGGCAATTGCAGTGAGGCGACCCTCACCCCGCCCTCTCCCAAGGGAGAGGGTTCCTAGCTACTTGTTTACCGGCGACTCCGGATCCAGCAACAAAGCTGTGACATCCTTGATCTGCTTCTCGGTCAACACGCCGTTGTGGCCGAAGCGCGGCATATTGGTACACGCGGAGTACGCCTCCGAGTTGTAGATCTTGCCGTAGGTGTATTGCTGCGCTTCCTTGGTATTGCCGCGCGTCTTGCCGTAATTGCGCAGGCTGGGCCCGATGGTGCCGAACGATAATTCCTGCGGCGAAAGTTGGTGGCAGGCATAACAATTGCCGCCGTTGGGATTGGCGGGGTTGTCGCTGAACTGCTTGCCGACGCCTGACTGCGCAATTTTCTCGCCTTCCTTCCAGTCGCCGAGAAACACGCCGTCGGCCGGCAGCTTGATCAGTTTCTGGTTGATGGTCTCGATCTTTTTTGCGACGTCCTTCGGCACAGGCTTGCCGCCGTACTGGGTGCACAGCTTCATCGTTTCATCCTGCTCGAGGCGGTCGAGCTTGGCCTGGCCGCGCTCTTTGAACGAAGACTTCATGACCTGAGCGACCTTGTCGTCTGCGGCTTGCGCTGCCACACAAGCGATAGCCGTCAGCAATGCGATAGTCAGTTTTTTCATATTGCCCCCTACCGCTTGATCGAAGGCGCGCTGAACACGCCGCCGTTGGCATTCTTGGCCAGGTACATCGTCAGCGCCACCGAGCCTTGCGAAGTGAAATCAAGTTCCGGGAAACGCTGCTGGCGGAAGCAATCGAACAAGCGCCACTGGAACGAGCGCGTTTCGCCCTGCGACACGCGATAGGCCGGCCAGGTGGTATAGGCGCGTTGCGCGTCGGCCTGCCTGGAGAGATTGGGCAGGTCCTGCAGGCGAATCCGCTTGCCGTCTGCCCCGTGGCAAGTCACGCAGCCGAAGTCATGCGGACCGCCGCGGTGGTAGAACATCTGCTTGCCGATGTCGTAGGCTTCCTTTTCCTTGGGGTGCGCCGCACTCACCGCCATCTTCATGCCGCGCGACTGTGCCGTAATGTAAGCCACCAACGCTTCCATATCCGACTTCACATCGGGCCCACCGAATGGATTCTTTTTTGCATCGGCATAGCTGATGCCTTGCAGCATCACCATGCAGCTGACCAGGCGCGTTTCCAAATCCTCGACCTTGTCGGTGTCAGCGAAATACTTGGGCAATATGGTGTAGGCGCCCTTCACCACGCCCGGGCCTTTGCCGAGATCGCATTTTTCCAGCGAAACCTTGTTGGGCCCACGCTGCTGTTTCCAGAGGTCTTCGCCGCGCGCTTCCCACAATTCGGCCGGGTTGCCGTCCCCGAGTGTCTGGCGGTATTTTTCGATTTCCTTGACGGTCGCGTCGCTGGATTGCGCCGACGCAAACATCGGCAGGCAGCCTGCTAACAGCAACGCTGCCCAAAGTCGTTTCGTTCCCATTGCTTCTCCTCTGCGTTCCGCTTATTCGTTGCGGCTTTACGGCTTCAGGTACACGTAACCTTCCTTGGCCTGCAGGCGCGCGACTTCGGCCACGCCGGACGGCACGATCTTCGCTTCTTCGATCACGCGTTTCGGGTCGATGTTGCGACGTTCCAGCGTGATGCGACAGACGCGGAAATCGACGCCCATCTTCACCAACTCCTGCACGTTGGCGTCGTACAGGTTGCCGTTCTTGTCCTTGGCGCCGTCGAGCAGGAAGTCGATGCCGTTGGCGTGTGTCACTACCGTGATCTTGACCTTGGGGTCGGCGGACAGGTGGTTGCGGATATTGCGCAGGGCGGCAGTCGCCTGGTCGAGGCCTTCGCTGACATGATAGACAACCTTGACCGGATCATCCGCAGCGGCAGCCTGCACCGAGGGGCCGGCAAGGAACAAGGGCAAAGCGGCCAACAGCACCATACAGCGGGCAAAAATCTTCATGCGTTTCTCCTCGGCGGAGTTACGAAATCGCGGCTTCGTCGGTGCGCTTGTCGCCGCGGGTATCGGTCCAACTGACGATAACCTTGTCGCCGACCTTGGCGCCCTTGAAACTGAACGACAGGAACGGATTCTTGGAGATCGATGGGCCCCACTGCGCGGACAATATGGTCTTGCCGTTGCAAGTGGCGGTGACGCTTTGGATAAACCACGCCGGGATGATTTTACCCGCGGCGTCCTTGCGCTGGCCGGTTTCCATTTCGTGGCCCATCAGGACGCGGACATCGACTTTGTCGCCCATCATCTGGGCACGAATTTTCATCGGATCTGACATGTTTCCTTCTCCTCTTCACCGCCAGCTAGGTCGGGATGCATTGCAGGTTCGGATCGCGCTGCGGTGGGCGATCAGCCGCCGCAGCCGCCCAGGGTCACTTTGACTTCTTTGACGGCGTACAGGTATTTGCCGTCGGCTTTCACCAAGGCGTACACATTCGAGGTCTGGGCCATTTTCACGCGCGTCAGCACCGTGCTTTCAGTGCCGTCGGGAATGGTGAAATTGGCCGACAGCGCGGCGGGATTTTTTTCCACCAGGATGGCGATGGTCTCGGTGCGCGGCAACTTGCTGATTACGCCCACGCTCACCGTGGCGCCGCTTTCGGCGATATCGGCGGTATTAAAGAAAGAGATGTCCTTGGACTCCGCAGCCGTCATGCCACCCAGCGCCTTGACCACCTCGTTGAGGCTTTTGCCCTCGAAGGCAGTCTTGTTCCATTCCTGCGCAAAGGCAAATTCGCTGCCTAGCAATCCGGCCGACGCGGCCAGGACCATCACGGCGGTGCCACCGCCGGCTTTCAGCAGCTCTCGTCTGTTCTGATTCATCGCTACACCTCTCCCGTTACGCGGTAAAACAGGTTGAAATTCGATCGGCCTTAAGTGACGGACAAGCGTGACGGACAAGCGGCCGAGTTCACTATCAATGGTACCGTATTTCCGTTCTTCAGGGCCGGCCGCCGGCGAGCACCCAGCGCACCAGCGTCAGCAAATCCCTTTCTGGCACATGGGTATTCGGCGGCATCGGCACGGCGCCCCATACCCCCGAGCCGCCCAGGCGCACTTTGGCCAACAAGGTACTTTCGGCATCCGCGCGGTCCCGGTATTTTTCGGCCACGTCCCGGAATGCAGGACCGACCACTTTCTGGTCCCGCTGATGGCAGACGCTGCAGTTGTACAGCTTGGCCAATGCAGCGGCATCCGCGCCATGGCTCGCCGCCGACGCAGGCGATGCGCCCGCGTGCCCCGTGGCGGCAGCCTGTGAAGTATCGGTGCCGCGCACCGGCCCGATCAGGCGGTTCTGCTCGGCGAGATTGCCGTGGGCGTTACGTGCATAGTCGGGAAAGACCGACGCCATGGCGATTTCGGTCGCGCAATGGCTCATGCACGCCGTGTTATGCGTGTCGCCCTTGCCGCGCACATTCCACATCGGTGCGAAAAAGGTGGCGCCGTTGCGATTCGGCAGCAGCTTCTGCACCTCGCGAATATTCCGGTCGGACAGCACGAAGTCCGCGTGCACGATGTCGCCGAGGTTGAGGATGTACGCCGTCACTGCGTACACCTCCTCGGTGGTCAACGACTTGGGCGCATTCCAAGGCATGGCGCGGTTGATGTAGTCCCACAACGTGGACAAGGTCGCCAGCTTCATCAGCGTGGTGCGCTGCGGATAGTCCTCGCGCCGCAAATTGGCAACGTGACCGCTACGGATGTCCGCCGCGGTGGTGCCGCCGACCAGCGGTGAGAACACGTCGGTCGATTCGCCGAAAATGCCGTGGCAGGATTCGCACTTGCTTTCCCACACTTGCTGGCCCTTGTGCACCGAGCCAGACCCGGGCGGCAAACCCTGGAAGTCTGGTCGCACGTCGATATCCCAAGCCTTGATTTCGGCGGACGTAGCGGCGCGGCCGATACCGGGGAATTTTTCCGCGCCCAACACCGGCAACGCAACCAGCAATCCGACCAGCAGCACGCGCTTCATCAATACACCTGCACGTTGGAAACCTCGCCCGACTCGGCGACTTTCCAACTCTGGATGGCGTTGTTGTGATAAATCGAGCGCGTGCCGCGCACCGCGCGCAACTGGTTGATCTTCGGCTGCACGTAGCCGGTTTCGTCGACGGCACGGCTCTGCAGCACCGCCGGCCCTCCGGCCCAGTTCCAGCCGATATTGAAGCGAGTGAGACACTTCGACAGTACCGGGTTCTCCAGTCGCGCGGTCTGCCAGTTACGGCCGCCATCGAATGACACATCCACCCGCTTCACGCGCCCGCGCCCCGACCAAGCCAGCCCGGTGACGTTGTAATAGCCCTTGTCGAGCAAGGTCTGCCCGCCGGATGGTGAGGTGATGACGCTCTTGCACTCCTGGATCGAGGTGTATTGCCGGTGCATGCCGTCGGGCATCAGGTCCATGTAGTGGCTGGACTCGTCCTTGGTGGCGTACGGCACGTCGCCCACCTCGATGCGCCGCAGCCACTTCACCCACGACACTCCTTGTATGCCGGGCGCCACCAACCGCAGCGGATAGCCGTTTTCCGGGCGCAGCATTTCGCCGTTCATGGCGTAGGCGACGATGCAATCGTCCAGCGCGCGATCGATCGGGATAGTGCGTGTCATGCCCGAACCGTCGGCACCCTCGGCCAACAGAAACTTGCCCTTCACCTTGTCGAAGCCACAATCCTCCAGCAGCAGCGATAGAGGCACGCCGGTGAATTCGCAGCAGCTCAGCATGCCGTGGGTGTATTGCACCGTCGGTACCGCTACATTGCCCCACTCCATGCCGGTGTTGGCGCCGCACTCGATGAAGTGCATACGCGACACCGAGGGGAGTCGCATCAGGTCGTCCATGGTATAGACCTTGGGCTGCTTCACCAGGCCGTTGATCATGAAGCGATGCTTGGAGGGATCGATGTCCCACCAGCCCTGGTGATGACGCTCGAAGTGCAGTCCGTTGGGCGTAATAATGCCGAACAGCCCCTGCAACGGGCAAAACGACACCGAGGCCGCCGCCACCCGCGTAAGACCGGGGCTCTCGCGCCTTTGCAGATTCTTCTCCCATTGCGAAGGCACGCCATAACCACGCGCCGCCACCGGCTGGCCCAGTGCCTTGCTGTGCTCGGGGAGCGTCAGGATGTTCGGATCGCCCTGGAATTCCGCATGGGCCGTGGCGGCCACCACCGCACCCGCGGCGGCGATGGCGCTGCGCAAGAACCCACGTCTGCCCGCCGCGACTTCGGCGATCTGGTCCTGCGAGAGGAAATTCTCAGGCGCGCGCTGGATTCGGCCGGGCGGGAACTGGGGCAAAACGCACTCCTCTGCGCAGTCACTTATATTAGCAATTGCTTATATTAGCGCAGTCTAATGGACAGGTTTCATCCAAGTCAAGTAACCTAGCTGCACGATGACTACGACAACCAAGAAACCCGTTCGCGCCAAGCCCGCCGCGGCCGCCAAGCGCAAGGCTGCACTGCCCACCGAGGAAGGCACCGACATCTTCGCCCTCATCGGCAAATCGGAGAACATCGAACAGGCCGCCATCGCCATGCAGGCCATGGCGCACCAGCTGCGTATCAAAATCCTCTGCCTGCTCTCGTCCGGCGAAATGATCGTGCAGGATATCGTCGATGCGGTCGGTACCACGCAAAGCAATGTTTCCCAGCACCTCGGCATCCTCAAGGCCAGCGGCCTGATCGCCTCGCGCAAGGACGCCACCCGCATCTACTACCGCATCGCCGACACGCGCATCCTGAAAATGATTTCGCTGACTCGGGATATTTTTTGCGCTACGTGAGATTGCCAAGTGCTGTCCCTGCCTGGTACGCGACCGGCTAGTTGCTGAGACCATTTCAGTCTAGAGAACCCGGACAGTGAGTGTCATCCAAGACGAGAAGATTTATAGATTGTGTATAAAACACATCGAAAAACACTCTAGGGACATCCCAGATTGGCAGCATACAGTGCTGGGCCAACTGCACGACACACCTGCCGTTCTTCAACCCGGTGAACTCCCAATCGTAAATATCTACTTTTCCCCGGCGAGTTGGAGCGTATTCACGTCCCGCCGTGTAATAGGAAACTACTTTGGTCACGCAATTGACGTTAAAACAGAAGACATATCCGATACGCACGTCGGAAACTTCAAAGGTTATGGCGGAAAATCTACAGAGATTCTAACGATGCGTTTGCCCCACGATCCTGAGTGCCGATTGGAGTACGAGACTGGAAAGGCTTCAATGGCACCGATCTACT
>Ga0302322_100004834_pt1 | contig 11757 bp, 15 predicted proteins | sample Fen_T0_2_FD_203757 | JGI IMG/M metagenome (GOLD analysis project Ga0302322, IMG submission 203757) | Peat permafrost microbial communities from Stordalen Mire near Abisko, Sweden - Fen_T0_2 | ecosystem: Environmental > Terrestrial > Soil > Wetlands > Permafrost | place: Sweden: Abisko... | reverse complement strand
GCGGATGCGACATCCAACACGCTATTTCAGTTCCTTTGGCGGGTCACCATTTGAGAAAACCATCGTGGTGGTGTGCCCGTCGATCACGGCGCGCAAGAGGTTCACCTGGTCGTGGTACCGCTCCCAAAGCATCGCCAGTTGCACGTGGGCGCCGATCAGGCCCTCCCGCGCCGTTCCGCGAAACGTGACCTGTGTGAGATCGCCGTCCTGCGCGATGCTGACGACGTCGAGTGGGATCACCTGGCGGTTTCGGCCAGTAAACGAGACGTGCTGGCGCACGTAGGCCACCCTGGCGCTGTCGCCACCCGGTGCGACCGCAGCGAGGTCATCGCTGAAGATGCGAACAGTGATCCTCACACCTCCCGCCTCCTGGTCCGTGAGTGAAGCAGAGCTGGAGTGGAGGGGATGGGCTCGGGAGGGAGAGCCGATCAGAAGCACGAGCAGGCCGAGCAGCATCAGCGCGCGCCCAGGATGACCGCGGCGTGCGAGAGCAGGAGCGGATCACGGATCCCGGTGGCCAGCGCATGCGGCATCGCCGATCGTGCGCCAGCATCATCGCCGGTGCGGTGCAGCGCCCAGGCGTACAGGTCCCATGCGTAGATGTCCTGGCGGTCCTCGAGGTCGCGTCGTGCCTGCGCCAGCACCGCGTCGAGCTCCCGGCCCTCGTCGAGCAGCGCCAGGCTCCATGCCCGATGCCAGGCCCCGGTCTGGGCCTTGATCGCTGACACCATCGCGTTGACGGCCTCGGCCGCAGCGGTGCTGTTTCCACGTCCACGCTCGGCTTGGGCCAGAATGGCGAGCGCCGCGGGGTCGAAGTGCGCATCGAGTGAGCGACTGGCGTGGTCAGCAGCATCGTCCCACCTGTCCTGCGATAGCGACAGCTTCGCCGCCACGGCGTGCAGGCGATAGTCATCGGGGGCAATCGCGAACCCCCGCTCGAGCGCTGTAGCGGCTTCCGCAGTGCGTCCGTAGCGCAGGGCGAACTCGGCCACCCGCAGCTGAAACCATGCACGCTGTTCGCGTGACAACCCGAACGTCGTACCGGCGCGATCGCGCGCATCCAGCAGCAACTTGCGAGCTCCCTCCAGGTCCCCATTCACCTCGCGCCAGCGCGCAAGCCGCATCTGTGCGGCGAGGTTGGTTGTCGTGCCGATCTGTTCGAGGCGCTGGCCGGCTTCCCGATACCGGCCAAGCTCCAGCAGGATCTCGCCTACCAGGCTCTTGATCGTGAGATCGGTCGAGTCCTCCGCCTCCAAGCGTCCTGCCTCTTCCAGTGCCTCGCGAAAGCGGTGCTGCCCCATGAGCGCGTTGGTCAGTACCAACGCCCCACCGCGGTTCCTGCCCCGGCGCATTTCGAGCGACGCCCGGGCCTGCTGCTCCGCGGCCACCAGGTCCTCAAAGCGTCCGGTGGCGCGGGCGCGTGAGAGCAGCAGGTTGCCGAGACGGGCGCGATCACCCGCTCCGTAAGGATCCCGCTCCGTTCGCCGTGAGAAAAAGGCAATGTCCGCGCTCCTCACTTCCGCTTCATGCACCGACTCGGCGATTGCCGCGGCGCGCGCCCGGGCCACGCCGCGGCGTTCGGTGGACCAGCCACCGAGCGCCAGGACGCTGAGCACGAGTACGCCGACCGCCATGCGGTTCAATTTGGCGTTCCGAGATAGGGGAAGGTGCTGAGGAACTGCGAATCGTTCGCCACGTTGTCGGTGGTGAGCGCCTCTTTCCCTGCAGCCCCGGCCGGGTCGGCACCGAATGGGTCACCGAATACCGCCAGCAGCGCGAGATCGGTCACGTCGTCGCTGAGCTTGCGCCCGCCCCAGCCGTTGGCGAACGGTGCCAGCGGGAGCCAGGTGAGCCACCCTGCGGTGGCCGGATCCTTGTCGGTCTGCACGATCAGCACGTCCGGCAGGAGCGCGCCTGCCAGGACGTTGATGTAGGCCGGGTCCCGGCCGCCCACCGTCGCAATGAAGTTGGCGATCTCGGGCCCGATGGTGGCCGGGTCATCCTTGGGTGCGATGCTGCCGTGCACCGGATGACTCCGCTTTGACAGCAATACCTCGCTGATGAGTGGATTGCCCAGCCGCTGGATCTGGTTGTACATGCGGGTCGTTGTGGGCGCGGTGCCATTGTCATCGCTGCACGCAGACAGCGTCGCCGCGCCGGTCAGCGTCAGGAGGGCAAGCCGCGAGGCGAAATAGAATCGTGAACGCATGATATGAGTTCGCTCCAAGGTGATGGTCACCGGCTGATGGTGCCCCAGATGCCGAGCTTGCCGGGCTGGCCATTCTCGATGAGGCTCGAGGGAAGCTCGACGACGATCGCGAGCACGTTGAAGCCGTTGACGTAGTTGACGGCCTGTCCGGCGGGCCGGAAGTAGAACGGCGGCGAAGGGTTGGCGGGCAGCGCACAAGGCGCAGACAGCGCCCCGCCAGAAGGCTTGCGATCGGGCAGGATGCAGAAGGCTGCTTCGAGGTCGATGAAGAACGAATCATCGCGCGGGCCGGCGAAGACCTGCGTGCTGCTCGGGCTGCCGAGCGTGGTGTTGATCGTGCCCGTCACCGTAGGTAGCGACGATGCGACTTCATTCATCATCGCGCCGACGACTGGCGGATCAACCGGGCCGCGCACCTCGACCTTCTGGGTGGCGCCGGAGCCGCTGAACGACACCTGCACCACCTTGTCCTCGATGGCGTCGCCGTTGTTATCGATCTTGAACTGGTAGAGTAGGTTCGGGTCGAAGCTCGCCCCCGGCGTCTCGGCTGGCGTCAGGAAGGCGCGCGTGTTCATGACGAGCACGATCCGGCCGGGCTGGGAGCCGGGAAACACGTATACGTCGGTGAGGTCCTGCTTCGGATTGAGCTCCACTTCGGCGGTGTCCTGGTGATCGGACGCGACCGCGAGTCCTGCAACACCGCTGGCGGCGAGCAGGGCGATGCCGGCGAGCCATCGCCGGTGATGCAACGCGTTTGGTGACATGGGACGTCCTGTTCCGTGGATGGGCGGAGTCGTGCGCGAACGCCCTTCTACGCTGGAACAGGCGAAACTGGATGTATCGGGTGGGGCGACGTCTTTGCAAAGGTGGGCAACATCTTGAGGAGAACGAGCGCTAGGCAGTTACCAGCGCCAGAACCGGTCGGCGCGCAACGCTTCCATTTCATCGCGCGGATCCTCACCGTCGAGCAATTCACGGATGATGACGCCGGTGATTCCCGCGAGCAGGATCCCGTTGCGCCCATGGCCGGTGGCGTACCAGAGTCCCTTGAGGCGCGGCTCCGGACCCACGATCGGTCGCCCATCGGGCGACACTGGACGAAGGCCAGCCCAGGTGCGGCGGAGCGTGAGCGATGCCAGTTGCGGATAGAGGGCGGTGACCGCGCTCCGGATCCGTTCGATCCCTTCCTTCGTGGTGGAATGGTCGAACCCCGCGTACTCCATGGTCGAGCCGATCAGTGCCTCGCCATCGCGATACACCAGGTAGCAATCGCGGTTGTACATGATCGTTGGCGGCACGCCCAGCGGCCACGGGAGCGCCGCCATCTGGCCCCGGACCGGCTCCACCGAAAGCGGGCGCGGCATTCCCGCGATGGCCCCCGACCACGCCCCCGCGGCCACTACTACCTCGGGCGCGACATAGAATTCCCGGCCGCGGACGCCCGTCACCTGCCCGTCCAGCTGCTCGAGTCCGACGACCTGGTCATGGACCACCACGGCGTCGTGGGCCTTCGCGTCAGCAATAAGTGCCTCGACCAGCCGTACCGGGTCGAGCGCACCGTCGCGTGGCGCCCACAGCGCGCCTTGACTCGCGCCGAGCCAGGGCCACTGCGCCTTCACCTCGGCGGCGTCGAGCCAGTCACAGTGATGCCCCTGCTGTCGCTGCAGGGACACCGAGAGCCGCAGGTCGGCGGCGGATGATTCATTGAGCGCGAGGTGGGCAATGCCGCTCTGCCAGAGGCCGATGTCGATACCGGTGGACGACAGCAATTCCGCGGCGAGGAGGCCATAGCGCTCCCGACCTGCCAGCCCCAGGTCGAACAGCGGATCCTCGGGGACCGCCTCGATCTGGGGCGCCAGCATGCCAGCGGCGGCGCGCCATGCCTCGCCGTCGGGTGTACCCCGGTCGAGGATCAGCACCCGTCGGCCCGTCACGGCCAGTTCGCGCGCGCACGCCGCCCCAACCGCGCCGCCGCCGACTACGATAACGTCAAATATGGCAGTCACTTATATTCTGACGAAACTATTTGAAACGTTGGACGTAAGGCACGTCACCAACGCGACATCCACGGAGGAAAATAGCATGGTCCGGTCACTCTTTGGCTTCTCGATCTTTGCGATCGTCGCCATCATTGCGTCGAAGCTGTTGTTCGGGCTTCTCGGTGTGGCCATCGGGCTCGTCGGGAAGTTGCTGTGGCTGGCCTTCCTCGGCTGGCTCTTCTACCTGGTGCTGAAGCTCTTCGCGCCGGAGACGGCGTCGAAGGTGAAGGAAACGATTACGGGGAAGCCGGCCTGAACACTGAACGGTGAACGGTAAACGGTGAACAGGAACGGAGCTCCCGTTTACTGTTCACCGTTCACTGTTCTCGCTTCTACCTCGACTGCGCCGTCTGCAGCGCCGTGATCGACCAGCCATGTCCGCCCTTCTTCGGGATCAGGACCATGAGCCCGCGCCCCAGTCGTGCCTGCTTCTTGTCCTCAGAAAACCAGCGGTAGTCGAACGTCGCCCACGCGACATCCTGGCGGACGTTCACTTCGCTCGCGGTGATCGCGGTGAGCCCGCCCGTTTCAACTCCTGCCAATCGCGGATTTGCAAACCGGGTCATGCCGTTCGCCATCACCGTGGCCGACGGCGCAAAGAGGCTGTCCGTCGATCGGCCGCGTGCATCGCCCACCACCACCGCCTCGATGACCAGCGAGACATCGTTTTCGGCATCGGGATTGGCAAGATGTGGACTCGGTGCCGGCGCCGCCTGCTTCGGTGAGCACGCCAGCAGCAGTGCGATCGACGCGCATGCAAGGGGACGTACCGCGCCGTTACGGCTCGCTGGATGCCACATCAGGAGACCAGTTCGACCTCGCGCTCCACGGTGGCCGGCCCCTCGACGGGGGGGAGAAAGTGCAGTGAGCCGCGCGAGCGCCAGAGCGCCCGGGCGGTGTCCCAGGGACGGAGCCGGCTGGGCCGGTGCCTGAGGTCGTGGCGCTCGACCGTCGCCACCGTCTCGATGCGTCGCGCATGACGCGCCGCCAGGCCGATGAGCTCGGCGTTGGCCGCCCAGCCATCGGTGCGCAGCATCGGTTCCGGTGCGGCGCGAAGGGCATTGCGCAGCGTGATGAGGCGGAAGGCTACGAAGCCCGACACGATGTCGCTGACGCCCGGCACACCCACGCGACTCCGCAAAAGGACCGGCGCCCACCGTCGCAGCATGCGAAGCCCGCGTGAGGGCTCGCCCATCGCGCCGCCCTCGCCCACCACCACGTCGGCACCACCGTCGATATGACGCACCAGGTCGGGGATGAAGTGGGGCCCATGGGCAAAGTCGGCGTGCATCATGATGGCGCAGTCGCGCTTGGGTCGGTCGGAGCGCTCCACGGCCAGGCGCAGCAGGCTTTCCACCGTACGCGCGTACCCCCTCCGCTCCTCGGAGCGGACGACGGTGAGCGGGAGGGCACGGGTGTAGGGCTGGAGGATCTCGCTCGTGGCGTCGGTGGACCCGTCGTCGCCCACCAGGAGTTGGTACTCGCGCTCGAACGCGCTGAACACCTGCCGGACCTTCCAGAGAAGAAGCCCCACGGTGGGGGCCTCGTTGTGGCTCGGGATACAGACGTAGATCATGCGGAAACCGGGTTGATGAGAGCCGAACGATATACCCCGATCGTGCGCTCTGCCATCCCGCCCACATCGTAGGCCTGGACCGCGCGCCGGCCCGCCGCCGACATGGCGCCTGCCGCCGCCGGGTCGCGCAGCACGTGCTCGATCTCGCGGGCCAGTGCCGCGGCATCGCCGTTCGGTACCAGCACGCCGCCACCCGGGGCCAGCAGCTCGGGTACGCCGCCCACCGCCGTGGCCACGATGGGGCGCCCGAGGGCCATTGCATCGAGCAGGGTCGACCCAAGCCCTTCGCTTGTGGCGGCTGACGCAACGACCGTCGCTTCCGCGATCAGCTGGTCCGCGTAGTCGATGTGCCCCAGGAACGCGATCCGCCGCGCGAGTCCCGCCTCCTCGGCGTGCTGCGCCAGTCGTGCGTGCTGGGGCCCATCACCCGCCAGCGCCCAGCGTACCTCCGGCATCCGTGCCGCGAGCAAGGCGGCCGCCTCGATGAGGGTGTGGTGGCCCTTCTCCGGCGTGAGTGCGGCGATACAGGCCACCAGTGGTGCATCGGCCGGCCAGCCCTGCGCCGCCCGCACGTTCGACGGGATGGCAGCCGCGATCTCGCTGACGGGAATGCCATCGGGAATCACCGAGATGCGGTCCCGCGCCACGCCGCCGCGAACAAGGACCGCCTCCACCGCCCCGGAAATGGCGATCACGCGCGACACTTTCGTCCAGGTGCCGCCGCTGCGCACCGGGAATACCACGCGCCGCGTCGCGACGACGGGATTGGCGCCACTCCACAGTGACAGCCGGAGCGCATGCCCGTCATGCGCGTGCACCAGTGCCGGACTGGCCCGCCTTTCGCATATAATGCTGTACAGCGCGCGTGGATCGAGGCCCAGGTCCCAATCCACCTCGATTACCCGCACACCCGCCGCACTGACGCGGCGCGCAAGCTCGGATCCGCGGCATGTCAGCAGCGTCTGCTCCACGGATTGTGCAGCCAGGGCCCGGGCCAGGAACCAGACTTGTCGCTCACCGCCGCGCCACTCGCGGCCTGACGCCACGTGCAGCACCCGAATCACGAGTTTCGCCTGCAGTGATGGGGGAACCGATGATACGAGCGGACACCAGGAGTCGACTCGGCTCCAGCGATCTCCACCTCATGCTCCTGCTCCTCAGTCGCGGGTCGGCGGTCCGTCGGCGCGCCCTCGAGCGTCGGCTGGAACGCGAGGGCCCCGACGTCCTGCTCGACCATCCGGAACTGCCTGAGCGCCTCCTCGCAGTGCGCACGCTGCTGGTGCCGTCCGACCACCTCTTTTTCTACGTGATGGTGCGGCACACCCTGCGGCGGAATGGTGTCGATGATCGTGACCTCTCCGACTACCTGTCGGCGGTCCTCATGACCTTCGGTCACCGGGATCGCGCGTGGCGCATCGACTGGCACGATGATCAGCGGCATCATTATCTCGTGGACATCCTGCAGGATCTCGAGGTCACCAGTGGTGAGCGCCGCTTCCGGGTGCTGGTGCACCTCGGCAACTATGCGCTCTGGCTGGCCGGGCTCTTTCCCGACTACATCGCTGCGCGACAGCTCCGGAAGGGTGGCCCGGCCGTCAGCTACTACGAGTCCCTCGGCAGTCGTGGTTATGCGCTCGCGTCCGACCATGTGCTGGCGGAGTCGTCGGGCCTCGAGCCGATCCTGCGCCTCGCGGCTGGTCGATTTCCGGCGGTGCGGAGCGCCCTGAACGCCGTGAGCGACCAGGTGTTCTTTCCCGTCGGCGTGAGCGCCCTCCGGCTCGAGCGCCAGTTCGGCGGTAACCTGCTTCAGTAGGCCGGCCCGACTGCCTCGGTGAGCGCCTGGAACAGGCCGCGCTCCGGCGCCGCGGCATCATTGAACATTTCTTCCGGGTGCCACTGCACGGCGAGCAGCCACGGCTCGCTGCTCGCACTCTCGACTGCTTCCACCAGGCCATCGTCCGCCCAGGCGGTCGCTCGGAGCGGCGGCGCCAGGTCGCGAATTCCCTGATGGTGGAACGAATTCACGTCCATCGTCGTGCACCGGAGCACGGCCTCGGCCCGGCTTCCCGCCTCGATGGCGACGCGGTGCGTCCGCTCGTTCCGTGCGTCGCGCCGGTCATGCTCGATTGTCGATGGGCGCTCGCCCGGCAAGTGCTGCCAGAGCGTCCCGCCGAGTGCCACGTTGATGAGCTGGATGCCGCGGCAGATGCCGAGGATGGGCATGCCCCGCTGGCGCGCTGCGGCGAACAATGCCAACTCGAAGAGGTCACGCTCCCGGTCGACGTCGCCAAGCGCCGGTGATGCCGTGGCCCCGTACCACGCCGGGTCCAGGTCCTCGCCCCCGGTCAGGAGCAATGCATCAATGCCCTCGATGGCGCCCATCGCCCGCGCGGCACCGATCGCCGGAGGCAGGATGAGCGGAACGGCACCTGTCTCGAGGATGGAGAGCACGTACGCCGAATTGACGCCCTGTCGCTCGGCACCGCCCCACTGTCGACGGATGCCGCTCACCCCGATCCGCACGCTCATTTCGCGATCGAGTCCGGGAAGAGCGGGCAACGCACATCCTGGATCCCCGCCATGTCCACCTCGACACCGAACAGTGGAATACTCGTGCCGCCTACCGACACGAGGCCGAGGCGTGGTGCGGCCTCGATGGGCGTTCCCTCGAAAAGCAGGACGCCCTGCGGCGCGCCACCGCGCTGCACCACCAGCACGCCGAACGCCGGTGCCGACTTTGCCGGCAGGGCACCCTCGACGCCGACGACCAGCCCCGAATCGGAGCGGCCAACAAGGGCTGGCAGCGCCGGCCCTGCGGCGAGGCGCGCGACCACCCGCTCCGGCAGCCGCGTAGGCGGCACGGAAAGAGTCTGCTGGGGCACCGTGAACGCCGCGAGCACGGCGTTCGGCCCGGCCAGCGCGGCGATACCGCAGGCAGGATTGCCGCGGACTTCGCCTCGTCCGCTGCAGGCCGAGAGCAGGAGTGTTGCCATCAGAATCGGGCGCATGTCGTGGGTCCCCCCTGGAACTCCGCTAGATGGTGAGAACGAGCAGGATCGCGAACAGGTTGTTCTTCGGATCCAGCGGAGAGTCGATAAAGCTGGTGAAGGCCTTCATGTAGCGCGCCTCGAGACCAAGGCTCACGCCCTGCAGGTTCCACTGTATTCCGCCGCCCACGAGCCAGCTCCACTCGACCCCGCGGAAGGTCTCGTCACAACCGGTGAGCGCGAGTGAGTCAACGGCATTCGTGGTGGTGACGTTACAGCCGAGTTCGAAGCCGGCGCCCGCCCCGGCAAACACGACCGGCCGGACGCCCCGGCCGCGGCCGTTCAGGCTCGGCGCGAATCGCACCAGCAGGGGAATTTGCAGGTATCCAAACTCGAAGGTGCTGCTCGAGCCTGCTGGCGCGCCGGCGACGGGGAAGGTGCCACCCTTGATCGTCAGGTCGATCTCCGGCTGTAGTGAGATCCACTTGAATACCCGCGTGCGCAGGAAGAGGCCGACAGACGCACCCTGCCGGTCCTCCGACAGGGAATTGAGGCTGTCGCTGGTGGTCGAGATCCAGCTGCGGGCGTAGCCGACCTGGCCCCCGACGACCGTCCGGTCCCGCTGCGCCGCCGCGCCAGCGGGGGCGGCGATCAGGAGGACGAGGAGCATGAATCGGGTGCGTGAGTGTGGCCGCGGGATTCGCATCGCCTGCAAGATACGACGGCCGCCGGGCCACGGCAGCGCCGGGTCGCTTGACGCACCGAACTCCCGCGGCATAGAGTTCCGCGTCCTGCACGTCCGGGCGCCACAGGAGCCAGCATGTTCGAAGGTCTCAAGGCACGCATGGAGCGATTCTTCGCCGATGCTACCCCACCCGCCGACCGCCGGGCCCAGGCGGGCGCGCTTCGTTCGGCCATCATCGAGGCCAAGGTTGCCGTGGGCACCATGCGCGATGCGCTGGCCGCGAGCGAGCTCCAGCTGGATGTGGAGCGACGCCAGGCGGCCGATGCGGAGCGTCGCGGCAAGCTGGCGGGCGACATCGGCGACCTGGAGACAGTGGCAGTGGCCGAGAAGTTCGCGACCCGGCATCGTGAGCGACTGGCGATGGTGGAGCGGCGGATCGCCGTGCAGCGCGAGGAGCTGATGCTGGCTGAACGGGAGCTGGCGGAGATGACGGGCTCGTTGCGTGGCGCTCCGTCCGATGCGGCGGGCGACAGCATTCGCGATGCCTGGCACGATCTCGAGGGTGCCGGCGGTGCCCGGCCGGAAACCGATGTGACGGACTCGCTGCTCGAGGCCGAGATCGACCAGGCGCGCCGCAAGGCTGCGGTGGACGAGCAGCTCGCCTTCCTCAAGAAGAAGATGGGGAAGGAATGAAGGGCGTCCCGTTCCCTGTTCCCTGTTCCCTGTTCCCGCTGTTCGTGCCTGTACTCCTCGTTGCACAGCAACCCGTCGTCGCTCCCCCGCACTTCTCCAAGCTCGCCCACACCTACAGCATCGTCGCCTGGGATTCCGTCACCGGTGACCTCGGCGTCGCGGTCGAATCCAAGTTTCCCAATGTCGGTGGCATCGTGCCGTGGGCCCAGGCGGGTGTCGGCGCCGTCGCGACCCAGAGCCTGAGCAATACGGCGTTCGGTGAGCGCGGCCTCGAGCTCATTGCGATGGGGGCCAGCGCCGAGGAGGCGATGCGCATCGTGATGAGGTCGGATACGATGCTGCAGGACCGGCAGGTGGGCATGGTCGACGCACGGGGTGGCGCTGCGAGCTTTACCGGCACCAGGACCTTCGACTGGGCCGGCGGCCGGGTCGGCAAGCCCGGCACACCAGGTGGAACGCTGGGCGGGAAGGGCGTCGTGATCGTGGGGCACGGCTACGCCGCGCAAGCCAACATCATGGTGTCCGACCAGACGGTAAAGAACCTGGCCGAGACGTTCGAGCGCACGAAGGGCGATCTCAGTACGCGCCTCATGGCGGCGCTCAAGGCGGGGCAGGCTGGTGGCGGTGACAAGCGCGGCATGCAGTCGGCCGCGCTGCTCGTCGTGCGCAAGAACGGCGGCTACCTCGGGGCCAACGATCGCTTCATCGATATCCGTGTCTATGACGCGGTCGACCCGATCGCGGAGCTCGACCGACTCCTCGCGTTGCATGTGCTCTTCTTCTTTCCCAGCCAGCCAACCGACCTGGTTGTCATTACTCCGGCCATCGTCGCCCAGCTCGAGCCCATCCTGCTGCGCGAACCGGTCAACCAGCCGGAGAAATGGCTCGCGAAGCCGCAGGGTTCTGCCAACCAGGCCTTCCTCGAGGCCCTGCGCAACTTCATGTACTGGGAGAACTATGACGTCCGCGTCCGGATGGACGGCAAGATCGACCAGGTCGTGCTCGCCGACATCATGTCGAAGCATCCGTAGCCTGCTCCGGCCTACCGCTTACCCAAGGCTCCCGTGACTGCCGCAACCTTGCCTGACGCCTTTCCTACCAAACAGCCGCGCGGCCTTCCGCTCCTCTTTCTGGCCGAGATGTGGGAGCGCTTTTCCTACTATGGGATGCGGGCGCTGCTGATCCTGTACCTCATCGACACCGCGACGGGTGGCTTCGGGTGGACGCAGGAGAGGGCCAGCCGCCTCTACGGATGGTATACCGGCCTGGTGTACCTCACGCCAATCCTCGGCGGGTGGCTGGCCGACCGGTACCTCGGCACGGCGAAATCACTCATCATCGGTGGTATCATCATTTCGCTGGGCCACTTCACCATTGCGGCCGATAGCCACGTCACCTTCTTCGCCGGCCTGGTCCTGATCATCGTCGGCACCGGGTTCTTCAAGGCGAACGTGTCGACCATGGTGGGCCAGCTCTACGGCGACAACGATCCCCGCCGCGACGCCGGGTTCACGATTTACTACATCGGCATCAATACCGGGGCCTTCTTCGGGCCGCTCATCTGCGGC
>Ga0302322_100004832_pt1 | contig 11763 bp, 12 predicted proteins | sample Fen_T0_2_FD_203757 | JGI IMG/M metagenome (GOLD analysis project Ga0302322, IMG submission 203757) | Peat permafrost microbial communities from Stordalen Mire near Abisko, Sweden - Fen_T0_2 | ecosystem: Environmental > Terrestrial > Soil > Wetlands > Permafrost | place: Sweden: Abisko... | reverse complement strand
CAGCTGCGTGGCCGATTGCCACACCGGGCCGAGGCCGAGGTCGTAGGCGAGGTCGCTGCTCAGCGCACCGGTGACGCTGTTGACGTCGGACACCGCGATCCCGGCGTCGGCGATCGCGCCGAGCGCGGCCTCGAGCGTGATCGTGAGCGAGGTCTCACCCTCGAGCACCCGGGCCTGGCGGGCGTTGAAGACGCCGGCGACGACGACGTCGTGGAAGGGATGTTCGGGCACGGCCGGAGGTTGGCACGTGCGCCTCCGGGCGCGCCACCCGGCACCGTCATCGGCTCCGGTCTTCCGGGTCGCTGCGCTCGCTTCGGTGTGGACGCACCGCGAGGCGAGTCGCCGGTGCCGTGGTGGGACGCTCGCTACGCTCCACCCGTGAACAAGGTCAAAGTCGGCTTCTTCTCATTCACCGAGATCACCGATCCGGCGGAGCACCGCGCCTACAACGAGTGGCACCAGCTCGACCACATGCCCGAGCAGCTGCCGATCCCGGGGATCGTGTTCGGCCAGCGCTGGGTGTCCACGCCCGCGTGCCGCGCGGCCCGTGCGGTGGACGAGGAGCCGTACCGCCCGATCCACTACATGACGCTGTACCTGATGGCTGACCCGATCGACCGCACGCTGCGCGACTTCATGGAGGTGGGCCAGCAGCTGCGCGCGCTGGGCCGGTTCCACCAGAAGCGCCGCGCCGCGATGTCGGGTCCGCACCAGTGGCTCGACGGGCACGTCGCGCCGCGCGTGCTCGTCGGCGCCGAGGCCGTTCCCTATCGGCCCAACCGCGGCGTCTACGTGATCGTCGAGGAGACCGTGGAGGGCGCCGATCCCGTGGCCGAGGACGCGTGGATCCGCGGCCTGCACGAACGCTGGGCCGCCGCCGCGTGCGCGGTGGACGGCGTGGCCGGGGTGTGGCAGTTCGCGAGCAGCCCCGCGCTGCAGGGCGCGGGCTGGAGCGGCGGCAACCGGCGCATCAGCGTCTGCTACCTCGACGATGACCCGCTCGCGGTGGCCGACGCGATCCGCCCGGTGCTCGAGGAGCGCTGGCGCGACGCCCCCGTTCGCCCGATCCACGCCGGCCCGCTCGAGACCGTCGTCCCCTACCAGTGGGACTGGTTCGACTGAGCCAACCCCCTGTTTGGACACATTGCGGTGCCAGGGGCCCGCAAACCGTCCAAACAGGGAGGCGTCACCACCGGTCGAAGTGGACGACCTCGTCGGAGAGCGCGCGGGTGCCGGGCTTGAAGTGGGTGCCGATCGTGTAGGCGACGGGGAAGAGCCCGGCCTGGGTCACCTCGGCATAGGGGATTCCGAGCAGCTCGGCCATGCGCTGCTCCTGCGCGAGGTGCACCGTGGTCCACACGCTGCCGAGGCCGCGAGCCCGCAGGGCGAGCATGAAGCTCCACGCCGCGGGGAGGATCGACCCCCACAGGTGCGCCTGGTCGGGAATCGACGCGCCATCGAGCCGACCGGTGATCGCGGGCACGACGAGCACCGGCACCTCGTGCAGGTGCTCGCGCAGGTACGCGACGGAGTCGCCCATGCGCTGGTTCGCCGGCGTGGCCCAGTCGACCGGCGGGAGCCCGAGGCCCGGTCGGTAGGTATCGATCGCGTCGTTGTAGATGCGGGCCATCTCCGCGCGCGTGGCTGGATCCTCCACCACCACCCAGTGCCAGAGCTGGCGGTTCGACCCATTGGGCGCCTGGAGCGCGAGTCGCAGGCACTCGGTGATCACGTCACGCGGTACCGGCCGGGCGAGGTCGAGCCGCTTGCGGACCGCGCGGGTGGTGACCAGGGCTTCGTCGATGGTCATGGGTTCCATGGCCGCAGTCTGGCGCGTCGGCCGGGCGGGACGCGACGGGTGGCGTGTCGGGTGGCGTGTCAGGTGGTCTTCGTGAAGAACAGCTGGACTTCCAGCACGCCCTTGTCGTCGACCGAGAGCACGGCCGCGGCGCTGGGCTTGTTGATCCCGTAGTCGGCGAACGGGATCGGCAACTGGCCGACGACCGCGATGACGTTGCCCTTCCGCTGGGCCTCGAGCGGGATCGCGACCGCCGTGGTCACGCCATGCAGGGTGAGGTTGCCGGTTGCGTCGACCGTGATCTGCTCGCCGTCGGCCGGGATCGACCCCAGCGCGATCGGTTGGGTGAGCGTGAACGTCGCCTTCGGGAACCGGCTGGTCTCGATCGCCTGGCTGCGGATCGCGCCGTCGCGGCGGGCGTCGTCGGTGGTGAGCGTGGTCATGTCGACCTCGAAGTTGGCCTGTGGGATCGAGGTGCCCTTCAGGGTCATGCTCCCGGTGACCTTGGGGGTGCGGCCGACGGCGGTCTTCGCGCCGACGCCCGCGAGCTCTTCTTGCACCCGGAACCCGGCGAACGAGCTGGAGAAGTCGGAGAAGGTGCCGATCGACTGGTCGACCGTCCAGGTGCCGTCGAGGCCGGTCGCCGACCCGCCGGCCGTGGTGGCGGTGGTCGCGTCGTCGAGCGACTTGGTGGCGCTCTCCAGGGTCACGGCCGGCGGTGCGTCGTCGCGGAAGACGAAGTACCACACGCCGAAGATGGCGACGGCGGCCACTCCGACGACGAGGACTGCGGCGATCCAGCGCTTCTTGGTCATCGGCGAAGGGTACGGAGTGGCGGGCCCAACGGGTTCTCCGAACTGGGAAACCCCTCAGGGAGCGGCCAGGAGCAGGTCGGTTCCGACCCGTTCGACCCGATCGCGCCCGCACAGGGCCATCGCGCGCACCAGCTCGTCGGCGAGGTGCGTGACCACCTCGGCCGCCCCGTCCTCACCGCCGACCGCGAGCCCCCACAGCACCGGCCGCCCGATCATCACGGCGCGGGCGCCGAGGCACAGCGCCCGCAGGACGTCGACGCCGCTGCGGATCCCGCCATCGACGTACACCTCGGCCCGTCCGTCGACGGCCTCCACCACCTCGGGCAGCACCTCGGCGGTCGCGGCCACACCGTCGAGCGTGCGGCCGCCGTGGTTGGAGATCGCGATCGCCGCGGCGCCGGCGTCGAGGCAGAGCACGGCGTCGTCGCCCCGCATCACGCCCTTCACGACCACCGGGAGCCCGCTCCACTCGGCGAACAACGCGAGATCCTCGAAGGTCGTGGCCGGGTCGAAGTCGGAGACCATGCCCATGAGGTCGGAGCTGTCGGCATCGTCCGGCTTGGCCAGGTTGGGGAATCGGAACCATGCGGGTGGCACCAGCGCGCCGCCCTCGAGCCGGCTGCGGCGGGGAACCGCGGCGCCGTCGACGCTGGCCACGATCGCGGAGTACCCCGCGTCGCGCGCCCGCTCTGCGAGGGCCTTCGTGCGACCCCGGTCGCGCAGCATGTACATCTGGGCCCAGCGCGGCGCGCCGGGCGCAGCGGCGGCGACGTCCTCCAACGAGGTCGTCGCGGCCATCGACACGACGTAGACCACGCCCGCGCGCGCCGCGGCGCGTGCGGTGGCGCGCTCGCCTTCGTCGTGCACGAACCGGTGCATCGCGGTGGGGGCGAGCAGCACCGGCGCGGCGACCGGAGCTCCGAGGACCGTGGCCGACACCTGCACGTCGGTCATGTCCCGCAGCACGTGGGGCCGCAGCCGCCAGCGCCCCCAGGCCTCGGCGTTCGCCCGCATCGTCGCTTCGTCGCCCGCGCCGTGGGCGATGTAGTCCCAGGCCTCCCGCGAGGCCACGGCCTCCGCGGCGTTCTCCAGCTCGTTCAGCGTGGGCGGGAACACGCGGCTGGTGTTGGTCTCTTCGGGCATCGGCCCACGTTAGGTTGCTGCCCATGACCGATGCACCGGACCCGTCCAACCCGGCCGACCTCGCACTGACCGTCCAGTGGCTGCGCGACAAGGCGCTCATCGAGGCGCTCCCGCAGCGGTACGCGCACGGGCTCGACACCCGCGACTTCGACGCGGCTCGGGCCGTGTTCCGCGACGACTGCACCGTGAAAGGCTCGCTGGTCGAGGCGCCGATCGACCCCTACTGGGCGAGCCTGATCCCCGGGGTGCAGGCGTACGAGGCGACGATGCACTTCATGGGCAACCAGTACGTGGAGCTCGAGCCGGGCGCCGACACCGGGTTCGTGGAGACCTACGCGGTGGCGTACCACATGGAAGCGGCGGGCAACAGTCGTGAGGATCTCGTGATGGGCGTGCGCTACCGCGACGACGTGGCGCGCGACGGCACCGGCTGGCTGATCGTCAAGCGCCACGCGATCCCCGTCTGGGTCCGTGGCCCGCTTCCCCGCGCCCACTGACGAAGGCGGTCATCTCGAGCAAGTCGGCGCCTTGGCCGTCTGTTCACGCCGGCGTCAACCGTCATTCGCGCGTCCGTTCGCGCCGGTTTGCACTTGGCCGAAACTGCGTGCGGAGTTCCGCGCTCGTTCACCCCGGCGTCCACGGCGCGCGAACTTCGAGGTCGACACTGCCTCCGACCCAATCGGGTCGTCTCGCACACCGATCTCGGAGGAACGCAATGAAGCACCCCACGAAGCCGCGTGCGACGCGCGCGCTGATCGCCGGCGCGGTCGGCGTGGCGTCGCTCGCGGCCATGGCCGTCGGCGGGACCGCCGGCGCGGCACCCCCTGTCGGCAACGACCTCGGCTTCACGCCGATCACCACGAACGCACTCGCCTGCTCGGTGACCGGCCTGCCGCTGTTCGCCAACGATCGGCGCAACCAGCCGGTCACGCCGATGGTCCTCATGCAGACCGGTGACGCGGCGGCGCCCGTGAACGCACCGGCGACGTCGACCGCAGTCGGCCGTGAGAACGACATGATCGCGCTCACCCCGGACGGACGGTATCTGTTCGCCGTCAGCGAGAACGCGTCCTTCAGCGACGGGGTGACCCGGCTGACCCTGAAGGGCCGTGACGCCGGGAAGAAGGAGATCCTCGCCGCTCCCACCCCGCCCGCGACCTGGTCGCGCGTCGACGGTGCGAAGTGGTACCCGTTCGGCGGTAGCTCGCCGTCGGCCGACGACGAGCACGAGTCGGAGCATGACGACGGGGCCGGCGTGCTCCTCGTCAGCGAGGAGTTCTCGACCGGAGGCATCTGGCAGGTCGACCCGAACAACGGCGCCTTCACGCGTCTCGACTGGCTCGGCAACCTCTCGCACGAGGGCGTCGGCCTCGACCGCGCTGGGAACCTCTACCTCGGCGACGAGAACCGGATCGGCGCGATCTACAAGGCCGTGCCGAGCAACCCGCGTGACCTCACCCAGGGCGGCACGCTCTCGTACCTCGTGGGCACCGCGATCGACGCCACGGGCTGGAAGGCGGTCGTCAACCCGGTCAACGCCATCGCTGAGGCGAACACCAACGGTGCGATCCTGTTCGACCGTCCGGAGGACTTCGACGAGCGCAACGGTCGGGTCTACTTCGCGGTGACCGAGCCCCAGGGCGACTCGGATGCCCGCAAGGGCTCCTACGACGGAACGCCCGGAGACGGCGGCGGTGCCTCGCCGCTCAACCAGGTGGTGAACCGTGGCGGTGTGTACAGCGTGAACACCGTCGGTGTCCCGGACCTCGCGGTCCAAAGCGGTGCGGCGCCCTACACCAAGCTCACCCCGATGATCGAGGTGCAGGACCCCGAGTACGCCACCCAGGCCGACGCGCAGGCGCAGCAGGGCCTCCAGTACCCGGACAACCTCGCCTTCGACGGCCGGGGTCGTCTCTGGGTGCACGAGGACATCCCGGACGACACGGTGGCGACGCCGACCAACAAGCACAGCAAGCAGTACCGGAACCAGCAGGACGAGCTCTACGCCTACGTCCTGAACAGCACCGGTACCGCCATCGTCCCGAACCCGACGAGCCTCGGCGGGTCCGGCGGCTACAAGGCGGCCGACATGCGCTCGTCCGACGCGGCGCACCCGTGTGAGAACGAGTTCTCGGGCGGCATCTTCGGGCAGGAGGGCAAGACTCTCTTCATCAACCAGCAGCACTGGGCGAACCCGACGTTGGCCGTCCGCTTCGGCGGCTCCGACCGGTAACCCGGGGGATCCGTTCCCCCACACGCGTGGCGGGCCCCGCCGGATCTCCGGCGGGGCCCGCCCGCGCGGTCGAACGCGGTCGGTCGAACGGAGTCGGCGTCAGCCCTCGCCCGACTCGCCTCCGCCGGACTCCTTGGCGCCCTTGTCGATCTTCACCTGGGTCTTGTCCCAGACGGCCTTCGACCCGGAGTGGCCGATCCGGAAGATCGAGAAGGTGGCGACTGCCGAGAAGAGCAGGCTGAGCACCATCGCCGCGATGCCCGCGTACTTCAGGCGGTCGCGGGTCTTCGCCGCAGCAGGGCTGGGCTCCGAGCCATCGGTGGTCGCGGCGCGGCGGGCGAAGTGCGCCACCACCATCACGCCGAGCAGGGCCAGGAACATCAGCAGGACCCAGGGACGGAGGCTCTCGCCCATCTTCACGTGGTCGCGGACGAGCTTGGTCTCCGCCACGTACTCCTCGAGGTTCTGCCCCGACGTGATCGCGAGCTGCGTGAAGATCCCCGCGACGAACACGAGCCCGACCACCACCCAGCCCAGCCGGTCACGCACGCTCGGCCAGAGCATGGCAACGGCACCGATTGCGGCAAGAGGGATGAGCACTACCGGGATGTGCGCGAACAGCGGGTGCGCGGGCAGGCCGAGGATGGACGTCATGGTTCGGAGGCTCCGTTCCGATCGAGAGTGGGCCGGAACCTACGGACGCGTGGTTGAATCCCTGCTGAACGAGAGGGTCGCGGCGGCGTGCGGGCCCGACGCACCGGCGTGCCGCCGCCGGGGGCCTACTTGTAGCCCTGGGCGATGTGCTCGAGCCACCACTGCGGGGCGCCCCCGAGCAGGGTGGCGAGGTTGAAGTAGTCCCACCATCGGGTGATCTTGCCGTCGGCCAGCTCCATCACGGAGACGAACGGCAGGGCCACGTGCTCGCCGGTGTTCCAGGACCACTCCTCGACGTGCTCGGTCATGACGACGTCGCCGTCGGCCGCGATGTTGCGCAGATGGTGCACGTACTCGTCGATCGGCTCGAGCCCGAGGCGCAGCCGGGCCGCGACCTGCGCCGGCCCCGTGGCCCCCACCTCGCCCACGGGCACGTCGGTGTAGACGCCGTCCTCGGCGAAGAACGCTCCGCACGCGTCGAAGTCGCGCTCGTAGAGGGTCTCCCAGAAGCGGCGGACGATCTCGCGGTTGGTGTCGCTGCTCATGGGCCGCACCGTACCGGAGCGATTCGGTGCCCGGAAACGGCGCGTAGGGTCGCGCCGATGGAGACGAGGAGCGAGCCGGCAATCGTGGCCGAGGGGCTGGTGAAGTGCTTCGGCGACGTCGAGGCCGTGCGGGGGGTGTCGTTCCAGGTGCCCGAAGGCAAGGTGCTCGGGCTCCTGGGACCCAACGGCGCCGGGAAGACGACCGTGGTGCGGATGCTCACCACGCTGGCCCGGCCCGACGGCGGCACCGCCCGCGTGCTGGGGCTCGATGTCCGGGAGCAGGCGCAGCAGGTGCGCGACATCATCGGGCTCGCCGGCCAGTACGCCGCGATCGACGAGAACCTCACCGGCCGCGAGAACCTCCGGTTGGTGGGGAAGCTCACGCACCTCCCGCAGGCCGAGATCGGCGCGCGGGCCGACGCGCTGCTGGAGCGGTTCGCGCTGTCCCACGCGGCCAACCGGGTCGCCCGCACGTACTCCGGCGGCATGCGCCGTCGCCTCGACCTCGCCGCCGCGCTCGTCCACGAGCCGCCGGTGCTGTTCCTGGACGAGCCCACCACCGGGCTCGACCCCCAGGGCCGCAACGGGCTGTGGGACGTCATCGAGAACCTCGTCGAGGGTGGGACGACCGTGCTGTTGACCACGCAGTACCTCGAGGAGGCCGACGCCCTGGCCGACAACATCGTCGTCATCGACCACGGCGCGGTGATCGCCGAGGGGAGCGCAGCCGACCTGAAGGCCCGCCTCGGCGCCACGGTGATCGAGGTCGGGTTCCGCGACGACGCCGATGCCACCACCGCCGCGGGCCTGCTCGCGTCGGTGGGCGGGGTCGACCGCGAGGGCAAGCTCGTGCACGTGAGCGTCCCGAGCGGGAACGGCGCAGGCTCGATGTTCGACACCGTGCGCGCGCTCGACGACGCCCACCTCGAGCCGGCGACCTTGCTCCTGCGCGAGCCGACGCTCGACGACGTGTTCCTGTCGCTCACCGGTCACGCGGCGGAGGAAGCCGAGGGGGACGACGACGACGGCGACGGAGCCGTGAAGACCCGACGCTCCCGGCGAGCCCGGAGGCAGGCGAAGTGAGCGCGGTGGACACGACCACGTCGGCGACGGCGGCCCGGCGAGCGCCATCCAGCCGCGGGCACGTGGTGAGCGACTCGATCGCGATCGTGTGGCGAAACCTGATCAACATCCGCCGCAACCCGGAGCTGCTCGTCTTCGCCACCGTGCAGCCGGTGATCTTCGTCGTGATGTTCCGCTACGTGTTCGGCGGGGCGATCCAGGGGAGCCTCCCGGCCGGCCAGACCTACATCAACTACCTCATGCCCGGGGTCTTCGTGCAGACGATCGTGTTCGGCGCGCTCACCACCGGCGTGGGCCTCGCCGACGACCTCAACAAGGGGCTCATCGACCGGTTCCGGTCGTTGCCGATGGCCCGGTCCGCGGTGCTGGTCGGCCGCACGGGCGCCGACCTCGTGCGCAACTTCTTCGTGGTGATGCTGATGTGCGTCGTCGGGTTCATCGTCGGGTGGACGATCGGCACCGACTTCGCCCGCTTCGTCGCCGCGTTCCTGGTCATCCTCGCGTTCGCGTACTCGATGTCGTGGGTGTTCGCGATCGTGGGGCTGAGCGTGAAGGACGCCGAGACCGCGCAGGCCGTCTCGTTCCCGATCCTTGCTGTGCTGGTGTTCGCGTCGTCGGCCTTCGTGCCGGTGGCGACGATGCCGGGCTGGATGCAGGGCTGGGCCCGCAACCAGCCTGTGTCGGTGGTCATCAACGCGGTGCGCTACCTCACGATCGGTCCGAGCCCGGGGTTGAGCGCGGCGTCGGTCCCGAAGGCGATCGCCTGGATCGTGGCGATCATCGTCGTGGCCGCCCCGATCGCCGTCGCCCGCTACCGCAAGGCGACTTGACGGCCCGCTCCACCCGGCCCAGCCTGTCGTCCGACGGCGCTCGTCCATCCACTGCGTCCACCCAGGGGGAACCGATGGACATCATCCCGATCTCGGCCGACGACCACATCTGGGAGCACCCGACCACCTGGACGTCGCGGGTGGAGGCCCGCTTCCGTGACCGCTGCCCGCAGCTGCGCGACGTCGACGGCGTGGACTGGTGGGTCTACAACGGCGAGCCCGTCCGCAAGGTCGGTACCGGCGCGGCGGCGCTGATCGAGGGGCGGGGCGAGGTCGCGCGCTACTTCGACGCACCCGAGGCCGCGTACGTCCCTGCGGCGCGGCTCGCAGCCATGGACGAGGACGGTGTCGCCGCGCAGGTGCTGTTCCCCCAGGCGGCCGGCTTCGGTGGCGGGCCGTTCGTGTCGACCGAGGGCGACGTCGACCTCCGGCTCGCGTGCATCCGCGCGTACAACGACTGGCTCGTCGAGGAATGGTCCGACGTGAGCCCGCGCTTCGTCGCGCAGTGCCTCGCGCCGATGTGGGACGTCGACCTGGCCGTCGCCGAGGTGCGCCGGGCGCACGCGCTCGGGCACCGTGCGGTGGTGTGGACCGCCGGCCCCCAGGCGTACGGCTTCCCCCACTTCAACGACCCGTACTGGGACGCGCTGTGGGGCACGTTGCAGGAGCTCGACATGCCGTGCTGCCTGCACATCGGCTCGGCGAAGCCCACCCACCAGGTGTGGGACCAGTTCCCCGAGATGCGCCGGCTGTCGGTGTCGTCGACGATGATCATCACCAGCAACGTCAACGTCGTTGCCAACCTGCTGTTCTCGGGGGTGCTCGACCGCTTCCCGGCGCTGAAGTTCGTGTCGGTGGAGAGCGGGCTCGGCTGGGTGCCGTATCTGCTCGAGACTGCGGATCACCAGTACGAGGCGCAGCACCTGTGGGACGACGGCATGTCGATGCGGCCGAGCGAGTACTTCCGCCGGAACTGCTACGTGAACTTCTGGTTCGAGGCCAGTGGCATCGCGCTGCGCCACATGATCGGCATCGACAACATCATGTGGGAGTCCGACTTCCCGCACCCCACCTCCACGTACCCGCACTCGCGCAAGGCGATCGAGAGCTCGCTGTCGGGGGTGCCGGTCGACGAGCAGAAGAAGATGGTCGAGACGAACGCGGCGCGGCTGTTCCGCATCGACGTCGGATCCCTCGACCTCCCGGTGTCCTGCACCTACGTGGCGTAGCTGTGCGCCCCGGTGCTCAATGCCGGTGATCGACGGCATCGAGGCCACGCGCCGCATCACGCCCGAGCCGGACGCGCCCAAGGTCCTCGTCGTCGCCACGTTCGACCTCGACGAGTACGTGTTCGCGGCGCTGCGGGCCGGAGCGAGCGGGTTCGTGCTGAAGGACATCGACCGGGCGGGTCTCGTGGATGCGGTTCGGATCGTGGCCGGTGGTGATGCGCTCCTGGCGCCCGCGGTCACCCGGCGCCTGGTCGACGACCTCGCCCGGCGCCCCGTCCCGGCCGTGCCGAGCCGCGCGCTCGACGCCCTCACGGCCCGGGAGCGCGAGGTCATGCTGCTCGTCGCCCGCGGCTTGGCCAACGCCGAGATCGCGACGCGACTGGTGGTGAGCGAGGCGACGGCCAAGACCCATGTCGCCCATCTGCTCACCAAGCTCGGGCTGCGCGACCGCGTGCAGGTGGTCGTCGCCGCGTACGAGCTCGGGCTGGTCACGCCCGGCGACGCCGACTGTCGGCGCGCCGCCGGCCCGCCGACCCCTCGCGTGAACGACTTGGGACCAAGGTCCCTAGGCCGGGATCGACCGCTTCCGTACCGTACCTGACAACCACGTCAGGTCCGGCCGGGTGGCCGGAGCGTCCAATCAGGGGGGACCGATGGACATCATCCCGATCTCGACCGACGACCACGCGTGGGAGGCGCCCGACACCTGGACGTCCCGGGTCGAGGAGAAGTTCCGGGACCGTTGCCCCCAGCTCGTGGACATCGACGGCGAGGACTGGTGGGTCTACAACGGCGCCAAGGTCCGCAAGGTCGGCACCGGCGCGGCGGCCATGCTCGAGAACCGCGGTGAGGTGAAGCGGTACCACGACGCGCCGGCCGCGGTGTACGACCCCGCGAAGCGCCTCGAGGTGATGGACGAGGACGGCGTGGCGGTCGAGGTGCTGTTCCCGCAGGCGGCCGGGTTCGGCGGCGGGCCGTTCGTGTCCACCGAGGGCGACCCCGACCTGCGCGTCGCGTGCATCCGTGCCTACAACGACTGGCTCGCCGAGGAGTGGTCCGACTTCAGCCCGCGCTTCGTGTCGCAGTGCCTCGCGCCCATGTGGGACGCGCAGCTCGCCGCCGACGAGGTGCGGCGCGCGCACGCGCTCGGGCACAAGGCGATCGTGTGGACGGCCGCACCCCAGGCGTTCGGCTTCCCGCACTTCAACGACCCCTACTGGGACGTGCTGTGGGGCACGCTCCAGGAGCTCGACATGCCGGTCGCGCTGCACATCGGCTCGGCCAAGGGCGGCACGCCGCTGTGGGACCAGTTCTCCTTCTTCAAGCGACTGGCGATGGTGTCCACCACGGCGATCACGAGCAACGTCAACGTGATGGCCAACCTGCTGTTCTCCGGGGTGCTCGATCGCTTCGAGGACCTGAAGTTCGTGTCG
>Ga0302322_100004828_pt1 | contig 11767 bp, 7 predicted proteins | sample Fen_T0_2_FD_203757 | JGI IMG/M metagenome (GOLD analysis project Ga0302322, IMG submission 203757) | Peat permafrost microbial communities from Stordalen Mire near Abisko, Sweden - Fen_T0_2 | ecosystem: Environmental > Terrestrial > Soil > Wetlands > Permafrost | place: Sweden: Abisko... | reverse complement strand
ATCTGGAGAAGCGCGTCGCGCTCAAGACCCTGCTGGCCAAGGTTGCCCGCGATCCCGAATCCATCGAACGGTTCCGCCAAGAGGCGCGCGCCGCCTCGAAGATCGGCAACCCTTTCATCTGCGACGTCACCGACTTCGGCGAATTGCCCGACGGCCAGGTGTTCTACGTCATGGAGTACATCGACGGCCCGTCTTTGCGCCGCGTGCTCGACGTGGACAAGAGCCTGAGCCCAGATCGCGTGATCCCCATTCTGCGCCAGGCGTGCAAGGCCTTCGGCGCGGCCCACGACAAGGGCATCATCCACCTCGACGTCAAACCCGACAACATCATGCTGACCACCAGTGGCCGGCGCGGTGGCATGGTCAAGGTGGTGGATTTCGGCATCGCCGGCCTGACCAGCGCCGAGCCGCAGCCCGAAGACGCTTCGCCCGAGGCCCGCATCGTGGGCACGCCCGACTACCTGTCGCCCGAGCGTATCCGCCGCAAGGCCTTCGACCATCGTAGCGATATCTATTCGCTGGGCGCGATGGCCTACGAAATGCTGACCGGATCCTGTCCTTTTTGGGACGAGGATCTGATGACCACCATCACCAAGCACATCACCGACAAGCCCCTGCCGCTGCGCCAACGCGCGCCCGAGCTGGACATCCCGGAGAAGCTAGAAACCGTGGTCATGCAGATGCTGGAGAAGAATCCGGCCGAGCGACCGCAGAGCATGGCGGTGGTCGAGGCCATGCTGTGCGAGGCGCAGATCGCGGCCCGCATCCAGACCGAATGGGACGACCTGGAATTGCCCGCGGTGGACGAAGCCTGGCAGAAGAAGCTGGCCGAGCGCATGCCCTCGCCGCGCTCACGGCGCATGCGGCGCTGGGCGCTGGGTTTGGGGCTGGTCGCGGTGCTGGGCCTGGGCCTGGCGCTGTACTTCGCCGTGCGACGCCCGAAGGAAATCATCACGTACACGCCGGTCTACGTCGAGGTCACCAAGACCGACGAACCTGAAAGCGTTGCCCCGTGGCTGCGCAAGGCCGGGGTCGCCGCGGGCGCCGAGAAGTTCTTCGAGCCAGCCAACGATTCGGCGCTTTTCTACATTCAGAATGCCGAGACCGAGTCCAAGCGGCTTGGCGTCTCCTCGGGCGGCGCCGCGCTTCTGCGCCGGCTGTACGGCAACCAGTTCCGCAGCCTGGGCAATTCACTGCTTGAAGCCAAGCTGAACGATCTGGCGGCGGTGCGCTTTGGCGAGGCCCTGCGCTTCTTGCCTGGCGATGCCGACCTGCGCACCAAGCTTGGTCTTGCAGCCGAGTCGCGCACGGCCTCGGAGCCCGAACCTTCGCCAGGCACTGGGGCAGGGGCGCGCCGCGCGGCGCCAGTGCCGGTGCCAGTAGACGATACCGCGCGAGCCGCGGCCGAGCTGTTTTCTGCCGTCGCTGCTGGGCGTTTTTCTCAAGCGCGCGTGGCCCTGGCGCACTTGCTTGAGATCGATAAGGAAGGCCGCCAGACGGCGCGTTTGGCCGATGAGTTCCGGCGGCGGGCACAGACGCTGTGGGACGCGGGCAAACGCGACGAGGCCAGGCGCTATTACCAGATGGTCGCGGAGCTCGATGCCAAGGACTCGGCGTCGCGACAGCGGGCTGACAGCAAGGACGAGGAACCGCCTGCCACGGTTCCCGTGGCCGCGGCCGAGCCGGTTGCGCCCACCGAGGCCGCCAAGCCAGGCAAGAAGAAGGGCGTGGCTGGGGCGGATTCCGCCACCGCGACCTCGTCCGCAACCTCGGCCGCAACCATGGCCGCCACTTCGGCCACAGACGAGGCCGTGCCACGCGATCGCGCAGCCTCGGTCAAATTCGCCGCCGACGGCGCCGGTGCGCTGGCCCGCGGCGACTTGGTGCGAGCCCAGATCGCGTTCGATCGGGCTGTGCGCTCCGACGCCAACAACCCCGATGCGGTGGCCGGACTGGCGGAGGTGGCGTTCGAGAACGCGCGCTACACCGAAGCACTCGATTACGGACGGCGTGCGGTTCGCTTGCAGCCCAAGCTGTCGAGGAACCATGTCGTGGTGGGAGACGCCTATTTCAAGCTTCTGCGCTACGACGAGGCGCAAGCCGCGTACAAGCGCGCCCAGTCGATTGCCCCGAACGACGAAGGCATCAAGGCCCGCATCGGCCGCGTGAAGGCCCGCCTGGGCGAGTAGTTCAGCACCTCGCTAGAACGTTCCAGCCACACCCGCGCTGGCGCCCAGGGTGGTCGTGCCTGGCTGAGGCGCCATGTACAGGAAAACGCCGCCCAGGGTGGCCGCCGCAGCGCCGACGCCGATCATGGGCACTGCCCACCATTTGGTCGAACGCACCCAAGGGCAGCGGCCGTTGCCGTCCTTCTGCTCGGCCGAGCAGGCGATCTCGTGGTTGTCGAGGGCCATGGTCAGAATGCCTGTGAGAAGGAGTGCTGCCCCACCACCCAGGCTGCCCCAACCCGCCTTGCGAAAGGGGAACTTGGAGGGGATGGCCACCAGTTCCAGATCCATGGCTTCATCCACGCCGCTGACCACGGTGAAGGCACGCGAAAGGGAATCGTGGTCGGGCAGCACCAACTGCAGATGGTGCGGACCTCCAGCCAGTTCAGCTTCGATAGGCGTCACCCCCGCTTGCCTGCCATCCATGACCACCGTTGCCCCGGCCGGGCGCGATCGGATGGCAAAGCGAGCCGGTGTCCGCGACACGGCCTCCAGGCGCTCGCGCAAAGCGGACGCCGCCAGTCCCATCTTTTCGCCCGCTTCCTCGGCACCGCAGGTTTCACAGCGCTCGCGGTTGCTGGCCAGCACGCCGCCGGTGCGGCCGTTGATGATCTCCATGACCATGGTGTAGGTCTTGTTGCTCTCAGCGATGCGGGCGCTGATGAGGTAGCTTGCGGAAAGCGCTTCGGCCATGGCCGGGTAGCAGGTGGCGTTCTGGCAGCCGGCCAGGGCTTGCTTGGGTCCCGCCAGCTTCTGCTGCACGTCGCTGCCGCGCAGTACCTCGAAATGGGCCGCCGACAAGCCTTGCACCAGCCGCTGCGCGAAGAGCTCTTGCAGGCCCTCGGGGATCTTGCCTTCGAAGTCCAGGCGCGCGATGGCCACGCGTTGCGAGCCGGCCACTTCGGTTTGGGCTTGGGCCACGGGCACGACGGAAATCACAAGACCCAGGTACAGAAGCAAACGACATGGATTGGACATGGGGCCGTCATTTTACAAAGGAATCGTCATGATTGGCGCCCTAACTGTTAGAATCGCAACACCTTCTGGATGGAGAAATAGCTTGAAAACCGAGCGCATGTTCCTGGTCACGACGGGGCTTCTTCTTGGTCTGGTCGTTTCTGGTTGCCGAGAGCGGAACCCGGCCTACATCCAAAAGGCCGCACCCGATGCCGCCGTGGGCCCCGAAACCCAGCCAGATACCGCCATTCCGCCGGACACCCGGCCAGTGCAGGCGGATCTCCCGGGTGACAACGCGACCGGGCAGCGGCCTGATGCCGCATCGGACGGTCCCATGGCGGGGCTCGAGGCAGGGCCTGGCGAGGCGGGCGTTTCAGAAGTGGCGTTGGCGGACGCGCGGGACGCCTTGCGCGACACGCGCGACGTGCGCAAGCCGGAAGATGATGCCGGTTCGGATGTACCCGTCGATGCCATCGTCTTGCCGGATGTTACGCGCGACGTACCGTTGTTGCCCGACGCCGGATCGGATGTCTTGCCTCCGCTCGACGCCTTGGAAGTCGGTATCGCCGTCGATGCCGCCCCCGCTTGCATCGAGGGGGACAAGCGCGTTTGTTCTTCGCCTAGCAATCCCTTGCTTGGCGCCTGTCACGCCGGCGTTCAAATTTGCGCGGGCGGCGGCTGGGGCGACTGCACGGGCGAGAGCCTTCCCGCGGCCGACGAATTGTGCAATGGCCTGGACGACAACTGCAACGGCATGACCGACGAGGGCTGCGTTGCGGATTGCGTGGTGGTGGCCCCCAATGGGGACGACACCACTGCCGATGGAACCGCCGCCCATCCCTTTGCCACGCTTGCGCCCGCCATGACCTTGGCCAATGCGCAAGATGGCGGCGCTCCCCGGCGTGTGTGCGTCGCCGGCGGGGCAACCTGCGAAAAGGCGACGACCTATGCCATGGACGCGCCGTTGGTCATGGCGAGCGGGGGCCGTGTGCAAGGCAACTACGCGCTCGCCGACGGTGTGCTTTCCTACTGTGCTAGCAGTCAGCCACCCACCACGACCCTGCGCTTCGCTGCCTCGGAACAGGGGGTGGTGTTCGACCCGAGCGTGCTCCTTCCCAGTGAGCTGAGTGGATTCGTTATCGAACGCCATTCGCCAGTAGGCGGTCCCACCGTGGCTGGGCCCGTTTCCGCCGTTCTGATCAAGGGCGGCGTGGGCGTCACACTGAGCGGGATCTTCGTGACCGATGCCCCGTCCGCGGACACCACCTACGGCGTGGACGTGGAAAGCGGCGGCCAGGCCACCATCGTCGGCTCTGCCATCACAGGCGGGCAGGGGCGCACAGCCGCCGTGGGCGTCTATGTGAACGGCGGGTCGGTGAACTTGCGAAACAACTGCGACGGCGCTGCCAAGGGATTCTGCAATTCATCCTGTGGCGCCAGCGCTTCGGTGCTGGGGATTCGTGGCCGCACGGGCGCGGTGGCGGCCATTGGCGCGGCCGATTCGTCGGCTGTGTATGTCACCAAGGCCTCCCCAGCCAAGACGTCGATCGTTGCCAACAACCTGTGCGGCGGCGCGGGCAACGCCGGCGACGTCGCGAATGGCGCCAATCTGGCCACCCTTCGTTGCGAAGCGGGGGCTTGCGCGACAGTTGCCGGCAACAGCATCAGTGGGGGCTCGGGCCGCCAAACCATGGCAGTCAGTCTGCTTGGCGGGGCCTCATTGCTGGCTGGAAATCTTATTGTGGGCGGATGCGGAACGGATATCTCGACCGGTGTCGTGCTCGACAATGCTCCGGCTCGCTTGCAGAACAACCGCATCCTTGGCGGAACCTGTACCGGCACCACCACGCCGGATTTCTATGGCGTGCACATCCTTCTGGGCGTATCCAGCGGCGAGCCGGAACTGCATTCGAACACCATCGACCCCATGGGCACGTCCGACGGTTGCCAGAGTTTCGGCGTGGCCGTCGAACGCTCGGCGGGCAACGGCGCGTCGGCTGGTGTTTTGCGCAACAACATCATCTCTGCTGGCAACTGCCGCAAACGGTTCGCCGTGGAGGAAGTCCAGAACGGCGCAGCCCGCATCCTCGAGAACAACGATCTCTATCCGGGACCGGTCTCTGCGTCCACTGACAGCGCAATCCTCTATCACCGGGACAACGCGGACGCTGTGACCGCGGCGCAAGTCAACGCCCTGGCTGGGGCGGCCAAGAACATCTCTGCCGATGCAAAGTTCGTGTCGTTCCCGACCGATCTGCATCTGTCGAGCGGTTCGCCTTGCATCGATCGCGGAACCGCTGAAGGCGCCCCCACGACCGACGCCGACGGCAACATCAGGCCGGTGGGCGCCGGTTTCGACATCGGCGCATTCGAGGCGAGCGGGCAGTAGTCCGGCCAAGGGCCCCCTACAGCAGCTTGTCACCCCATAGTTCGTCGAGAAATGTTTGCCAGGGGAGGCAGCGGATGGCGCCGCGTTTGGTTTCAATGGGATCTTCGGAGACGAGGAAGAGTTGGCGCACGATCTTCTCTTCCGCGAGGGCGCCAAGTCCGCGCAGATCGGAGGCCCCTACCTTTCGCGTGGCCTTCGCTTCGACGGCAATGTGATCGCCGATCATGAAATCGACCTCGTGGTCGGCGGTGGAGCGCCAGTACCCGAGATCCTCGTGGCGACGCCGGTAACCTAGGTAGGCGCGAAGCTCCATCGCGATCCATTGTTCAAAACTGCGGCCGTAGAGGTCGGAATTGCGGTCGAGTGTCTGAGTACCGCTGAGTGCGTGGGCGACGCCGGTGTCGAAGAAGTAGAACTTGGCGGCGGCGATGGCTTTCCGCTTTTTCGACTTGGTCCAGCCGGGCAATAGGAATCCCACCAGCGTGTCCTCCAGGAGGAAATAGTGTTCGCGCACCGTGGCCGCGGGCAGTCCGGCGTCATTGCCGATCTTCGCGAAGTTCAGCATCTGCCCGTTGGTCGCTGCCGCCGTGGTCAGGAAGCGGGTGAAGGCCGGAAGGCGACGTACCAGGCCTTCGGCCTGGATCTCCTCGTGCAGGTACGTGCGAACGTAGGCGTGCAGCTCTTCGTCTGGCTCGTCACCAAGGACCACCGGGGGAAGACCGCCGTAGCGAAGGAATCGCGGCAGGTTGAAATTGGGGATCTCGGCGTAGGTCAGGGGATAGAGGTTCGCGGTCCATGCGCGTCCCCCCAGCAAGTTGGAATGCCCGTGCTTCAGTTTGCGAGCACTGCTTCCCGTGAGGACGAAGCGCATGCCTCGCTCCTCGATCAGCCGGTGGACTTCATCGAGAAGCGGGGGGAGTTTCTGAACTTCGTCGATGACCACGGGCGCTTTCCCTGCCCATCGGTCCCCATCGATTATCGCTTCGAGCAGGTTAGGGTTGACGGATAGCCGGAGGAGGACATCGGAACGCAAAAGGTCGATGACGGTCGCCTGGCCGCCAAGCTGTTCGCGAACGAGAAAACTCTTTCCCGTGGCACGTGGTCCCAGAAGGAAGAAGGACTTCTTCTTCACCAGCGCGCCAAGGTCCAGTGTTCGTCTGATATTCATTGATGCTAGTGTTGATTATAATGATAAACAACAATAGAGCCAGCGGTTATCATAGGGACTCAACCACGGGAACGCCTCGATCCGTCCGGGTCGAGGCCTGTACCCCGTCAGCATTTGTTGGTAAGCCAACAGCTCGATCACCACGTAGAATAACGAATAGACACGGGACCCGTGTGCACTTAGGATGTGTCGAATGAACGTTACCATCTCAATTGACGACGAACTCGCGGCCAGGGCAAGGGAGGTCGCGCGTCGGGAAGGGACAACCCTGAACGACATCATTCGAAGGCACCTCGAAACCGTGGCCGGCCACCGTGGCGGGGCGGCCATGGCCCAGGAGCTGCGCCAACTGTGGGTAGAGCACCCTGGCCATTCCGGTGGGCGGAAGGTGGCGCGTGACGAGGCCTACGAGGGACGCACGTGAAGGGCCGCGTGTTCTTCGACACGAACATTCTCATCTATGCGGACGACGCAGATGCCGGCGCAAAACGTGACCGAGCCCAACAGATCATCGAAGCAGCGCTAAACAACGGCAATGGCGTTCTGTCCACGCAGGTTCTGCAGGAATACTTCGTCGTGGCCACAAGGAAGCTTGGTCTGTCAGCCGAGATCGCGCAGAAGAAAGTCGAGATCCTGGCCACCATGACCGTGATCGCGATCGACGTGGAGCATGTCGTTGAGGCGATCAAGCTTCACCGTCTGTACGGATTCGGCTTCTGGGACTGCCTTATCCTTCATTGCGCGAAGGTGGCCGGTTGCCCGCGCTTATTGACGGAGGATCTGCAGCCTGGCCGTTCCATCGAAGGCGTCGCCATCGAGAATCCGTTCGTTTCGGCGGCATCCGCGCCCTGATGCACGGGCCTGCTGACTGATCGGAGTACTCAAGCCAGAACGCGTGGTGAAGGTTTTGCGGCTCTGGACACACTTCGAATAGGTTCAACAGCGCCAGCGGCTATCATTGACGCCCAAGCCACTTCGCCCGCAATCGCTTCACCCGCGCCGACGCCTCGCTATCCACCGTGAAGAGCCACTTCCTCTCCGGATTGCGCACCAACCGCAGCTTGGCCTTTCGTAGGCGATCCTTCCGAAAGAAGGTGACGGCGATTTCCTGACCGACTTTGCCGTCGGCCAGGCGTTTGCCAACGGTGGCTCCGCTTGTGCGGGCGCCGTCGATGGCGATGACCTCGTCGCCGAAGGTAAGGCCGGCGCGCCAGGCGGGTGAGTCGGGAATGACGTTCTTGACCACGGTGCTTTCTCGGTCGCCGTTGCTTGCGAAGATGAGACCGCTCCAGCCAAGCAAGCGCCGGGCTTTGACCTTGTCGTTGCGTTCGTGCTCGGCGGGTGCGCCGGTTTGAACTTTTACACCGGCGCCGCGCAGAAGTTCGGGCACGGGCAATTCGGCGGTGCCGTCGATAAAGCGGTGAAAGTAGCCAGCCAGCGAGCGGCCGGCGATGGACTCGGCCTCGCTGCGGATGATGGCGGCGTCGATGGCTCGCTCGCGGGCGGCGTGGCGCGACCACAGGCGGCGGAACAGATCGGGAAGGCCGCGGCGGCCGGCGGTGGCTGAACGCAGAATGAGGTCCAGGGCCAAGCCCGCCCAGCGGCCCTTGTCGTAGTAGCTGACCATGCGGTTGGCGTGGTTGTCGGCCGGCTTGTATTGCTTGATCCACGCCTCGTAGGACAGCTCGGACAGGGGGGTGACGTTGCGGCCAGGGCGTGCGGCGTAGCGAGTCCAGTCTTCGGCCAAGTCCTTCAAGTAGCGCTCGACAGTCATCAGTCTCGCGCGCATCAAGATGATGGCCTGCATGTGCTCGGTGAAGCCTTCGTGGAACCAGAGCAGTCGCGTGTAGTTTTCCTTGGTGTAGTCAAAAGGGCCCAGCACGCGGTCGTGGATGCGCTTGACGTTCCAGGCGTGGAAGAATTCGTGCGCGGCCAGCTCGGCGAAATTCTGGTAGCCCTTCTCGTCGTCGAAGGACAAGCCCACGATGTCCAGGGTGCACGAATTGGCGTGTTCCAGGCCGCCGCGCGTGGACAGGGCGTGGATGATGAACAGATAGCGGTCGAAGGGGAAGCCGCCGAACATGGCCCCGGTTGTTCGCACGATGGCGCGCAGCTCGGCGAGGAGGCGCGAAAGGTCGGCGTTGGTGTGGCCGTGCAGGGCGACCTCGAAGCGCGTTCCGTCCACGCGGAAGGCGAGCAATTGGTGGGTGCCGATCTGGATGGGCGAATCGGCCAGTTCGTCGTAGTCGCGGGCGCTGAACGTGTTGCGCTGGCCGCGCAGGGCGGGCAGTGCGGTGCTGATGCGCCAGTCGGCGGGCGGAGCGAGGGTGACCGCACACGGACGCGCCAGCTCGCCCTCGACGAAGAAGAACAGGCTGGTGCCGCTCAGGAAGGCTTGGCTGTCGTCGAGAAACGAGGTGCGTACGCTGACTTCGAAAGCGAAGACCCGGTAGCGGATTGTGACGGGCCGGCCATTCGTGCACAGTCGCCAGCGCTGCTTGTCGAGGCGTTCGTGCTCAACGGCTTTTCCGCTTCGGTCGCCTATTTCAAGATCGTAGATGTAACGGGAAAAGTCGCGTATCAGATAGCTGCCCGGCGCCCAGGCGGGGAAGACCACCTCGATGTTGTCCCTCCCCTGCAGGGCTGGAATCTCCATGGTGATATGGAATTCGTGGCTGTGCGGCTCGGGCATGGCAACGCGGTAACGGATGGGCGAGATTCGGATGGCGGGCATGACCGCAGCTTATCCGTTTTGGGGGGACGCAGTCACCGGAACGTCACTGCAACCAAGTTCCGATTGGTATACAATTCGCCGCAACGGTGATGGTCTCGACCACGAACATCCTGACGATACGACCACCGCGTTCGCCCGAGTCACAGCCGCAGTCTGGGCATCCATCGGAAACGCTGGGCGGCAGTCTGTCCGTTGTCTCAGCGCTGGATTTGATTGAGTGGCTGTGTAGCAACCGGAAGATTTGGTCGCTTCGATTGCACGGCCAAGGTCAGGGGCAAACCCATGAAAAAGCAATCACCGGCGAGGTCGTCGTGGTTGAAGGCCAGCTGGTCGATGCTCGCTGGGGCAATATCCACGGGTTGCCCGCCCTGTGCGAGATTGTCGGCTGCCAGCAGGGAACCTTCGATCTGGCGCCGGTCTCCGGCTCTGTCGAACGGACGCTGGATGGCCACTGGCAAAGCCTGCTCCTCAGTGCGGTGCAGATGCTGGACGAACGCAATCACCAGAACCGCGAACGATCGCAGCCCGAGGAACCGCGGGACAACCAGCAGTCGTCCTCGTCCACGTCGTCGGGCCAGCTCATGCTGCTCGCGCTGCCACTGGACGGCCAGGCGCAAGCCGCCGCGGCCAACGCAAGCGCGGTGACCTTGATCGACCAAGGCTTCGCCGCTCTCCGCGCGGGCAACCCGGCCGACGCCAGGCAATGCTGGATCCAAGCGCTGGCTCTCGATCCCGACAATCGAAGCCTGCAGTTCAACCTGCGCAAGCTCGATTCGTCTTCCTAAAGGTGTTTATCCAGCCGCCTGCGGCGGTGGGGTGGCGTCGGATTTGGGGGCGTCGTGGCTGGCGGGTTCGGAAGGTATGGGCAGGAACACGCGGAAGGCCGCGCCGCCCTCCGGGCTGTCGCCCACTTCCATCCAGCCGTCGTGATCCTTCACGATGCCGTGGCTGACCGGCAGGCCCAGGCCGCTGCCTTCGCCAGCGTCCTTGGTGGTGAAGAAGGCATCGAAGATGCGGGCGCGGTCGGCTTGCGGAACGCCGGATCCCGTGTCGCAGAACTCGATGACCAGATAGGGCGAGGGCGGAGACAGATCCAGGCCTTCCTTGCGGCGAATTACATAGTGGATGTTGATGGTCAGTTTTCCACCCTCGGGCATGGCCTGGATGGCGTTCATGATCAGGTTCAGGCACACCTGCTGGATTTCATCAGGATCGCCGGGGATGGGACGCAGTTCAGGCTCGCAGTGCACCTCGGCTTCGATGCGGTGCTGCTTCAGGTTCTCTTCGACGAATTCCAGGGTTTCGCGCACGGCCTTCAGCACGTCCGCCTCGCTGGCGGTGGGGCGGCTCTTGCGGGAAGAGTCGAGGACCTGGCGGATGATCTTGGTGATGCGATCCACCTGGGTCGAGATGATCTCGGCGTTCTTCTGCACGTTGGCGGGTTCGTCCGCGCGCCGGGCCAGGGTGCGGGCGCGCCCGCCGATCACGTTCAACGGCGTGCCCACCTCGTGTGCGATCTCGGCCGCCATCTGGCCGATGGTGGCCAGCTTCTCGGCGCGGCGCAAGTGGGTCTCGGTGGCCACGCGGGCTGCGGTGGCGCGCGCCTCCTTCTCTCGCGCCTCGCGCAGGTAGTTCATCATGTCGTTGAACCGGCCAGCCAGGGTCCCGATCTCGTCGTCGCGTTCGGGCAGCACCGCGCGCGACATGTCGCCCTTGGATACGCCGTCGATGGCCTCGACCAGCCGGCGCAGGGGCGTGGCCACCCGGCGCATCAGCATCAGGTACACCGCGATGGCGAAGGCCACCACGAACGCCAGCAGCAGCGGGGCCAGCCGCTCCGTCGAGAGCAGCACCTCCTGGCCAATGAACTCGCCGTCACGGACCAGGCCCAAAAAGGCCACCACCTGTCGCGTGGGCTCGCCAGGCGAGGCGTTGTGCAGGGGAATGGCCATGGCATAGAAGGGCGGAATGCTCTTGAGGTCGAACAGCCGGCCCACGGGCGCGTCGAGCTTGGTGGCTTCTTCGACCAGGCCGGCCCACGAGTTGTTCGGGCGCTGGGCACCCCAGGCCACGGCCTCTAGTCGGAACGAGCCGCCCTTGCTCACCTGCGCGGTCACGCGCGCCTTGAGGGCTTCACCCGCCTTTTCCCGCGGCAGCGGTTCCATGCCAGTGGCCAGTGCCTCGGCCAGGGAGTGTGCCTCGCGATCCATCTCGCGCAGCTGATCCGCGTGCAGAACGACCAGCACGGCGCCCGTCGCCGCCGCGAGCACGGCGGCCATGAGCAACGTGGT
>Ga0302322_100004827_pt1 | contig 11768 bp, 13 predicted proteins | sample Fen_T0_2_FD_203757 | JGI IMG/M metagenome (GOLD analysis project Ga0302322, IMG submission 203757) | Peat permafrost microbial communities from Stordalen Mire near Abisko, Sweden - Fen_T0_2 | ecosystem: Environmental > Terrestrial > Soil > Wetlands > Permafrost | place: Sweden: Abisko... | reverse complement strand
ATGCCGATCTCGACGAGTTCACGCGCGTCACCGCGGTGTTCAACGATGCGCACCGCAAGGCGGTCGCCGCGATCCGCGCGAACGCGCCCGGCGTTCCCGTGGGGCTCACGTTGTCGATGACCGACTATCAGGCGCTCCCGGGCGGCGAGGCCGGGCGCGACGAGATGCGGGCAATGGCCGAGGACGCCTTCTTCGCAGCGGTCGCGCCCGACGACGATTTCTTCGGCGTGCAGACGTACTCGCGCTTCCGGGTGGACGCGAACGGGCTCGTCGGCCCGGAGGACGGCGTGCCGGTGCTGCCGATGGGCTACGAGTACTGCCCGGCGTCGCTCGGCAACACGATACGCCGCGCGTGGGAGGTCACCGGCGGCAACGTGCCGCTGTACGTCACCGAGAACGGCATCGGCACCGACGACGACACGCAGCGCACCGCGTACGTGGATGCTGCACTCGACGGGGTGCTCGACTGTCTCGACGAGGGCATCGACGTGCGCGGTTACACGTACTGGTCGCTGCTCGACAACTTCGAGTGGGCGTTCGGGTACCGCCCGCACTTCGGTCTCGTGGCGGTCGATCGCGCCACCTTCGCCCGTACACCGAAGCCGTCGTTCGAGCACTACGCCGACATCGTGCGCGCCAACTCCCACTGAGGCGCACTAGCGGCCGGGGACGGTGCCCCCGTCGACCGTGTACAGCTGGCCGGTGATCCACGACCCCTGGTCGGAGCACAGGTACACGACCATGTAGGCGATGTCCTCGCCGGTGCCGTGACGCCCGAGCGGCACCTGCTTCGCGATCAGCGCGTCCCACACCTCGCCGCGCGGCACATCGTCCATGCGGTAGGTGTCGATGATCCCGGGGCAGACGGCGTTGACCCGCACCTGGTGGCGGCCCATCTCACCCGACATCGCGGAGGTGAGCGCGTGGATGCCCGCCTTCGATGCTGCGTACGCCGCCGTGTTGGCGGCCATCATCTTCCCGCCGATCGACGAGATGTTCACGATCGAACCACCGTTGCCCTGCTCGACGAACGCCCGGCCGAACGCGCGGCTCATGTAGAACGTGCCGTTGAGGTTCACGTCGATCACGGTGCGCCACGCGTCGAGCTCGAGGTCGACGACGGGCTTGCGGTCCTCGCCGCGCGCGGCACCCGCGTTGTTCACGACGATGTCGACGCGACCGAACTCGTCGAGCGTGCGGGCGACAAGTGCGTCGACCGCGTCGGCGTCGGCGACGTTGCTCACCGCGGGGAGCGCGCGCCGCCCGAGCGCCCGCACCTCGTCGGCGACGGAATCGATGTCGCGCCACCCCGCGGCCTGCTCGTCGTCGGGGTAGCGCTCGGGGGCGCGTCCGGTGCCGGTGAGCACGACGTCGCAGCCCGCGCGGGCGAGCTCCACTGCGATCGGCCGGCCGATGGAACGCATGCGCCCTGCGCCGGTCACCACCGCGACCTTGCCCTCGAGTCCCGTCAACGTGAGTCCGCTCATGCTCGGAGTCTGGCAGAGCCGCCTGTGCAACAGTGGGCCCATGGAGATCGCACGACTCAACGGCGCGCTCGGCGGGCGCGTCACCGGCATCGACTGGGGCCGCGGCCTCACCCCCGACGAGCTCACCGGCATCGAGGCCGCGCTGTACGAGCACGGTGTGCTCGCGGTCGCGGCCGCGGGCATGCGCCCCGAGCAACACGTGCAACTCGCCGGGCACTTCGGCGAGTTCGAGCACCACGAGTTCTTCCGGAACCAGGGTGAGGGGCTCGAGCACATCACCGTGCTCGACTCCGACCTCGGCGACCGATCCAACATGTGGCACATCGACGAGCAGTTCCTCGAACGCCCGCCGATGGTCACGCTGACCTGCGCGATCCAGCTGCCGTCGTGGGGTGGCGACACGTCGTTCATCAGTCTGCACGCCGCCTACGAGGGTCTCTCGCCGAGGATGCAGCAGTACCTCGAGGGGCTCGTTGCGGTGCACGACCTGGGGATGGTCGCCGAGATGGTGTGGCAGGGCGGTGGGTGCGATGCGCCGCGCGTTGCCGACGACATCGCCAAGGGGAAGCAGGCCACGCATCCGGTGGTGATCACCCACCCGGAGAACGGCCGCCGGGCGATCTACCTGTCGCCCACCTACACCCGCTTCATCCAGGGCGTACCCCGGCTCGAGGCCGAGACCATCCTCGGGCTCCTGTACGCCCATGTGCAGAAACCCGAGTACGGGTACCGCCACCGCTGGGAGCTGGGCGACCTCCTGATCTGGGACAACCGCTCGGTGATGCACCAGGCCGCGTACGACTTCGGCGAGCGCCGGGTCATGCACCGCATCTCGGTGCTGCCACCGGAGTAGCCTGCCCCGATGCGCAGCACCGTTCGTGCCCTCGCCCGGCGTCCGTTCCACCTCGCCGTCGGCGCCCTGCTCCTGGTGGCCGGTCCCGCCCTCGTCGTCGTGAGTCAGGCAGCCCCGGCCGGCGCGGCGACCTTCACCGTCGACGACACTGCCGACGGTGCGCCGGTCTCCGCCGACTGCACCACGCCGGTCGCCGGGAGCTGCTCGCTCCGCGACGCGATCGCCGCGGCGTCGGCGACCGCCGGCCCGCACACCATCTCGCTCGCCACCGGTGTCACGTACCAGCTGACCTACTGCGACGCGACCACTGGTCGGGCCCTGCGGCTGAATTCGAACACGGTGGTCTCGATCGAGGGCAACGGCGCCACCATCCAGCAGACCTGCGCGCTCAGCGGTTCGAACGGCGTGATCACCCAGGGCGGTGCGGGCACCCTGAACGTGAGCGACGTCACGCTGACCGGTGGCAACAGCACCGACGGCACCGGTGGCATCCAGGCCGGCAACGACAACGCAGTCATCTCGGTCGACCACATCACGGTCACCGGCAACTCGGCGCCGTTCCAGCCCGGCATCGCCACGTGCGGCACGCTCACGATCGTCGACTCCACGATCGCCGGGAACACGTCGACGATCGTCGGGAACGACAACGCCGTCGTCCGCAACTGCAACGGCCCGATCCTGGTGGTGAACTCGACCATCACCGGGAACACCGGTGGTGGCATCGAGACCGGCGTCGGCGGCAGCCTCACCCTCGTGTACTCCACGGTCGCGGGCAACGTCTCGCCGGCGGCGGGCACCTCGAACATCAACGTCGCGGGCGACTCCTTCTCCTCGTTCGGCTCGGTGGTCACCGACCCGCTGGGTGGCGGCGTCAACTGCAGTGCCGCGGGCACGAGCGAGGGGTACAACTACGAGTCGGGCGGCGCCACCTGCGGCTTCTCCGCCGCCACGGATGTCTCCGACGGCGCCGACCCGCAGCTCGGGGCGCTCGCCGACAACGGCGGGCCCACGCAGACCATGCTGCCGGGGGTCACGAGCCCGTTGCTCGACCGGATCCCGGCGGCGAACTGCCAGGACGGCGACGCCACCGGTGTCACCACCGACCAGCGCGGTATCACCCGTCCGCAGGGAACGGGGTGTGACGTCGGGTCGGTCGAGGTCGCGTTCGTCGCCCCGCCGGTCCCGCCCGTCACCCCGGTCACTCCCGTGACGCCGGCGACACCGATCACCATCGCCCCCTCCTTCACGGGCTGACGCGCGGGAGCTGACATGGCGCTCGAAACGCTGACCGGCCGCGTTGCGGTCGTCACCGGCGCGGGGAGCGGGATCGGTCGCAGCCTCGCCGTCCGGTTCGCGACCGAGGGCATGCGGGTCGTCGCCGCCGACGTCGAGGGTGGCGCGCTCACGGAGACGATGGCGCTCCTGCCCGGCAACGCGATCGCCTGCGTGGCCGACGTTTCGAACCGCGACGACGTCTTCGCCCTCGCCGACACGGCCTACGTCGAGTGCGGCGCGGTCGACGTGCTGTGCAACAACGCCGGCGTGTTCCAGGGCGGCCTCATGTGGGAGACCAGCCCCGCAGACTTCGAGTGGACGCTCGGCGTGAACCTGTGGGGCATCCTCCACGGCATCGCCGCGTTCGTGCCGCGCATGGTCGCGCAGGACACCGACGGGCACATCGTGAACACGGTGTCGATGGCCGGGATCGCGAGCACGCCGTACAGCGGCGCCTACAACGTCTCGAAGTTCGCGGCGATGGCGGCGACCGAGTGCCTGGCCCACGACCTCGCGGCCACCGGCGCGCGGATCGGCGTGTCCGCCCTGTGCCCGGGCCTCGTCGCGACCGGTATCGCGCACTCGCGCCGCAACCGGCCCGAATCTCTGGCGAGTGAGCAGACCGCGGCAGCCGACTTCGTGGAGCAGGCGCTGCGCGACTCCGCCGCAGCCCAGGGCCGGCACCCCGACGAGGTCGCCGGCCTGGTCGTCGACGCGATCCGGAGCGGCGAGTTCCTCGTCCCGACGCGTGACAGCTTTGCCCGGCAGCTCACCGAGCGCGCCGAGGACCTCGCTGCCCGGCGCGTCCCCCGCAGCCCCGCTTTCGACTGACCCGACCGTCCGCCCTCGCTCGCGTCCGCTCACTCCGTCTAGGTTGCGGCCGTCTCGCCGGGTCGGCCGGCGCGTACGGGGGAGCCGAACATGAGCGAAGTCGTCGTCGTCACCGGGATCGGTGGCATGGGAGTGGTCGCGGCACGCCGCCTCGGGAACGGGCGCAAGCTCGTGATCGCCGACTTCGACGGCGCGAAGCTCGCGAGTGAGGCCGCCGCGCTCGCCGCCGACGGCTTCGACGTCACCTCCGTGGAGGTCGACGTGTCCGACCGGGCATCGGTGGCCAAGCTCGTGGCGACCGCGGGCGGGTTGGGCACGCTGCGCGCGTTGGTCCACACCGCGGGGCTCTCGCCGACGATGGCGACCGGCGAGCGGGTGCTCCAGGTCGACCTGCTCGGCACCGAGTACATCCTCGAGGCGTTCACGTCCCTGGTCACGCAGGGCACCGTCGCGGTGTGCATCGCGTCGATGGCGGGCTACATGTCGCCGCTCACCTCGGAGCAGTGCGCCGCGTTCATCAAGGCGGAAGCCGACGACCTGCTCGATCTCGTCGGCCCCACCGAGGGCCTCGACTTCGGCATGACGTACTGCATCGCCAAGCGGGTGAACCACCTGCGGGTCGAGCGCTACGCAGGGATCTGGGGTCCGCTCGGCGGCCGGGTCGCGAGCATCAGCCCCGGCATCATCTCCACGCCGATGGGGCAGCAGGAGATGAGCGAGGGCTCGACCGAGCAGATGCAGGCGCAGCTCGACATGTCGGCGGTTCCCCGCATCGGTACCGCCGAGGACATCGGCGCCGCGGTGCAGTGGCTGTGCGGGCCGGAGGCGTCGTTCGTGACCGGCATCGACCTGCGCGTCGACGGCGGCGTCACCGCCGCCATCCACTCCATGGGCTTCGGGCTCTGAGGTCGGTCTGATGGCGGGTCGGGTCGAGGGCAAGGTCGCGATCGTCACCGGTGGTGGTTCCGGCATCGGCGCGGCCACCAGCAAGCTGCTCGCGTCGGAGGGCGCGGCGGTGTGCGTGGCCGATCTGATCGGTGAGCGCGCCGCGCAGATCGCCGACGAGATCGTCGCGGCCGGCGGGCAGGCGATCGGCGTCGCCGCCGACGTGAGCGTCGAGGCCGACGTGATCGCGATGGTCGCCGCGGCGGTCGACACGTTCGGCGGGCTCGACGTGTTGCACAACAACGCCGCGCTCACCGACCCCGACCTCTTCGCTCCGGATCAGCGCATCACGGAGATGCCGGTCGACACGTGGGATCTCACCATGGCGGTCAACGTGCGTGGGCCGATGCTCGGGTGCAAGCACGCGATCCCGCGCATGATCGAGCGGGGTGGCGGCTCGATCATCAACATGTCGTCGACGTCGTCGCGCCTCGGCGATCACACCCGTACCGCGTACGGCGTGTCGAAGGCCGCGGTGAACACGCTCACCAACTACGTCGCGACGCAGTACGGGCTCGACGGCATCCGCTGCAACACCATCTCACCGGGCCCGATCCTCACGCCGGCGCTGCGCAACAACATCCCGCCCGACGTCGCCAACGTGATCCAGCGAAACGTGCTCACGCCGCGCCTCGGTGAGCCCGACGACATCGCGTACCTGGTGCTCTACTTCGCGTCCGACGAGTCGGCCTACGTCACCGGTCAGTACATCGGCTGCAACGGCGGGCTCGACGCGCACCAGCCGCACCTCGGCGAGCGCATCGACGCGGTGCGCGCCGAACAACTCGCCCTGCGCGACCAGAGGTAGCTCAGCCGCCGGCGTAACGGAGCGCGGTCTCCGCGAGCCAGCGCACCGAGCCCATCGTGCCGGCGGCGCGCTCCGGGTCGGTGAGGGAGATGCGCTTGGCCGCGCCCTGCGAGATCACCGCGAGCTTGTACGTCGCGAAGCTGATGTAGAAGTCGATGTGCGACACGTCGATGCCGCTCGTGGCCTGATAGCGCGCGAGCAACGTGTCGGCATCGGGGAACCCCGCGTTGGCCCGGTGGGCCTGCGGCCGGCGGGTACTCCACAGGCGCTCGCCCACCTCGCCCCAGTACATGAGCAGCGTGCCGACATCGGAGAGCGGGTCGCCCAGCGTCGACATCTCCCAGTCGAGCAGCGCCAACATCGTCGTGGGGTCGTCGGCGCGGAACATCGTGTTGTTGAAGCTGTAGTCGCCGTGCACGATGCCGTAGCGGCCCTCGGGCGGCAGCATGGCCTCGAGGCGCACCACGACCGCGTCGATCTCGGCGACCGGTTCGATCTCCGACGCGGCCCACTGCTTCTGCCAGCGCGAGAGCTGGCGGGCCATGAACCCGGCGGGCCGGCCGAATTGGCCGAGGCCGACGGCTTCGTAGTCGGTCGTGTGCAGGTGGGCGAGCACGTCGGCGAGTTCGTTGGTCGCGCCCCGCGCCTGCTCTTCGGTGATCTCGGCGACCGCGTCGACGTCGTCGTAGACCACGCCGTCGAGTCGCTGCATGAGGTAGAAGGGCGCGCCGATCACCGACTCGTCGTCGCAGAGCGCGACCTGCGGCGCGACGGGAACGTCGGTGCCCTGCAGCGCGGCCTGCACGGTGTGCTCGCGGGTCATGTCGTGTGCGGTGGCGAGCACGTGGCGCAGTGGCGGACGGCGCAGCACCCAGTCGTTGGCGTCGTCACGCACCCGGAAGGTGAGGTTCGAGGACCCGCCCGCGAGCTGGTCGACCCGCACCGGGCCCTGCGCACTCTCGACGTTGGCGGCGATCCACGCCCCGAGCGGGCCGGAGGGCACCGCTTCTTCGACGTCGACCGGATTCGTCTGCTCAGCCATGAGCGCGCACGCTATAGGGTCCGCCGGGCAGTCACCATCCGAACGCAGCACGTGAAGCAGCACGGGGGAACGCAATGGGTCAGCTCGACGGGAAGGTCGCGGTCGTCACCGGCGGGGGCCGCGGGATCGGCCGGGCCATCGCCAAGCGGTTCGCCGACGAAGGCGCCGACATCGTGATCTCGTCGCGCACGCAGTCCGATCTCGACGCCGTCGTGGCCTACGCCGAGTCGGTCGGTCGCACGGGGGTGGCGGTGGTGGCCGACTCCACCACCAAGGAGGGCGCGCAGGCGCCCGTACTCACGGCGCTCGAGCGCTTCGGCCGGGTCGATGCGCTCGTGAACAACGTGGGCGGCACGATCGGGCGGCACCACGACCCGTTCGCCGACGACCCGGACGGCTCGTTCGAGCGCACGCTCACGTTCTGTCTCACGTCGGTCTACTGGACCACGCAGGCCGCGTTCCCGGCGATGCGCGACGCCGGGGGCGGGCGCGTCATCAGCATCGGCTCGGGCGCGTCGAAGCACGCGAGCGGCACGGTGTCGTACACCGCGGCCAAGCACGGGCTCGTCGGCCTCACCAAGCAGCTCGCCGCCGCGGCCGCGCCGCACAACATCAACGTGAACCTGCTCTGCCCGGGGTGGACGAACACGTCGCTGGTCGACTGGGACAACATCGCGAAGCGGCGGGGTGTGTCGGTGGAGGTCGCCCAGGAGTCGGCCTTCGCCGACTCCGCGCAGCACCGCATCCTCGAACCCGAGGAGCTGAGCGACATGGCCGTGCTGCTCTGCGCCGACGGCGGCCGCGGCATCACCGGTCAGGTGATCAGCGTCGACGGCGGCTACCGCCTCTGACCCGGAGCGCGCTGCGAGCGCCGCGCCCACACGGCGAAGAGCGGATCGCCGAGACGCGACGGCTCGGTGCGGCGGGAGACGACGGGTGCATCCCATCCCTCCGCGCGGCGGAAGTACGTCGCCACGATCTCGCAACGCTGCTCGTCCGTCGCCGACAACCAGCCCCTGATCGCACGCGTGGGGAAGCACCGGTTCGAGAAGGTGCACACGAACGGCGCGCCCGGTCGCAGGACTCTCGCGACGTCGGTGAACACCGCGACGGGTTGGGTGAGGTAGTCGACCGAGACGCAGCAGACCGCAGCGTCGAAGCGCGCGGATGTGAACGGCAGTTGCGGATCGGTGTTCAGGTCGTGGACCACGATTGCGTGGGCCTGCGGATTCGCGCCGAGTTCCTCGGCGTTCATGCCCAGCACCGTGAGTTCGGCGGGAGGCTGCCGGAAGTGGGAGACCCACGAGCCCATCAGGTCGAGTACCTCGCCGGCGATGGCCAACTCGACGTAGAGGTCGCCCACCGCGGCGATGGCCGCGGCGTCGATGTGCGTGACCATGCGGGGCCAGGAGTAGAACGACGCGTCGGACGACGGATCGGCCCGATCGAAGAACCCGGGTGGGAAGGCGGTGGGCATGCTGCTAGCGGAGCATGCCGCCGCTGACGATGTGGTCCTCGCCGGTGGTGTACGACGATGCGTCGGACGCGAGGTAGAGCGTCGCGCCGACGATCTCGCGGCAGTCGGCCACTCGCTTCAGGATCGTGGCCTGCGCGGAACGGGACGCGAAGCCGTCGTCCATGCGATCGGCGCCGCGCATCATCTCGGAGTCGAACGGGCCCGGGCAGATCGCGTTCACCCGGATGCCGAGGTCCGCAAACTCGCGCGCCATCGAGCGGGTGAAGGTGATGAGTGCGGCCTTGAGCGATGTGTACACGCCCACGCCCGCGCCGCTCTGGAACGCGCCGACGGTCGAGATGTTGACGATCGAACCCTTGCCGAGCTCGGCCATGTGGGGCGCGACGAGGCCGGCGAGGCGCACCGGCCCGCGCAGGTTCACCTCGTAGAGCTTGTCGAAGTAGGCCTGCTGGATGCCGATCACCGGCATGGGCCCGGGGTGGATGCCCGCGTTGTTCACGAGCACGTCGATGCGCCCGAACTTCTCGATCACCCGGTCGACGAACGGCTCGGCCGCGTCCCAGTCGCCCATGTGCAGCGCGGCGGCGAACGCCTCGTTGCCGGTCCGCTCGGTGATCTCCGCGGCGACGGCCTCGCACGCGTCCTGGTTGCGGCTCGACACCACCACGTTGGCGCCCGCCTGCGCGAGTCCGAGCGCCATGTCGTAGCCGAGGCCCTTGGTGGAGCCGGTGACGATCGCCACGCGGCCGTCGAGACTGAAGAGATCGATGAGCGACTGGTCCATGGCGGGGGAGCCTATTGTCGCTGCGCATGGGCGCAAGTTGGGTCACGAGCGAGATGCGCGCCGCGGTCGGGAGTGAACTCGGCCGCAAGGTGTCGTTCCCGGTGAGCGAGTCCGACATCCGGCGCTGGGCGCTGGCCACCTGGTACCCGGCGGCGCCGCCGCGGCGCTTCTGGGCACCCGACACCGACATCACCGCACCCGAGGACTTCAACCCCTTCGCGTGGATGACGGTGCCGCCCGACGGCACGGAACCCGACCTGGGCCGTGGGGGTTACCGCGGGCCGGAGCAGACGCTCGGCCTCGAGCCGCCGACCACCACGTCGATGATCAACGGCGGCCGGGTCACGACCTACGGCGAACCGATGCGGCCGGGCGACGTCATCACCTCGGTCAATCGCCTCACCGACTACTTCGAGCGGGAGGGCCGCCTCGGCCTGATGCTCTTCACGGTGAGCACCGACACGTGGACCAACCAGCGCGGCGACACGGTGAAGACCGAAGTCGCCACCTACATCCGGTATTAGGGAGAGCGATGGCTGCCAGCGTCACCATCGGCACCGAGGTGCCGGAGTACGTGCGCACGACCGACCTCGCGAACTGGAACCGCTACGCGGCGGTGAACGACGAGTTCGTGCCCATCCACATGGACGACGAGGCCGGACGGGCGGCCGGGTTCCCGAGCGCGTTCGGGATGGGCAACCTGCTGTGGGCCTACCTCCACAACATGCTGCGCGACTGGATCGAAACGGAGTTCGCCGGCGACGGCCGCATCGTGTCGGTCGACCTGTCGTTCCGTTCCCCGAACCTGCGCGGCCAGACCGTTGCCGCGCGCGGCACGGTCACCGATGTGCGCGAAGAAGGCGGCGCGACCCTCGTGGACCTCGATGTCGCGGTCGTCGATCGCGACGCGCCCGACACCGTGCTCGCACCGGGGAAGGCGACGATCGCGATCGGGTAGGTCAGGTGCCGGGCAGCACCAGGATCTTGCACTGCGAGCGCGAGCCGTCGAGCTCCCGGAACGCCGCGTCGACGCCGTCGAGTCCGATGCGGTCGGTGACGAACGGCTCCGGGTCGATCACTCCGTTCCCGAAGGCGTCGATCACGTATGCGAACTCCGGGCGTGTGTAGTACACGACGAAGTCCATGGTGATCTCCTTGAGCACCGCGGTGATCGGTGTGAACGGATCCGGGTAGGTGCACACGCCGGCGATCACGACCCGCCCGTGCAGGCCGGCTGCGCCGACGGCGACGTCGATCATGCCGGGGATGCCGACGCACTCGAAGACGACGTCGAAGCCGGTGCCGATGTCGCCACTGGTGGGATCGACCACGCTCGTGGCGCCGAACCGGCCGGCTGCTTCGCGCCGCTCGGGCGACGGGTCGGACACCACCAGCTCGCCGGCGCCGAACTGGCGCGCCCACACGGTGACCGCGAGGCCGACGGGACCGCCACCGACGACGAGGACACGCGTGCCCGGCGTCAACTGCGCCCGCGCCACCGCGTGCAACCCGACGGCCAGCGGTTCGGTGAGCGCCCCCATCTCGGGGTCGAATCCCTCGGGGAGCGCGAACGTCTCCCGAGCGCTCACCCGGACGAACTCCGCGTAGGCGCCGCTGCTGCCGCCGACGCCGACGAGGTCGGCCTGCACACAGTGTGCGGGCTCACCGGCCCGGCACGGCGGGCACACCCCGCATCCGATGATCGGCAGCGAGGCGACCCGCTGGCCCTCGCGCCACGGGCCGCTGTCGCTCCCGCACGCGACGATCTCGCCCGCGAACTCGTGTCCCATCACCAGGCCGCTCGGCATGTGGTGACGCATCTTGATGTCGGACCCGCAGATGCCGCACGCGTCGACCCGCAGCACCAGCTCGCCGGGGCCGGGTGACGGGTCGGGCACCTCTGCGACCTCGAAGCCGTGGGTGTCGGTGAGCACTGCAGCACGCATGCGCGCACTCTACGCCGTTAGGGTCGGGCCCGTGCAGGACGAGACCGCGAGCGTAGGCACCCTGGTCACCGGCATCGACTTCGCCGAGGGACTGCGGTGGCACGACGGCCGCCTCTGGTACTCCGACTTCCACCGGCACGGCGTGTTCGCCTGCTCGGCGGACGGTGCCGAGGAACGCATCCTCACCCTCGATGACTCGCCGAGCGGGCTCGGCTGGTTGCCCGACGGACGCCTGCTCGTCGTCTCGATGCACGATCGCCGCGTGCTGCGGCGCGAGCCGGACGGCACGCTCGTGGAACACGCCGACCTGCGCGAGGTCG
>Ga0302322_100004826_pt1 | contig 11769 bp, 11 predicted proteins | sample Fen_T0_2_FD_203757 | JGI IMG/M metagenome (GOLD analysis project Ga0302322, IMG submission 203757) | Peat permafrost microbial communities from Stordalen Mire near Abisko, Sweden - Fen_T0_2 | ecosystem: Environmental > Terrestrial > Soil > Wetlands > Permafrost | place: Sweden: Abisko... | reverse complement strand
AAGATCGAGGGCGGCTACCACGGTGGGTACGACGCCCTGCAGGTGTCGGTCAAGCCGGCCGTCGCCGATGCCGGACCGGAGGAGCGCCCCACGCCCGTCGTGCCGTTCGAGGTCGAGGCCGGCACCGTCTACGTCGTGCCCTTCAACGACATCGAGCTGATGTCGGAGATCATGGCTGAGCATGGAGACGAGATCGCGGCGATCGTCATCGAGCCCGTCCTGGAGAACCTGGGCATCGTGCTCCCTGACGCGGGCTACCTGGCGGCCGTGCGCGCGCTGTGCGACGAGCACGGCACGCTGCTCATCTTCGACGAGGTCAAGACCGGCCTGACCGCGGGCTACGCGGGCGCCTCCCTGCGCGTCGGGGTCACCCCCGACCTTGTGACGCTGGCCAAGAGCATCGGCGGCGGGCTGCCGCTGGCCGCGTTCGGTGGTCGCGAGGAGGTCATGGCGGCGGTCACCGACGGGCGCATGCCGCACTACGGCACGTACAACGGCAACCCGCTCGTCATGGCTGCGGCCGCCGCAGTCGACGAGATCTGCACCCATGAGGCACTCGCGGCTGCGGAGGCCGTCAATCTCGAAGCGCTGCAGGCTCTCGACGGCGTCATCGATCGCTACGAACTGCCGGCGCACACGATCGGCTTCGGCGTGAAGGGCGCGGTGACCTGGTCACCCACCCCGGTGCGCAACTACCGGGACTACAAGCGCACCGACTTCGGCATCGCCGAGCTGAGCTGGCTGTGGGGGGTCAACCGCGGCATCCTCACGCCGCCCGGTCTCGACGAGCAGTGGCTGGTCTCGTTGGCGCACACCAGCGCCGAGATGGGCCAATTGGTCACCGACTTCGAGGAGCTCGCGCAGGCCGTCCGGGCGTGACCGAACCACCTGCGCACCGAGCAATCAGGTGAGCAGGTGACCGCGGGCGATGCTGGTGGCGCTGTGGGCGGCGTTGCCGTCGAACTGCTCGAGCGAGACGTCGACGACCGGGAAGGCCTTCGGGTCAAGTCCTGACGGCAGGGCGAACGTCGACGGTCCGCCCGGGCTCAGCGTGCCGAGGGCGACCATGGTCGACGTGTCGGGGGTGGCCATCCAGACCTCGTAGTAGCCGCTGCCGGCCGCCGACAGGCCGGGCAGCTCGACGGTCAGCGCCATGCCCGCGTCGCCCTTCTCGACGCTCGCCGTCCCCCGGGCTCCGGACGTGCCAATGGGGTCAAGCGGGGTGGTCGCGACGACCTGGTCGCTGCCGGGAGTGGTGCTCAGCGCCGTGACCAGACCGGCCCCCGCGAGGAGTCCGACGGCCGCGGCCGCGGCCGCCACGATCCACGTTCGCGGCCGGCGGCGCTGGCGTCCCGCGTCGAGGGAGGCCACGCCTTCTGAGGAGTCCTGGGCGAGCTCGGCGGTGATGCCCTGCCACACCGACTCCGGGGGCGCGACCGGTCGGTCGGCGGGCTCGATCGTGCGGGCGGTACCCACCACGGCCGACAGCTGGTCGAGACGACTCTGGCAGCGCGCGCAGGTGGACAGGTGCACCTCGTCCTCCGGGCGTGCTGACTCGCCGAGGGCGATCAGCGCAAGCTCGTCGTCATCACAGTGCGACACCATCCACCTCCAATCTCGTGCGAAGCCGTTCGAGCGAACGACGTATGTGGCTCTTCACGGTTCCGAGCGGCAGGTCCAGCACGCTGGCGATCTGCCCGTGCGTGAGGTCCTGGAAGAACGCGAGTTCCATGATCCTGCGTTGCGGCTCGCCGAGGCGCTCCAACTCGTCGGCCAGAAGCACCCGATCGACGACGGCCTCCGTGGCCGGGCCCGCCGGGGCGTCCTGTTCGGCCCGCGCCACTGCGTCGACCCGCCGGACCTCACGGGAGCGCTCCTCCCAGTGATCGGCGATCCGTCGCTTGGTGATCGTCAGCAGCCAGGCCGGCAGTGAGCCCTTGGCCGGGTCGTAGCCGGCACGCCCGCGCCAGGCCGAGACGAAGACCGCCTGGGTGACGTCGGCTGCGTCGGCGTCGCTGCCCACGCTGCGCAGGGCCACGGTGAAGACGAGCGGGGACCATCGACGGTACGCATCCGCCAAGGCCGCGTCGTCTCCAGCGTGGAAGCGCTGGGCGATGGCCGTGTCGTCGGTCAAGCTCCGCTCCGGGTCAGGGGACAGGGTCGGCGCAGGCAGGGCCCGCAGTTCAGTATGCGTGACGGCCCTCCTCTCGCAACCCACCCAGGGGGCAAAGTGCCCCTGCGGTCTTCGAACACCCCTACTTCGGTCGCAGGGCCCGTCTTGGATGCAGCCGCGCTCGAAAAAGAAAGTTGAAGAAATCTTGGCGCGGTTGCATCCAGCGCGCACCCGGAGCCCGAAGTAGTGGCATGAACCGTCCACCCGGGGCGGACCGAACCGAAGGGCTCCACCATGAACCGACAGCTCCGTCGCGTTGCTCTCGCTGCCGCCGTGCTCATTCCCGTGAGCCTCGTGGCCGCGGCCCCGTCAGCCTCCGCGGCAAATGACGGCACCACCTCGCTGGCCACCGTCCTCAAGGCCGGCACGGCGAAGTTCGATGGCAACCACAAGGACTACGACATCGTCACCAAGGCCGTCGAGGCCGTCCTCGCTGCCAAGCCGAACTCGCCGGTGAAGGTGCTGGCCGATGGCACCACCGCACTCACCGCGTTCATCCCCAACGATCAGGCGTTCATGAACCTCGCCTCTGCGCTGAGCGGCAAGAAGGTCATGACCGAGGCTGCGGCCTTCGCGGCGGTTGCCGGGCTGGGCATCGACACGGTCGAGAAGGTGCTGGAGTACCACGTCGTTCCCGGTGCCACGATCATGTCGGGCGATGCGCTCAAGGCCAATGGCGCCAAGCTGAAGACGGCTCTGCCGGGCAAGGTCATCAAGGTCCAGGTCACCGGCGCCCCGGCGATCATCCTCAAGGACTACAACGCGAAGCTTGCGAACCCGAAGGTGATCCTGAGCCAGGTCGACATCAACAAGGGCAACAAGCAGGTCGCGCACGGCATCGACGCCGTGCTCATGCCGACCAGGTAGTCGTCCCGCTTCCCCATCTGGGCTGGCTGCCCCACGGCCTCAACGGTCGAGGGGCAGCCAGCCCAGCACGCGTTGGATGCCCGCATCCCAGTAGTCCCAGTCATGGTCGCCGGGGCGGATGTCCGCCGTCACGTTGATCTCGCGCTGGGCCGCGAGGCCGAGGAAGTACTCATTGGCGCGGAACAGGAAATCCTCCGTGCCGCAACTGACATACAGCGGCGGGAGCATCGCGGGATCGGCCGACTGGAGCAGGTGCAGGACGTCGTCATGCGTTCCGTCCGTGGGCCCCTCGTCGAAGACCTGGTGCATGATGCGGGCGAACTCCGGATCGGCCATGGGGCTCGGATGGCTGACCGCCAGGGCTCCGGACAGGCTCGCCGCGGCACCGAACCGCCACGGCTCGCGCAGCGCCCACTTCATGGCTCCGTACCCGCCCATGGACAGCCCGGCCACGAAGGTGTGCTCCGGCCGGGGCGATACCCGGAAGAACTGCTGCACGATCGCCGGCAGTTCCTGGGTGAGATAGGTCCAGAACGGCAGCCCGTGAACGGCGTCGCTGTAGAAGCTCTTATGCACCTGGGGCATCACGACAGCGAGCCCGAGCGGCTCGACGTAGCGCTCGATCGACGTGCGGCGCACCCAGGCGGTGTCGTCGTCGCTGAGGCCGTGCAGGAGGTAGAGGACCGGCGGCGGTCCGGCTCCGATCGCGCCTCCGCTGCCGATGTGCCCGGCTGCCTTCTGCGGAAGGATCACGGTCATCGAGGTGGACAGGCCGAGGACCTCCGAGAAGAAGTCGCAGCGCATCAGGGCCATGCGGTCACACCCTGACGACGGACTTCGCCGCCTCGGACTCGAGGGCTGCGGCGAAGACCCGATGGGACTCGAGCGCCTCACGCGGGGTGGCCGTGCCGAAGCGATCGCCCAGTTCACCGACCCGCTCGGCGAAGTACGCCGCCCACATCTGCAGCAGGGCATCGAGGAAGCCGAACTCGAAGATCCCCCCGGTGACCACCGGCCACACCGTGGCGTGACCAGGCTGGACCTCCTCCCACACCTGCTCGCCATCGCGGCGGGAGAAGCGTTGCAGCACATGGGAATGCCGAGTGGTGAAGCGCACTCCACCGTCCATGCCCAGTGCCTCGAAGGACCAGGAGTTCATCTGTCCCGGCGCGATGCGCCTCGTCTCCCACAGCATCGTGAAGCGGCGCTCGTCGTCGCTCGTCGGCACGCGCATCGCCAGCAGGGCGTTGTCCCACGTGTCGCACGGCACCGGGAAGCCGTCCGGCCCTGGCCGTTCGGTGACCACGTTGTCGAGCATCGCGTACACGCTCTCGGGCCGGTAGCCGAGCCTGAGCGGCACATGCGCCACGTGCATGCCGAGGTCGCCCATGACGCCGATCTCGCCGCAGGTCTCGATGCGGCGCTTCCAGTTGATCGCCTTCGAGCGATCGATGTCGGACGAGTGCGCGAAGCCGGACCGCACCTCCAGAATGTCGCCGAGAGCTCCGGAGGCTGCGTACGCGTAGGCCCGCTGCGCACCCGGGAAGTACGGCAGTTCGCTGCACACGCGCACGAAGGCATTGGACGACTCCACGGCCGCCACGATGCGCTCGGCCGCCCCCAGGTCGATCCCGAACGGCTTCTCGCCGAGGAAGTCCTTGCCCGCCTCGGCGGCCGCGAGGTAGATCTCCTCGTGCAGGTTGTGCGGAACCGCGATGTACAGCACGTCGATCGAGTCGTCGTCGACGAGCACCCGCCAGTCGTCGGTCAGCGTCTCGACCGAGGCGATGCTCGCGAACCAGTCGCGCGCCGCCGGAACGGGATCGGCGACCGCGACGATGCGCGGCGCTGCCGGGTGGCCCACGAGCTGAGGCCAGCGACCGCACACCACCGCCAGTTCGCGACCCATCAGGCCGCCGCCGATGATGCCGATGCGTACCGGCTGGCTCATGACGCCGCGAGGATCTCGCTGGCCTTCGTGGCGTCGGCTCCCTCGTGGAGCATGGCCATGAGGGCGCGCGTGAGACCGGCCGGGTTGTCGTGCTGGATCACGTTGCGGCCGTAAACGATTCCGGCTGCACCCTGCTCGAGGACGGCCTGCGTGCGGCGGAACAGCTCGTCGTCCGGCACCTTGCCGCCGCCGCGTACGAGGACGGGGATGCCGGTCGCGATGCGGATGACCTCGTGGTAGTCGTTCGGATCCTCCGTGGGGTCTGCCTTGATGATGTCTGCGCCGAGCTCCACGGCCTGACGGACGAGCGGAACGATCTTTTCGACGTCGCCGTTGACGCCGTAGCCGCCTGTGCGCGTGGCCTGCATGACGAGGGGCTCCACCATCAGGGGCATGCCGTACTTCTCGCAGTCGGCCTTCGCGGCGAGGATCGACCGGATGCAGGCCTCCTTCACGGCCGGTTGATCCGGGAGGTCGAACAGGTTCGCGACGATGCAGGCGGCGTCACGACGCACGCCGGCGAGCGCCGGCTCGGGGATGATGAGGTCGAACATGTAGTCGGGCAGGGGCGTGCCGTAGACATTCGCGATGTCGGTGCGCAGCACCAGAGCGGGCCGTTCGCGACCGCCCATGCCCTGCAGGATGTGCGCCTGTCCGATCGTCATCTGAATGGCATCGGGGGCCGCCGCGACCAGGGTCGCCACCGCGCTGCGCAGGTCGTCGATGCCGGCGAGGAAGCTGCGCTCGCCGAAGAAGCCGTGGTCGACGGCGATGTCGAAGCACCGACCGGAGTCGGGGTTGAACAGTCGGCGCATGCGGTACGAGACATCGGACATGTCGGGCTCCTGTGGTGGCGGATTCGGGCTCGCTTGAGTCTGCTGCTCAGTAACGTAACCCACGGACGGACGCGACGAGGAGGGCGATGACGGACGAGATCCTCGTGGGCGTCGACTGCGGGACCACGTCCATCAAGGCACTGGCCGTCTCCCTCTCCGGAGAGGTGCTGGCCTCGGCTTCACGCACCACGCCGTGGCGGCACCACGGACCCAACTCCGATGCGGATCCGCGGGACCTCGCCGACACGGCGATAGCGGTGTGCGCGGAGGCTGCGGAGCAGGTCGGTCGGGCCGTGACCGTTCGCGGAATCGGGGTGACGGGCATCGCCGAGGCAGGCGTGCTGCTGGACCGGCAGGGCGAGCCGTGCGCGCCGACTCTGGCGTGGTTCGACCCCCGGGGCGATGCCGGTCCGATCAAGGAGGTCGTCTCCCGTCGGGACTTCCAGCGCGCGACCGGCCGGCGCCTGAACTCCAAGCCCTCCTTCTCGAAGATCGTGTGGCTGCAGCGGAACATCCCGTCGGCGTCATCTGCGGTACGTCACCTGTGCGTGGCCGAGTGGATCGTGCGGGCCATGGGCGGCGAGGAGGTGTCCGAGGCGTCGTTGACGTCGCGCACCGGACTGATGGAGCTCGCGACCCGCGAGCCATGGTCGGTGGCGAACGAGGTGGTGGGCGACTTCCTGCCGCGCCGGCGGGTGTGGGCGGGCGAGGACGCGGGCAGGACGGGCGCCGCCGTGCCCGACGTGCTCAGGGGCGCCGTCCTGTCGGTGGCCGGCCTGGACCATCAGGCGGCAATGCTGGTCCTCGGAGCAGCCCGAGAAGGAGCACTGCTCGACTCGATCGGCACCGCGGAGGCCCTCATCCGGACGCTCCGCCCGGTGAGCGTCGACGATGTCGAACGGCTGACCGATCACGACATCGACGTCGACTGGTCGGTCGTCCCGGACCACCAGATCCTCATCGCCGGGCGGGTCACGGGCCTGACGCTGGAGCGACTGTCGGCGATGCTCGGGGCTACCGACCGCCAGACCCGACGTGCCCTCGGCGAGGCGGCCATGGCGACCGACCGCGACGAGAACTCCCCGCGGCTGGTCGACATCGGCAACCATGCGGTGAGCCTTGTGGGCATCACCGATGGCATCAGCCCGGCGCTCGTCTGGCGGTGCGCGGTCGAGGACCTGACGGAGTACTCGGGGGCCTCGCTGGACCTGATGTCGGAGATCGCCGGTCCGCCGGCGTCGGCAGTCCTGGTGGGCGGGTGGAGTCGCAATCCGATGGTCGCCCACGCCAAGCGCGCACAACTGGGCGACTACGCCACCAGCGACCTGCAGGAGCCGGGTGCGCTCGGAGCGGCGTTCTTGTCGGGAGTCGCCGCGGGGATGCTTGCCCGTCCGGCGCCGGACGGGCTGCCCGTCTGGCGCTAGTCGTCGCTGCCCGCTGTCAGTGGGTGATGAGCAGCTCGATGGCGATCACGAGCGCACCCATCACGCCGTATCCGAGGGCGAAGGTGAACTGGCGGCCACGTCCCAGACCGGCCTTGCGGGCCGCGAAGGCACCCCAGAAGGCCAGGCTGAGCAGGCCGAGGAACTGGAGGACCTCGATGATGACGTTCGCGTCCCAGCTGAAGATCGTCAGGATCGTCATGAGGATGATCGGCGGCACGGCGATGAGCAGGTACTTGGCATTCTCGCGGGTCAGCCGCCACCGGTCGGAGCGACTGAGCCTTCGGCCGTGTCGGATCTGGAAGTCGAGCGCTTCGGAGAATCCGTGCGCCATGGCCAGCGCGATCAGCGGAGCGAAGGAGACCGCGATCAGCTCGAGCAGCGGACCGCGGCCCAGGGGATCGGTTCCCTGGTCGTACAGCGCGTAGCCCACCATCAGCATGATCGTGCCGTAGATGATCTGGTGCGGATCCATCCAGAAGCGCCCGAGCCGCACGCGCAGGTCGAGGGGTGCCTCTGTCCCGATCGGCGGCTCAGTCACGCCCCAAGCCTGCCACGCGCTCGCGCAGGCGTCGCCGGGTGTACGACTGGGCGCCTCGAGCAGCCCTGCCCGTCCGGCTCGTCCGATGCAGCCGGCAGACGGATCCGGTGCCGGCGCGGTTGAATGGCCGAGCCGCCCGCGGAGATACCGAGGGAGGCGTGAGGAGTGCACCGTGGCCACCGTCAACCGTGAGCGACTGGCTGAACTGCTGGAGCGCGAACGCGGCGAGCACCGTCGTCGAACGTCTGCCTCACGCGCCGCGTTCGAGGCTGCTGACCACCTGCTGGGCCGCGTGCCGATGACGTGGATGAACAAGTGGTCCGGCGGCTACCCGCTCTACCTCGCGCAGGCGCATGGTAATCGCGTCGTCGACATCGACGGCAATGAGTACGTGGACTTCGCTCTGGGAGACACCGGGTCCATGGCCGGGCACTCGCCAGAGGCGACCGTCGCTGCGGTCACGAAGCGCATCGGGGTCGACGGGGGCATCACGACGATGATGCCCAGCCTCGACGCCGAGTGGGTTGCCGCAGAGCTGACCCGGCGGTTCGGCCTGCCGCTGTGGTCGTTCAGCCTCACCGCGACCGACGCCAACAGGTGGGCGTTGCGCATTGCTCGCATGGTCACCGGCCGCCCGAAGGTCATGGCCTTCTCGTACTGCTACCACGGCTCCGTTGACGAGACGTTCGTGATCATGGGACCCGAGGGCACCACCCTCCCGCGAGGTGGGAACGTCGGCCCGGCGGTTCCCGTGAGCCAGACGACCCGCGTCGCGGAGTTCAACGACATCGCCTCGGTGGAGGCCGGCCTCGCGCATGGTGACGTCGCGGTGCTCGTCATGGAGCCTGCCCTCACCAACATCGGCATCGTGCTCCCCGAGCCCGGCTTCCTCGAGGCCTGTCGCGAGCTGTGCACGCGCTACGGCACCTTGCTCCTCATCGACGAGACGCACACGATCTCCGCCGGCCCCGGCGGGTGCACAGCGGCCTGGGGGTTGCAGCCGGACATCTTCGTGATCGGCAAGAGCATCGGCGGCGGCATCCCCACCGGGGCCTATGGGATCACCGACGAGGTGGCCGCTGCCGTGCGCGCGCATGCCGAAGCCGATCTGGTCGATGTGGGCGGCGTCGGCGGCACGCTTGCAGGCAACGTCCTGTCCACTGCCGCCATGCGCGCCACCTTGGGCGAGGTCCTGACGGAGGCCGCCTTCGCGCACATGGTCGAACTGGCGACGAGCTTCCGCGTGGGCGTCGAGCAGACCTTGGAGCGCTACGAGGTGCCGTGGTCCATCGCCCAGCTGGGGGCGCGCGCGGAGTACCGCTTCGTCGCGCCAGCGCCGCGCAACGGATCGGAATCGGCCGCCGCCCACGACGACGAGCTGGAGGAGTACCTCCACCTGTTCATGTCCAACCGCGGGGTGCTCATGACCCCGTTCCACAACATGGCCCTGATGTGCCCGGTCACCAAGCGCGTGGACGTCGACCTGCACACCGAGCTCTTCGCCCGCGCGGTCGCCGACCTCATGGGAGCCTGACGAATCGAACAGGGGAGATCAGCGATGTCCGCAACGCTGAAGGTCACGCACAAGGCCATTGGGGCTGAGGTCCGTCGTGGGCCCTATGACGTCGAGGTGGACGGCCATCGGGTGGGGTCGGTCAGCATGAACGACACGTTCGAGACGCCGCTCGAGCCCGGGCACCATGGAGTTCAGGTGCTGGAGGGGCGCAAGTCCAGTCGAGTCGAGGCCTTCGACGCCGTGGACGGCGAGCTCATCGCCTTCCGCTGCACGGGGAAGAGGTTCCTGCCGCTGTTCCTCGCGTCGTTCGTCGCCCCCAGCCTCGCGCTCGTGCTGGTGCGCGAGTAGGGGCGACCAAGTGACGTCGACCGCGAGTCCGTCGCCCTACGGCTTGAGCAGGACCGGGCCTGAGACGATCACGTGCGTCCCCGAGACGGGCTTGCACGTTCCGTCGAGGGCGCAGACCTGCGTGTAGCCCGAGGTCGAGAACAGGCCCTTGCCGGCCTGGGCCCAGATGATGCGCGACCGGACGCCGGACGTGGTGAAGTCGCACTTGACCTTGGGTCCGCCGTGGCAGCCGTTGAAGGTTGCCCCGACGATCCACTTCTGGAGCGTGTCGATGGCGATCGCGGCGGGACTGCCGGTGTTCATCTGGATGCCCAGGAGGTCCTGGTCGGCCGACCACGCGTACCAGTACACGCGGCTGATGCCCAGGCGCAGTGCGTCGAGGTAGCTGCGGGCAGCCCATTCACCGGCCTTCGGGCCGTTGATGTCCTGATCGGGATTGGCCGCTCCGGGACCGGCGAGCCCGAAGTTGTTCTCGGTGTCCCAAAGCGGCAGGTTCGGTGCGCCGGAGGCCTTGAGGACCGCCAGCCACTTCACAGCGAGGGCCGCGCGGTCGACGGGGGTGCCCAGGCTCGCGGGGTACGTATGCGCCGCGAAGACGTCGACGGGCCAGTTGCGCGCCTTCAGTTCCGCAAGGTACTTGGGGTAGAACTTCATGAAGGGTCCGCCGAGCCGCGTGCCGGTGCTCGGAGCCACCAGCGTGGCCGCAGGGTCGATCTTCTTGATGATGTCGTAGGCGTGCTTGGTGAGGTCCGCCATCTGGGCAGGAGTGCCGGTCGAGAACGTGGTGAGGTTCGCCTCGTTCCAGGGTTGGTACGCGCTGATCCTGCCCTTGTAGCGGGTGGCCACCGCCGTGACCCAGTTGTCCCAGTCAGCGATGTTCTTGGGCATGCCGGCCGCGCCGGGCAGGACGCCCGCCGCACCGCCGGAGTTGGGTGCATCGGTCGCCCACGCCGGTGTACCGGCCAGCACCAGGAGGATGTCCTTCATCCCGTGCGATTCCGCGTTGGCGACAGCGCCGTCGAGCTTGGTCCAGTCGAAGACGCCCTTGGCCTTCTCGATCGAGCTCCACGTGGTCTGGTTGTCCCAAAGTCGCAGGGACCCGAACGGGATGGTCGGCCATTGGCCGTCCTGAACGTAGAAGACATGCATCCCGAACAGTGAGCGGTCCACGACGAAGCCCACGAGGGACTTGCTGGGCCGGGGTGCCTGCGGGGCGGCCTGAGCGGAAGTAGTGGGGATGACGGACGCCACGATCGCGATACCGGCGATCAGGCTGACGAGTGCTGGGCGAATTCGGCGCATGCGGGCCATGCTGCCATGGGTCCCCCAAAGCCCACCAAATTGGCCTCATGAACTTTGGGGGATGCTCAGCGGGCGACCAGTTTCACGAGCCGCTGCGCGGCCCGCCCAGCGTTGGGGGCATCACGCGATTCGTGCGACCGCGACGAGGGTCACGTCGTCGCGGCGCCAGTCCGCGGCACGATGGCGTACCTGAGCGAGCAGTTGGGTGATCAGTTCCTGCGGGTCAGCCCGTACGTCCGCGCTGAGTCCGCGCATGAACTGGGACACCATGGACGACTCCAGTTCGTCCCCGTCGGCGTTGCGCGATTCCACCAGCCCATCGGTGAAGGCCAGCACGACATCGCCATCGGCGAAGGACTGCTCGCGCACGGCCCAGGAGCCCCCGATCGCCGAGATCAGCGGACCGGTCGGGTCGCAGATCGACGTCCGGTGGTCGTGGCTGACGATGATCGCGGGGTGGTGGCCGGCATTGACCCACCGGACGGTCCTGCTCGCCGGGTCGATCGACAGAACGATGCCCGTCACGAAGTGCGGGTCGTCGGCGAACGATGCGGCCGCCATCGCCACGCACTGGTCCAGCGGAACACCGGTGGCCAGTGCCGAGCGCAGGATCGATCGGACGCGCAGTGCCGTGACGGTCGCCTGGGGTCCGTGTCCGGACACGTCCGCGAGCACGATGGCGAGGCTGCCGTCATCGGTGAGCACGGGGTCCCACCAGTCGCCGGCCATGACCCCCTCGGCCGACTGGGTTGTGCCGTAGATCCGGAGTCCCGGAACGCTGACCTCGGCGGTG